>TARA_R110002072_G_scaffold46082_2_pt1 | contig 11669 bp, 11 predicted proteins | sample TARA_R110002072 | Tara Oceans TARA_R110002072 (sample SAMEA4397118) | marine metagenome | biome: Polar Biome; feature: [SRF] surface water layer (ENVO:00010504); material: water (ENVO:00002006), including particulate matter (ENVO:01000060) such as... | depth 5 m | reverse complement strand
CTTAAGATCCAGGCAGTACTGACAATGAGGATGAATAAAACTACCCAATTCATTAGTACTTCCACGCGAGCCCACCTTTCATTGACGATCTTACAATACAAAGGTTATATCAAATACTGTGACACACTGCTTTGGCTCGATTGCAACCATTGATTGAATTTTGAGCAACGCGATGATCTCGTTAGTCAGCTATCGGCCAATAGCGGACAATCGGCTAAGAAATCAACTATGGACAAAACGCTAGACTAGGGCCCAGAATCGTTAAATTTCCGTGACTTCTACAACAGCACCACTAGCCTCTAAGTGACCCTTCAATCTTTTAGATTGACTCCTTGGACAAGCAAAAACTAGTAACTGTTGTGCTCTTGAAGCAGCAACATAAAGAGCCCGTGCCTCTTCCGCCCATTCTTCATCAGATTCTACTTCTAAGTGAGTAAGAATAGACTTCAGACTTGAAGCTGTTAGAACAACACATACTGCAGGGTACTCCTTGCCCTTTACCTCATGGATTGTCTTAGATACAAGATCGGTAGATGGACCTATACCAAGTACACCATCTAGCTTGACTTCGTTTCGTAACCTCTGAGAAATAGTCGGTCCGCCTTGAGGTAGGAAAGGACGGAACTGTGATCGTGCTCTCTGAACCCACTCACTACGGTTATCGTCATTATCTATATCGTATTTAAGAGATTCCAAAATTTTTACAAACTGACCTCTCCAAGCCAAGTCTTCTATCTCCAGCTCATTTAGAGCTTGGTGATAAGTTCTATTTTCAAGCTTCCCGGCGATACTTAGCGAGATTTTATGGGCTTCAACGACAGCTTTTAATTTTTCAGCTCGCTCTGAAGAATACTGAAACTTCATTGCTGCACCAGCAAGCTTCAGAACCTCTGTTCCCCCTACACCCTCACTAACTACCCCATTAGCCTTGTTAGCACTGCTTCTTGTTTTAGCTACTATTCTACAATCTTTCGGAGAAAAACCATGAGCTTCAGCAAGATCCAAAAAAGAAGAACCAAGAGTCGTGCTAACTCCAAATCCAGAATAACTTAAGATGTGAACACTAATCTCAATACCACTATTCTTTCCCATCGCAGTATCTTCATTGCCTCTGTGGTTCAAGGCTCTGAGCATGTGCACAGCCTTACAAATGTTTGACGAAGACCTAAAATTACCAGTTAACGGTAAATGTTCATCCTGTTGAAAGGTGTCAGCGAAATCAAATAGCTCTTTGTTCACTCCTCCTCTAAAGCCGTAAATAGATTGATGAGGATCGCAAACAACTTTCGTTGGAATCAGAGCGGTTGAACGCAACCAGTCAACGATGAATAAATCTTCAGGATTACAGTCCTGCGCCTCATCAACATTTATTTCCCTAAATCTAGCCTTTAATACAGCTGCTAACCTACTTGATAACGCAGGGTTATTCAGGTTTGCCACTGCCGCATCACGCACGTCCTGAAAGTCTAAATGCCCATTTTCTTTTAATGTCGCACGGACCCCAATAGCTGCTCGCTCAAATCCTGCAGGGTCAGATTGAAACCTCTCTTGGGCCGCCTTTTCTTGATCAATAACACCAGTGTCCCTATCAAACATGTTTAACGGAAATTCACGCGAGCCAGGATAAGCAGACACCATTAGATTACCAGTATCCGGTATTAATCTAAGGGGCTGGATGTTAACTCCTATCCCGAAGGGTTCGACTAGATAGTGCCAAATAAAACTATCAAAAGTACCTACAAAGTTGGGAAATGCTGGAGAGGATAAAAGACCATCTAGCCTAAGCCGTTCATCAAGTTCGGAAATGGCTGCGTTTGTAAAAGAAAGAAATGCTATTCCAGATAAATTGTGATCTTCAGAGAGTAGTTTTCTAGCCCGCTCAACAATACATCTAGTTTTACCAGCCCCGGGGCATGCTGAAATAAACGCAGTACCATCGTGGGAAATGATTGTATCTTGCTGTTCAGTATTAGGCTGCTCGGGCATGGTACTCTACTCAACAATTGCTCTAATAGCAGTTTCCAAATAGGCTGGCACTACAAAATCTTCACCATTTTCTATTAACTCTGCTAAGGCTTGAGCAAAATCACCTTTACGAGCATCTTTGAAAAGCTCATGCATCTGCTTAGCTAGGTCATCTCCAACGGGAGCAACTGCATCATCCCATTTATCACCTGAATGGGTGTGAATTTTTAAAAATGCGTTCCTTAAAATCTTGGCATTCCCAGCTAAAAAAAGTTCAGTCTCTAAGGAATAATCATTAATTATTGTGCTGCACAAATCATCAGCCCCTAGAGTTTTGGCAATTTCATCATAATTAGCCTGTCTGGTCCGGCCTGGAGTAAGTCCTGAATCATAAGTTCTAGGGCCATCGCCATCCGTTACGATAACAACTTTATCTGCGATCCTTACGTCGTTTTGTGGAGTTACCAATAGACGTATGTAGGGCTCAAAGTCGACACCGTCAATGGGTATAAAAGCTATAGACCTAAAGCGCCTTTTCGCATCCTCATCGCCATTAAGAACAAACTTCTCTGCTAACAACGGAAGCAACAAAGCCTCTGCAATACCTTCCACTAAAAACATCCTTCCACCAAAAAGGAAAGAGGCCTTTGTTACATCAATGTATCTATCAATCTTTTTCTGCTGCTTTGGATCACCGAGAAGCTCTGCAATTGCTATGGAACGTGACTCTCTCCTAGAGCGCGCAGCTCCAGCAGTAGCTTCATCGCCTTGCGGCTCAACCTCAAAGGCCAATGATCGTAAAAAGACTGTATTTTGGCTTGGAACACTAGCTGTTAGATTTGGTGAATGAGTAGCCACTATAACTTGAAGCTCTCCAGCAGGAGCTCCGTCTCTAGGTGGCGTTTCTCTGGATTTAACTGCTTGATCTTTCAAGAATGCTAGAACAGCGGATTGCAGCTGTGGATGTAAGTGCGCTTCGGGCTCCTCAACAAGGAAAATTGTTAGTTCAGCATTGTTAACATTCTCGAGCTCTACTGCGATTGTCGCCATGTAAAGAAGGTTGGCATAACCATGACCTGAATAACTTAAGTCTTCGGGGTCTATTCCATGATCAGCAAGACTAAACTTAAGATCCCTAGCTATGTCGATAAGTTTTTCATCTTTCGAAAATCCTAAAGAGGCTACTTGTTGACGCACTCCAGCGGTTAGCGCTTCTAATCTCACATCTATAGACTTATCAATTTTACTTAGTAACTCGTGATCTGTATGTCTAGCTAACTCCTTTGCAATTGTGTCCGGGTCTTCATCACCCAAAAAATGCTTCAGAAGCGCATATATCCTCGTAGGATTACCTGATGCTAATGCGTGCTTTGCGTCTCTTAAAGCAGGAAGATAAACATGCCGTATCATGTCATGACATCCTGGTTCAGGATGTTTACCTTTTAGGCCACCCCATAAAACCGGCCTAGGTGGGTAACCTCCTTTAGTTTGATTATAAGTAAGACCAAACTGGGCTTCAGTCATAGTCTCATCTGTGGAAGCCGTAATAAGTCGGCCTTGCTGAGAGTCCGTTAGACCGGAATACAGAACCGAAACATCAAACTCATCACCCGAACCGAAACGAACGTCCGTAAGCTGACAGTAGATTTCCTTACGACTACTTAGGGGAGGTGTTAGCAACCTAATTGCATCTAAGGCATTACTTTTACCACTATTATTTTCACCAACCAAAATTGTTAGATCGGGCTGAAAGGAAATAATATTAGATTTAAATGAACGAAAGTTATCCAGTGAAAGCGTCTTTAGTTGCATCTTTATTTCCTGTTGTCATTAATTTTCGTTAAACAACTCCCTTTTTGCAGGCTAACATATATCTTCAATACTGGAGGCTAAAGATGTGCATCCGCATGTCCGCTTTGAGTCGGAAGCGGAAATTTATCGGCAGTTGTTCAATTTATGATCAATTGTTCAGCTAACGACCCTAAGCCGACATTGGGGCTATTGATAATTTCTTGTTATCGTAATCAGCTATTAGTAGTCGATTGCCAGCATTGATGGCAATTTACTTGTTAACGAAATCTTATTAGCTATTCCTGGGTTGGCGATCCTCAGCCGATTTTTTTTGAATAATCTATGTCTCTAGTGACATTTGAAACATGTGAGTGTATATGAGCGATTTTGATGACAACGAAGACGAACTTCGAACCTTAAGTATCATACTTGAACTCAATGTCGGCACTGGACAGATTTACATTACAGGTCTTAGAGCCCTACTCGACGAGTACCGTATAGGAATAAAACAGCTAGCTTCGGGAAATCTAAACGAAGGGTTCATAAAACAGCTCGTTGACAACCCTACCAAAATCCCCCTGTCACCGGATGATGCAGCATTGTTGGTTTCTAAAGTCTCCAAGTTAGTTGATGTTGGTCTTGGAGAATTATCTTTTCCCACAGCCGTAAAGACATTTGGATTAAGCGGAGATCTGTATCGCGATTCTCGCAACTTTATTGTAGATAATGGTGATACAGCAAATCTCTACAAGTACCTAAAGGAGTCAGTCGAAAATTATGGGGGTAGTTCTTCACTAGGCAACACCGCCTTTGCCGGTACGGACGACCTTAAGAAAACCTTTGAGAATGCCCGTGTGCAACTGGCAGAAGTGCTAACCGATTTGGAAGGGATAAACGATCCCAAAGAAATCGGATTGAGTGGACAGGAGTTAAAGGTCGTTGTAGGACACCTGAGAGCTTGCTCCGAAATGTTAAAGGACTATTACGTTAGTCGTGGGCTGTTAAACGACACGGTGTCACTCCTAGCGATGCAGAAAACAGAAAAATCAGATCCCTTGGATGTGCTAGCGAAGCTGGCTACATTGTTATCACTCCTCCTAACTCTGCTTTCCTAGCGAATTAAAGTTGAGGAACTCATCGGAATAGCTGAGGAGTATGTAACTGGAGCGCATTAACACACATCGTTACATGTACGTTCCATTCCCAGGGGTGCGTCGTTATCCGCTTTTGGCCGCTAGCTGACGTTTCACAATAACAAGTATTAACACGAGGGAATTCTATTGCCTGTATATCGACACTGGCCTCACTCCTTCCAACCTGAAAAATAAAATCGTTGAATACTTACTTTGTATACTGGTGCAGACTACACACTCTCTTCAATACGCTGCAAAATCATTTTTTTTGTCAGTACCGGTAAATCGTAGTTCTCACCAACTTTCATAGTAAAGTTATTTATTGGAGGCTCATGGGACCAAGGACGCTGGAAATCTTCATAACTCTGCGGAGCAACAAATCTAATCTTGTCCGATGTATCACCGTTTAAGAGGCGCAAGGCCCTAACGACATCGCACAGCGACATGGAGATTAGCTGTAACAAAGGAGCAATTTTTTCAATTTTCCAGTTAATTGAAATCTGTTCGGTTCGGAGACCACGTTCTCCCTTAGAACTAGAAGCCTGTCTGATTCGCTTGAACCCGGTACCAAACTCGCTCGCTCCTATCGGTTTCATTTCTTCCTCCGGTGGTGAAACTCCATATGAGTATTCCAAACCAGCTGATAGCGCAAACCCACCATGGCTTACCCTGAAACCGTGCTTTATGCTGTTGTATTCCAATGTACGATGCTCGTCCACAAACTCCGCCGCCAATCGCGACCAAAGATCTGCAAAATGGTTGACAAGTTTTTCTTTTCTGTCTTGGTGGAGTGTCACCCGCTCAACTACTACACGCGCAAGGCTAAGCCAATTCACTTGATTGATACTTAAAGGAGTCTGTAGTGTCTGATCGCCCTGTTCTATTCGTTTTACAACTAGTCTCAATTGGGAGTTAGAGCATTTCGAGATCCAAGCTTGGGGGCAACTCGGCACTTGCAAGAGCGCACAAAGGAAAGAGAATAGTGTTTCTAAACTATGGTGATAAGCAATTCGAATTGATGAGGCCGCTCTAGCCTCGTCTTCGGCTTCAAGATGAACTTCAAGCAAGTAATCGATGTACTCGGTGTCAATTGATTTGAGGAACCTCAAAGTTTCCTGCTGTAGATCAACTTCCCACAAGCAGTAAGGTTCGTCACCGACGAAGAAAATGAGATTGTCCAAACATATCCCCTCTGTTAACTCCAAGATACTGTAATTATATAAGTCAAGTGCTAAACATTCTCGCCGCGGATCGACCGACAATGTAATACGAATTTGGATTTACCGCTAATCGGTTTGACGTGGCTGCCTTCCCCTTCTTAGGATAAGCGGGTCTGGCATTTGGTCTCACATCCTAAAATTAACCCCTCAGAATAGAAGCAATCCACCTCGCGGCTAGATGAATGATGTTGTTCTCGTTGCGATCAGGTCGTCTGAGCATGGCATAAAACCACAAGCCACTTAGTGCGCAAGTTATGATGCCAACCATACCAAGGTATTTGGTTATGCTCTCATAGAGTGGAACTACAGCCTCGATGATTGGCCGGTAAACCCCATAATCTTTACTCGTTATTAAATGGTCGAAGAAGAGAGGAAGTATGATGAAGGTGGTGAGTAGGACTAAAATTCCTGCCAAAGCTAGACGAAGGGGATAGTAGATGAAATCCAGATCATTAGCCTGGTGTCTTTTCTTTCCGCTCATTAGGTAAACCACTTTGTAGATGATTAGTTAGCTACTTCTCAACAGCTAGGTCTGCAACAGGAGCGCTATGTCATTGTTTGAAAAAACAACGAATTGACCCGATTAACCCAGTCCACTAGTCATCTGGATCAAATGCGAGGCTTAAAGCTGCTGCACCGAACGAGATCGCTATCCCAATCGGCCCGAAAAGACCCAACGCTCTTGCAGCTGCAAAAACTCCTACGCCAGTAAGACCAGCCCGAGTTACTAATACTTCACGTCTCCTGACCCCAGATAATGGTGCCCTGCTCTTTCCACGATCTGCTCGAGCTTGTTTCGAGGTAAGCCTTGCGCCTTTAGAGCGATTGCAAGAGAGGCAGGCGGCTCTTAGGTTATTCAGGTGGTTTGAACCGCCATTCGCCTTTGCTTTTGAATGGTCTACCTCCCATGTTTTAGCATAACTATTTCTAGTTAATTCTTTGTGACAAATATGGCACTTACCAGAGGTTGCGCCATATATCTTATCTAGTAGTCCTGTTGCAAACTTCATAATATGTAAACATCCCTTATCTTGTGTGGCACGCGTTGGCGCAGTAGTAACACCCATCGATCGTCTTCCCTGGATATAGTCGCCTTGCTTCTGCGATCGCATCGTGGCAACCAGCAAAGTTACCGAGATTGATTCGATTTGAAGGGTTAGGCATATTGCTGCAACTGCCGTCATCCTTGTGTACTTCATGCTCGCCTGTCGGTTGGGCATTTCTGTTAATAATGTATTTAGTCATCAATTTTACGTCCGTGAAAGTGAGTTCATTGCTAATATTCAATACGTTTTGTCTTCTGTTCATAAAGCTACTCAGTTGGCACCAAGCCAATTCAATTCAATTAAAGTTGCGCGGTCACCACTTCAGCTCTATCATCATATGCGTATTCAGCGACATGTATAGGATGTATACATGTACATGTCGCATATTCAGGCAGATCTTGGAGCACACAGATGAAAATCGATGAAGGAAGATTGCAAATCAAGTGGGATTTACTTGCCAGATATCGACTGATTGAGATCATCGCTTTATGGGAAGGTCGACTAACTACAAACCATCTTTGCGACACCTTTGGTATCGGGCGCCAACAAGCATCCAAAGATATTAATACTTATCTGAACAAAATTGGTCTGGGAAACCTCGAGTACGACAAACATCTAAAGGGGTACAAACCGACAGATCAGTTTAGTGTCGCGGTCACTTCGGGGATCGTGGATGAGTACTTGCATTTACTTAATCATACGAAGGATCTTAGCCATACTTTTGAATCATTGACATTGCAAAAGGCAAACACAGAGATTCTTACAGTCCCCGTAAGAAATATTAGACCAGAAATTATCCGCCCCATCGTCACTGCGGCGCGGCAAGGGCGGCGTTTAGATGTTGACTATGTCTCCGTTCATGCTCCAAATAGGGAGGGGAGAATTATCGTTCCACATACCATCGTGTTCACTGGTCTACGATGGCACGTTCGAGCATGGTGTGAGAAAAACAAGGATTATCGAGATTTCGTGCTTAGTCGCTTCCGAGGGGTTCCGGAGTCCATGGATGAGTCTGAGCATCTTGTCGATGGAGATACAGAGTGGAACACCATCATTACACTCAAGATTAAGCCCGACGATAGACTTTCCAGAGCGCAGCGCCAGGTGATCTCTGAAGACTACGGGATGACGAGAGGCAAGCTCGCGATACCTCTTCGCGCAACACTTCTTCAGTACGCATTACAGCAACTTCGCATCGATCATAAAGTGATCGACAGTATTCCAGAAGCGCAGCAAATCATTATTGCGAATAGAAATGACATTAAACCTTGGCTGTTTGACTAATTCTCACGTCAATCAGTTTTAACGTAGATTAAACCTCAGGCAGCTTCCAGTCAAAAATGAACCGAACACTTGGTCCTGTCTCCGGAGATGTAAGCGTCCGAAACTGGCATTCAATTTGTTTTAGATGCGCAATACTTGTATGAAAACTTCACCTCAGCTCCATCTAGACGCTCGACCCAGAAACATTTTGTTCCATAGTCTGCTCGTCGCACGAATATACTTTTGACACCCAATCCAATCTTCTCACTCGCATCCGGATGATTCTCAAGTGCTTTCGCCATAAACCGAGCATCTACTTTCGATATCATCTCTTCAGGGTGATATTTGGTCAGAATCCCTCTCATGTAACTCAAAGCAGCACTTTTTTTTGAAAAGGGAACACCTGCTATTTCTATCGGTTGCGCTCTTGCCACATATCACCCCACTACCTAATGCTTACTCGCTGCACGCAGCAGCGATAGCCAACAAAGGCAACTCAAGTTGTTGTCCGTTAATTTGAATTTGGTGTTACCTCTTGTGATTTGACTTCCATTACATTTTGAATTTCTCGCTTGACTAATGGCGGTATATCAAACGACTCCCATTCATTCGTTTTTAGGAATTCCGGGGACAGTTTATTTAATTCAACGTCCGCTCCTGGCCGTTAGCAGACCACATGATCACTTAGTAAATAGACATGATTGAGCTTCTGTATTCAACCATAAGCCGTCTAGTATCCACCAACTCTCGCAAGTACAAACTCGACAGGATCCTCTTCGAATCTTAGGCGACAGGACCAAGTGCCAGGTCCGCTTCGGGTCGATAGCCGACTGATTGATCAAATATTGAACAGCCAACGATAACCTTCCGCTTCCAACCCATTGCAGACGTTCGCGAAAACGAGTTCGGCAGGTCCCCCCAAATTTAAACTTCGTCTCAGGTATATCCTGGCTCACCGGCGACAGCATTTAAGGAAGTCCTCGATGCAAGTTTGCTAAGTATCTGTTCATAAATAAGTCAAATCTAAGCTTCACAATGTCAGCTAGCGTAGTCCAGTCTACAAGCCCAGGCGCCAGGGTTTTGACAAGGTCTGGATGTTGAGAAAGCTCCCAGTCTAGTTACGCATGAGTGTCTATCAAACTTTGCCTGACTGTGATCGGGCGAGCTTGTTGCTTTGTCAAACCTAAATCCTGACATAGATAAGGGATACAAGTACGAGTCCTACGCCGACCAACCCAATAATCGCTCCTAAAGCTTCCCAATTCATAGTCCAATTCCTTTTTGTTTCAGATCAGCTTACATCGGAATGAAAAAGGTCTCATGTTGGTCGTTAGTTGATTCTGGGAAATTGCACAATCGCAGATCACTCATATGGTTCTAGCAAGCCCAAAATTATCTCCGACTGACTCTTTTGGCTTTTTAATTTAAAGACCCTTGCTAATATGGTGATTTATGAAGGCGGTACACTTTGAGAAATCTTGTGATGATAGCCCTTGCAGTCGCACTAGGAGCAGCGGCGCCGCAGGTGGTCGCCGCAGAAAACTGTGCCGCCGACAACAAGACTCGTGTTGCGGCAAATGGCGAATGCTTGGTGATCAAAGTGTACGGCGAGCCTGCCGAGCGAACATCATTGATCATTTTCATCCACGGGGACGGGTACCGCCGCGATCCTTCCGATTACGGGCCTTCCGACTACATGTATCGGATTGCTCAGCAATTCGGGGAGAAGGGTGTTGTCGCCGTCGGCTTGATCCGACCAGGATACTATGATTCGAAGGAAAATCATTCGACTGGCAACAGTTATCGTGAAGGAGATAACTACAGACCCGATGTGATCGCAACTGTAGCGGCCGCCGTTAAGGTGCTTAAAAATCATTACAACGCAGAGTATGTTGTATTGGCGGGGCATTCCGGAGGATCAGCAATTTCCGGGGTGATAATCGGTAAATATCCAGGTTTGGTTAACGCGGCCGTTCTTGGCGCTTGTCCTTGCAATGTACCCGATTGGCGCTTCAGAAGAGGCAGGAAGAATTGGCGCTTCAGTCTTTCACCCCACGATTTCATCGGCGGGATTGATAAGAAAACCACAATTTTCGCCGTTACCGGCGGTAACGATGGTAATACAGAATCGGTTTTGGCCAGAGATTACGTGGCAAGCCTTCGGAGTGAGGGGATCGACGCCACCTATATCGAAGTGCCTGAAGTCGGACATAACGGCATAGAGAAATCAAGCGAATACAATACCGCAATTGACCAGTTGCTAAATGGACGCCCCTAGGAATTCCGGGGACAGTTTATTTAATTCAACGTCCGCACCTGGCCGTTAGCAGGCCACATGATCACTTAGTAAACAGACATGATTGAACTTCCATATTCAACCACAAGCCGTCTAGTTTCCATCAACTCTCGCAAGTACAAACTCGACTGGATCAGCTTCAACCGTGTGATTGGCGTTCCAGATTTGCGGGAACAACACACCGTTGCCACCTCTGGACGCAAACTGTTTAACGTTGTGGTCGGAATCGTCAATTAGGAATGCGTTTGCATGGGCTAATCGATCCTTGTGAGCCGTCAAAATATAATCTTGAAACTCGGCACCAAACTTATCTTGTAGCCAGTGTAATTTTCCCGAGGCGCAGGCCGGAGATTGAGTCGGCGTTGTACAAAATATCACGTGGCCTAACTCGCTGAGACGTTCGTAGAGCGTCTCGAACCAGGGATACGGCTCGAGGCCCATCCAAAATGTTTCGCCTAATGCATGAAGATGGCTAAAAAACGGGGCTTTTTCCATGTTGAGAATTTCATAGGTGAAAAACTCACCACGGTGCTGGCTTGCCCAGCGAGCCAGTACGTCACCTGAATCAAGTCCATGTGCTTCTATGGCTGCCCGATTAAAATCAACGCAAACGCCATCCATATCAAGATAGATTTCACGCGCCATTCTTTAAACCGGTGACTAACTTTTCGAACATCGAATTCCAGCTCTTGGTCATTTCTTCAACCATGGAATCATCATAGGGATTGTCGCCGGTAATTCTCATGCTTGTTTGTTCACCCTCGGCTGAGAAACTGAACTCAACCAGGGTTGGGATGATTTCATCGCCTGGAATACCATAGTGTGAAGGTGCTACCGGGTTTCCTTCTGCATCGGTAAAATAATCGATGTAGGAAAGGTAGGTCGGTTCAGTGATCGTTTGATACACACCCTTCCCCCAGTACTTGACCCCTTCACTGCTTTCGAAGCAGTAACA
>TARA_R110002072_G_scaffold51389_9_pt1 | contig 11683 bp, 8 predicted proteins | sample TARA_R110002072 | Tara Oceans TARA_R110002072 (sample SAMEA4397118) | marine metagenome | biome: Polar Biome; feature: [SRF] surface water layer (ENVO:00010504); material: water (ENVO:00002006), including particulate matter (ENVO:01000060) such as... | depth 5 m | reverse complement strand
TGGATTTTAGACCGCCATTTGGCTTAGGCCACGGCCATATTCAAACTATTCTGGGTAGTTCTCTGCGAAAAGTGACAGCGCCAAGGCGAGCCTCGGGGGTGCAGCAAGCCCAAAGGGAAAAAACCTTTACAGCGGATGACGGTACCAGATTGGTCGCCTGGATTTCCGAACAACCGGAACCCGCACCAATGGTTGTGCTTATTCACGGTTGGTTGGGGACTCACAATTCTGGCTATAATCTTTCTCTTGCCGAGTGTCTCTGGGCAAACGGTTTTAGTGTGGCGCGGCTAAATTTGCGGGACCACGGTGGCACCACGCATTTAAATGAAGGTATGTTCCACAATGGTTTGATTGAAGAAGTTGTGGATATTGTTAGCAAAATACATGTTCAATACCCGCAACTGGCCGTGGTCGGTTTCTCACTAGGTGGCAATTTTGCTCTGCGGCTAGCCAAAGCGCTGAATATTCCGGCGATTGGCATTTGCCCGTTGATGGATCCCAAAGCCAGTGTTGCTGCGGTTGATCAAGGTTGGTCGGTATACAAAGCCTATTTTATGCGGAAATGGCTCAGGGCTTTGGATGAAAAATCTGCAGCGTTTCCCGAGCGCTACCAGTTCCGTTCGAGTGGCGCTTACGAGTTAAAAACTGTACACGACATGACGGCGCATTTTATTGAACACTATACCGACTACCCAACGTTACAGTCTTACTATGACTGCTATACCTTGACCGGAGACTTTCTTGAAGGTGTTGATGCGTTAATTATTGCGGCGGCAGACGACCCTGTTGTGCCCGTGCTCGGTTTTGAAGACCTGCCGGCATCTATGGCCGTAAAGGTGATGTCCCAGGGTGGCCACTGCGCTTTTATTGATAGCTATCGGATGACAAGTTACGTTGATGGTTATGTTTCCCAACATCTCAAGCAGTTGTTCCCCAGCTAGGTGGCCAGTGGTGTCGCTTTGGCCTGCGCTGCGTGTCGAAGGGGGATGACACGGCAGAAGTAGCGCGTTATGGTCTGGAAAAGAATAATACTTGAGGCTTCAAATGAAATTTTTAAAAATTTTTGCGGTGCTGGTTCTTACCTATGTTGGTATTGTCATTGCGTTCGAAGCCTGGCTCGGCTATTACCAGCCCAAAAATGAAAGCACTTTAATCATTACCACCACGGATGCTGACGGTAGTCGATATGATCGTGTTCTTGCTCGGATTGAATTAGATGACAAGGTTTATGTGGCCGTGAATCACTGGCCCCGGGCCTGGTACTACCGGGTGCTTGATCAGCCTGATGTTAAAGTCACTTTTAATGAAGCCACAAATGACGCCGTTGCGGTGCCTGTCACCGGTGCAGAGTTCGATAAAGTGAACGGTGAACATGGGTTGCCGATGGCCTTTCGAGTTCTGACCGGATTCCCTCCGAGGCGATTATTGCGCCTTGATCCGACCTAAAAAACCGAGCGTTAAAAGAACGTCAGGCTAACGAGCAGCAGGACAAACCAGGCGGCCAACATTAGATAGCCGGGGAACCAGTTTAATTTGAAGCCAAAGGACTGATAATTCGCCGGTGTCCAAATTAATAATGAAAGATCCTGCCTGGGCGCTGCACTGATCAGACTGGTGCCAAAGCCGACAAGCACCGTTGTGATAAAACCGAACACATTCCACCACAACCAGGACAGATCCGGTAACAACTGCCAGCAAATCAGATTGAGACCAAAGCCGGCAAGTAACCCTGCTTTTGCCCCGTGACCGTTACAACGGGTGGTCAAAATACCCAGGGCGAAGACCCCTAGCACGGGACCATTGATTAATGAGCCGATTTTGTTAATGGCCACCAGGACGGTATCAGCGATATCCCCCACAAAAAAAGCCAGGACCAGCGTGGCGGCACCCCAGGCTGCAGTCAGCAATCGAGAGTAGAGTAGTTCCCGGCTATCCGACCAGACTTTGCCCCGGTGCAATCGACGCACAAAGTCTTCCATGGTTGTGGCGCTCAGGCTGTTAATGACACTATCCAGGGACGACATGGCGGCGGCAAAAAGTGCAACCAGTCCGATGCCAACCACGCCGCTAGGCAACTGCTGAATCATGTACAGAGGTACAGCCAGATTGTAGTTGGGTGTACTGCCATTTTTAGGTAAGGACTCAATGAACGCCGGGCTGTGCGTCGCATATACCGCAATACACGCACCAATTAGGCAGTACAGCAAGACCAGAGGGAATCTGAGTAATCCATTGATGAGTAGTGCTTTATTGGCATCATCGACGTTTCGTGCGCAGAGCTCTCGCTGAACCTGGCTCTGGTCGCAGCCATAGTAGGATACGTAGAGAAAAATTCCGCCGAAAAGCATTGGCCAAAAAGCAAAGTCATTGCCATCGCCGAGTCCATGGCCGGAAAAATTGAGCGCATTTAGTCTATCCGGAGGAAGCTCCGTTAGGAGTGCGCTGAAGCCGCCGATTGAACTTAACAACATCGCAAACAGTAACAGCAGCACGCTAACGAGAATCATCATTTGCAGAACATCGCTGTACATAACTGCACGAATCCCGCCTAGTACGTCATACACCACGGTCATCACACCTAGCAGCATGACTGACCAGAAAAACGATAGGCCAGTGATCAGTTCGATCACAAGGGAAATACTGTAGACCGTGACAGCTGTTGCAAAAGCCCTGACAAACTGAAAAACACCACTTAGCCAAAGGCGCGTCGATAAATCGAACCGTCGTTCCAGATAGTCGTAAACCGAAATTAATGAGAGTTTACGAAATAAGGGCAACAGAAAAACCATTATCACGATCATGGCGATGGGAACAGCAAGTTCGTATTGCAGCCATACCAATCCACCTCCTGCGGCGAAGGCAACAAAGGCGGGAGCGCCGAGGATGCTGTTGGTAGAGCATTGGGTAGCCATCACAGAAATGGCAATAGGCCAGGGCCCCGTATCTCTGCCAGCAACATAATAGTCACCGCGGGAATTCTGGGATCGAGAAAGCCAGGCGCTAAGGATGATGAGTCCGAGCAGGTAGACAACAATAATGGCCCAATCGAGTCCGGTGATGAGTTCACTCATCCAGTCGCTCCCAGCGGGCGATTGGTTAGCCACAGGCATTGATAGGGCGAAAGAGTTACCTGCGCCGTGAGGTCATCAAAAAACTCATCGGTAAATAGATCTAGCCAGCGCTGAGTATCAATGAGATTCACGCTCGTGAGGGAAAACTCCACGGTGGTGTTGGAAATATTGTGGATACAAAAAATACTTTGATCCCGTCGGCGGCTTTGGCGCCAGAAGGCAAATATGCCCTCACCCAGATGTAGGGTGTACTGGGTTGCATTCGGATGAAATGCGGGCTGTTGTTTGCGAAGCATGATGGTTTGTTTCATGCTAGCCAACACTCTAGCGTGTAGTGAGTGGGTGTCTTCAAGCGCCGCTTCTAATAGGTCCCGGTTCCAAATATGGCGATTAATCGCCCGATTATTGGCAGTGAGTTCGAGTCTTGATTGATCGTTAGGGGTACCCAGTAGACTATGGATATAGAATGCCGGGATGCCATCCAATCCCATCATAATAATATGGGCTGCCATAAACCTTTCCAGCTGCCACTCATCCGGTCCCGATAGGGTGCCCTGCAGGGCATCAATTAGACTGATGTTGATTTCGTAAGCGCGAACCTCATCGTGGTTCAAATTGCGCCAGGAGATTTGCCCACCGAATAACTGCATCACTGACACTACTTGGGCCAATTCAGTTTCATCCAGTATTCCCTCAACGGGTCGTAGACCGATACCATCATGGGAGGCAATAAAATTTAGATAGGTAGTGCCGTCCTGGGCCGGGGGCATGCTCATAATCCAGTTGTTCAAGTACTGATTGTTACCGGTGAGTAGTCCATGGAGTAGTAAAGGCGGCAATGCAAAATTGTAAATGACGTGGGCCTCATTGGCGTTACCAAAGTAGGCGAGGTTTTCGCGATTGGGAATATTGGTTTCAGTAATAACTAGTGCTTCTGGGTCCCGGTGTTCAATTAAGGTTCGCAGCAAGCGGATAATCTCGTGGGTTTGCGGCAGATTCAGGCAGTTGGTGCCTATCTCTTTCCAGAGAAATGCCACTGCATCGAGACGAAATACCTTTACCCCGCGATCGAGATAAAAACCAATAATGTCGATGAACTCAAGTAACACCGCCACGTTGGCAAAATTGAGGTCAACCTGATCGTGACTAAATGTACACCAGACATGCTTTGTACCGTCGAGGGTTTCCACTTCTCTTAGCAGCGGGTGGGTTCTCGGCCGGACAACTTCCGACAAGTCGATTTCAGGGTCAACGGTAACAAAGTAGTCTTTTTCCGGCGATTGGTTTTGCTTAAAAGCTTCAAACCATTGGCTTCGACTAGAGCAATGGTTGATGACGAGGTCTGCCATTAACTTATAGTCTTTGGCGATCAGATTGATGTTGTCCCAGTTCCCCAAATCTTCATTCACCTGTTTATAGTTAATCACCGAAAAGCCATCGTCGGAGCTATAGGGATAGAACGGTAGGATATGCAAGATGGTAATCACCTCGGCAAAGTGCTCGTTCATAAAGCGGTGCAGGGTAGTGAGATTTTGTTCGCCGGGATGCTCAATAGAGCCACCGTAGGTGATTGCGATGACATCCTGTTCCGTCCACTTGTTGTCGTGGGGTCTGGGTTCTTCGCACTGCTCGAGGATGCCAAAGGTGTTCAATAGTTGCTCGAGCAGCAGTTCTGTGTCGGAATCGGGATAGACGAACTCAAGTTGCGCGGCGACGGTGTCCCGAAGTCTGGAGAGCCGTTCTTGCATAGCGCTAACGGTTTTCCTGCTGATCTTTTTCGACCGCATCTAACAACTGTTCGAAGATATCGGGAATCGCACTCACGACACGATTCCAATGGGGGATAAATGGCTGCTCCATGGGTTTACTTAAAAAGGTTTCGCCGGCCTTCATGATATTTTCCGCGAACAGCTCTACCATTTGTTCTTCCGCATGGATGTCGAATTCTAGTCCATTCATTTCAGCATCGCAGCGATAGCTGTCTATCAGGTCGAGCGCAATTCGATAATAGGTCGCTTTTAAGCTGCGAAAGATTCCGCTGTTAAAAACGATGCCATCAGTCGCTAACTTGCGAAAAAAAGCTTTGCTGATGTCGATGGACATCCGAGAGAGACCGGAGTCCTCGTCATCGGCAGAGAGCGCTTGATGCTTGTGATCGTAAATGTCTGCGACTTCAACCTGGCAGATTCTCCGAGTTGAATAGTTGCGAAGCATCTCCATTAGAACCCCCACTTCGAGGCCCCAATCGCTGGGAATGCGTAGACCATTCATGACGTCCCGGCGCATCGAAAATTCACCCGCCAGGGAATAGCGGAAACTGTCCATAAAGTTCAGATACTCATGCTGCCCTGCATCCTGATTGGTTTGTAGGGCACGAATGAGTGGGGAGACTAATAATCGAGAAACACGGCCCCCCATCTTGTTGTTATTTACCCGGGTGTAGTAACCCTTGCTGAACTGAAACCGAAATTTCGGGTTCGCGACGGGGTAAATTAGTTTTGCCAGTAACGACCGGTGATAAGTGATGATGTCGCAGTCGTGCAGAGCGATGGCTTCAGCGCGATTCTGCGCCAGCATGTATCCCATGCAGTACCAGACGTTGCGCCCCTTACCTAGTTCTGTTGGCGCCAATCCTTCCGCTTTAAGTCGCTTATCTATCGCCATGAGATTAGGGCCGTCGTTCCACAAAATATTATGGTGCTGAGGTAGGCGATCAAAAAACTCAATAGCTTTCTTATATTCACTACGATCAGCACGATCTAGACCGATCACAATGCTGTCCAGATACTCAACTTTTGAAAGCTCGTCGACAATCCCGGTAAGTGCAGGTCGTTCAAGCTCTGAGTACAGAGAAGGCAAAATCAACCCCATGGGCCGGGTCCTGGCGAAGGTTTTTAATTCTGCTTCGATATCCTCGAGCGGCCGGTCGACGATATTATGTAGGGTCGTTACCGTCCCCGATTGAAAGCTGTCTGCCATAGATCCCCCTTATAAATGAATGGATAGGGTGGCCAGAGCTCTCGTCACACCTTCAACCCAGCCATCGGGGGCGGGGTGATCGGTATAGATTGTTATAGGGTCCGGTACAGTCACTAGATGACCCGAGGGGGATTTCACCACGACGGGTACATCTGCGTTGCTCAACATACCAAGATCGTTGTGGTTATCCCCTAGTGCAATGACGGTGACTTTGCTCTGCCACGCTTCCTGATAACGATTGATCAAGTGCTTCAAAGTAGTGCCCTTGTCGCACTGACCTTGGAGACTGAAAAACCGTCCACCTTGAATACATTGCAATCCTCGTGCCTGTGCGGTTGCGGAGAAGTGCTGTGCAGCGAGTGAATCGGAAAACTTTAAGGGGATACTAAAGTGCCGATCCCGAGCAGCGGCCAGGGCTATACCCTGTAGGCCTGTTAAGCGAGTCGCCAACTCCGATGGGCAGGTGACAAAATTAATGGCTGCCGGGTGGATCTCCTCCAGAAACGCTTCAAGATCGACCATTGTTGCACCATATATGTGCAACACGGGGTCCTGGGAATCGTCGCCTGACCCGGGAGGTGTGAGGATTGCTGAACCATTTTCGATAATAGCGGGTAGCCGTAGACCCAGTGTTTGTTGCCAAGATTGGATTTCAGCGGCGGTTTTACTCGTATTCAAAATAACCGGTATGTCAGCATTGGCTAGCTTGCGCAGCAAGGGCAGTGCTGGCGCACAGTCGTAGCTATCATGGTCTAGCAGGGTGCCGTCCATGTCCGTTGAGATGATAATTCGTTTCATCTCCACACTATACCGTAGCTGATGGGACTGATCGCCATTTGGAGTTCGGCAGCATATTATTGACGCTTGATTTGAATGGGCAGGATAAATACATGCAGAGCCATGAAGTAGACTACGAGATACTGGGTCATGATATTCAATTGGTTGAGATTGAGTTAGACCCGGAGGAAACCGTAATCGCAGAAGCCGGGGCCCTGGCCTACATGGAACCAGACATCGCTTTTGAAACTCGTATGGGGGACGGTGCAGATCCCGAAGAGGGAATTGTCGGCAAGTTGTTTGGCGCAGGCAAACGTTTGATCACCGGCGAGTCGTTGTTTATGACCCACTTCACCAATGACGGTGATCGAAAAAGAAAAGTTGCCTTTAGTGCCCCGACGCCAGGCTCGGTGCTTGCGATTAATCTGGCGGCGGAGGGTGGAGAAATATTTTGTCAAAAGGACGCGTTTCTGGTGGCTGCCCGGGGTACGTCGGTTGATCTCGCTTTTAGTAAAAGATTGGGGGCCGGGTTCTTCGGTGGAGAAGGTTTTATTCTGCAAAAGTTATCTGGGGATGGTCTGGCGTTTATTCATGCCGGGGGCACGATGGTCAAAAAGGAACTGCAGGGTGAAACCTTGCGCCTCGACACCGGTTGCCTGGTAGCATTTTCCACCGGCATTGATTACGACATTCAATTGGCGGGGGGACTCAAGAGCATGATGTTCGGAGGAGAAGGGCTTTGTTTGACAACCTTAAGCGGTACCGGCTCAGTCTGGATTCAAAGTTTGCCATTTCCGCGATTGGTTGATCGGATTGTTGCAGCGATACCGAAGCCCAAAAATGATGAGCGAAATTAATCCTGGAGCGGCCGAATCAGCATGAGCGGTGAGTTAAGCCTTAAACTTCTGATCGAAAGTTTGAATCCGTTTCTGGCGCTGGAATCTTTTGTGTTTTGCTGTGTCTCCGAGCAGGAGCTTGTGGACTTTCCTGCGGCGGATATTACCGTGATGGTTCGAGAGGCAGAGGGTATCACCCTTGTACTTTCCGCTGAAGTAGCCGCGCGTCACGGCTTTAGTACCGAAGCGCAATTCGCCTGTATCACGCTGCAGGTTCACTCAAGTCTGCAAGCTGTTGGTTTGACCGCCGTGGTGGCAAGTCAATTAGCGGGGCAGGGCATTAGCGCTAACGTTGTCGCTGGCTACTACCACGATCATATTTATGTTGCCGAGGCAGACGGCGAACGGGCAGTTGAAATGCTTCGGGGTCTTACACCCGATGCAATCGATAGATTTCTCGGCGACGGTTTTTAACTTCCATAACCCCCAGATAATCCGAGGAAAACTCGAAGGGGCCGTGGGTTTCTAACAGTGCCGCAGCGGGTTCTGTTAGATAAATGCAGCCCGGTGGTGTGACCTCTGCCAGCTCTCTTGCATAGAACACATGGGTACCAAAATAGTCACGGTCTTTTGTCTTCGAGCGAGGGAAAATGGGTCCGGTATGAATCGCAATTTGCAGCTGGGTGTCAGCAGGTAAATCCATTTCTTGCCATTCGATCATTTGTGCCAGTGCTCGGACGTGGTAGGCATATTCAGATGCTTCTTTGGTGGTTGCGAATGCCCGATTAATACCTTCGCCGCGCATAAAGTCCATATCCTCGGGCACCTTGCTCGCCATCACCCGATGCACAACATCGTCATGGGTGTTAGAGGAAATTTCGACCAGACTCTTAATTTCCCTGTCGAGTTGCCGGACGTCGGATTTCTTTTTGGCCACCGGAAGAATGCTGTTGGTTTTATCTTCCCCTCGCAGTTTGCCGATATCGATGATGTGGACGTCCTTGCCTTCTTCGAGCCAGATCACAGCCCGCTCAAGACTGCCCCCTGATTCCCCGCTGGTATAAGGGTCGATGGCCGCAACAACTTTCAAGTGGCCATCACATTGTTTTGCCCGGAGTTGGGCATAACCCTCAATCAGATCAGCAGCGTGGGTGTATAGGCAGGGGTTGTTGAGGTGGGATTCATCCGTTGCGATTGAGACGGAGGTGGCATGTTTCAGAATATCCCAGTACTCCATGGATTCATCAACGCCGTTGATTGCGACGCTGGTACGGCGGAATTCCTCCGAGGCAAATGGCAATACAACGTTGAGTTCGAGGCCGCGGTTGAGTATTTCCCGACAAAAAATCAAATCTCCACCGCAGGCGCCGGAAGCATAACCAATCTTGATCTGGTTGCTATCGATAAACTCGCCAATTTCTGCTGCAACCTGATCCTTGAGTTCGATTGGGAATCGCGCACTCTGTCGGTCTGCGGTATCAAACATATGGCCGGAGAACACACCGATGGCAGGACCCGATAGCAGTTCCTGGATGTCTTTGGGGACACTCATTTTTTTACAGATCAACGGCAGGTGTTTCTTAACACTGGCAAGAAGACCGTAGTTATCGCCGGCCATCTCCACGACCTGCTGGTAATAGTGCCGGGCACTATCAAACTCTTCTAACAATAAGTGGGCTTCTGCCAAAGTGGCGAGTTGCCAGAATTCATCTTGATCCGCTGCGTTGGAGGTAATGATCTTAACGGCGATTTCCCGGGACTTTTCTTTTGCGTCAGCAAGCTGAAACAATGTCGCGGCATTAATGCCTGGAAAAGAACCGCCGGAGAATTCGTAAGCATCGTGGTAAGCCTCAAGTGCGTTGACTAAAGCCGTATCATCGGCCTGATTACTTGAATGGCTGCTTGAGAAGTTGTTTGGCTTGTTCTGGGCACCCCGCAGAAATTTGTCTTTCTCAAGACGACCCACAAGGCAAAGTGCGTCTTCATAGATGTCATCACTTTCTTTTACCGTCGACATCAATGTCTCGCTCAGCTTGAACACTTCCTCCCTGGATCCACAATTTGCATAGGCGAGTGCCAGGTAATACTGACTACTGGGATGGGCACCGAAGCGATCGATAGCGGCGTTTGCGATATCAATTCCAAGGTGCATATCACTAAAAGATATTGCCTGTTGGGCTGCTTCCTGTAGCTGGGTTTGATCCCAGTTGTCGCCATCAGATTGCCATGATTGGCGGAGCGTCTGGTTGTCGTTCAATTTTGCATCCAGGTGTTGGCGTTTGACTAAATTTAACACACCCGAGTATCTTCGACTATCCGGCGGGTATGACGTTACGGCGTCTGTCAGGTATGCTATTTACCTATGTCAGTTCAATCAAACCATTTGCAGTGAGCGGTCCAGGACTACGAGCTTTAATGCTGCGAATTCTCGATCCCAGGGCAAAGATCGATTATCTGTACATGTTCCTCGTTGCGGCGCTGCCAACCGGGCTTGCCTACTACCTGGGCGCCCACAAAAGCTATGAGTTTGAAGGTGAAATTTATTTAGGCTATTGGGTCAAAACCAACTTCTGGCCCTTTATGTTCCTGTTGCCATTTATGCTCTGGGTCGTCAGGCGACTGTTCTATCGAATTGCACCAATCAGCGCTGCAACGATGACAGATGTGCCACCAATTATTCAGCTCATCAAAGGAGCGGCGGCCCAGAAAGAAGCCTATATGGAGATGCGCCACTATCTGTCGTCTCCTTTATTGCTGGCAGCGATGATTGGGCTTGCGCTGATGATTCAAATGGCTGATATGGCAGAACTGATGATGGTTTATTTTGCCGATCAACCCATTCGTCCGGGGGAGACCGACTGGACTGTGATGTTCGCTGCTGGGGTAATGAGCAAAGCGGAAAATATGATCCTCGTATTCTTTGGCTACATCGTTCAGTTTCTCGCTATCTGGTTTCAATGTTTGTTGACGTTATTCTTATTGGCCCACAATTTCTTCTTTCTCGGAAGGGTTTATCAGCGCAGTCGTGTAACTCCGGGCCAAGAAAGTCACTATATTCAAGTTGACCTCGATGATGTTAACCGTTGTTTTGGGTTTCGTGGTGCCAACGATGCTTTTAACTCCCAGGTTGTCCTGTTGATCCTCTATGGCGTGCTTGCGTTAGTGACGAGATTTAATAATGTGTATGTGGAAGATGCTCCACTCCGATTTGAAGATTTGATGACGTGGCCCTTGAACTTGCCGCAAATTGACTACTTTCCAGACGTAGGTCAGTGGCTGGTGAGTTCATTTTGGTTGCTGACCCTGTTTACCGTTTCGTTACCAGCAGTTGTAAAACTACTGCCACGGTTTAGCTCGGGAAGTAAGAGTGTGGAGATGTCGATTACGGATTACATCAAAGAATTTATTCCCCCTGATCAGTGGCAATTGGGCGATAGTCCTTCCCAGCGGAGTATCGATCAATTGGCGGCGAAGTTCGCGCAAAACGCGTTCTGGCCAACGGGCAACAATCGCGCATCACAACTTTTCTTTTTTAGTAGTTGGGTTTTTCTGATTATTTTATGGCCCCTTCAAACCGCGGACACTGAATTGTTGGTTGCTGTGATACTCATTCTCGGTGTGATTGCCTACTGCTTTCGGACTTTGTTGATCAGCTTACTGAATGCATCTTTAAGTTTCGTTGATGAACGTTTGACCAAAGAACGCCCCGAGTTACTAGATACCCCTGAAGAAAAACCCCTTAAGGTAGAAGGTAATCTATTTATTTCTTATCGGCGCCAGGATGCTGGAGCCTATGCACGCCTTATTCAGCAATCCCTGGTGCCGTTTGTTGACGAGCAAAAAATATTTATGGATTTGAACGCGATCCATGATGGAGATGATTTTGTTGAACGGATTACCGACGCAGTGCTTGAGTGTGATGCTTTGTTTGTCATTATAGGTCCTGACTGGGCGAGCTGCACTAACAGTAATGGTGAGCCGCGTATTTTTCAGCCCAAGGACTTTGTACGTCTCGAAATC
>TARA_R110002072_G_scaffold202521_3_pt1 | contig 11693 bp, 11 predicted proteins | sample TARA_R110002072 | Tara Oceans TARA_R110002072 (sample SAMEA4397118) | marine metagenome | biome: Polar Biome; feature: [SRF] surface water layer (ENVO:00010504); material: water (ENVO:00002006), including particulate matter (ENVO:01000060) such as... | depth 5 m | reverse complement strand
AAAAATACAAGTGCTTTCGATAGTCACTAACTAACGTGAAAATACTTTCACCAGGTAAGTGTATACAAATAATAGTATTATATCAAGGTAAATTATTAATTTATTCTATATTTTTTAGTATAATCAAGTTATATGCTTAAAAATAAAGAAAGAAAATATAAAAAAATTATTCATATTGATATGGATTGCTTTTATGCAGCCATAGAAATTAGAGATAACCCTAATTTAATTGGATTGCCTGTTGCTGTTGGAGGGAGTGCTACAAAGCGGGGCGTTCTATGTACCTGCAATTATGAAGCGCGTAAATATGGGATACATTCGGCTATGTCAACAGAGCAAGCATTAAGAATCTGTCCTGATTTACAAGTTGTATCAGTTAATTTTGAAAAATATAAAGAAGTATCAAATCAAATTTTTAATATTTTAAAAAACTATACTGATGTAGTTGAGCCTTTGTCTTTAGATGAGGCTTTTTTAGATGTTACAAATAGTTGTTTATTTAATAATAGTGCTACTTTAATTGCTCAAGATATCAAGCAAAATATTAAACGGTCATGTAATATTACAGCTTCAGCTGGAGTTTCGATAAATAAATTTTTGGCTAAAATAGCAAGTGATTGGAATAAGCCAGATGGTTTGTTAGTTATTAATCCTGAATTGATAGATAGTTTTATATCGAAATTACCAGTTAAAAAAATTTATGGAGTTGGTAAAGTTACCTGTGAAAAGTTATATAATATGGGGATTATTAATTGCTCTGATTTACAAAAAATAAGTCTAGAGATATTACTGGAAAAACTTGGTAGTTTTGGAGAACGGCTTTATGAGCTTGCAAGAGGTATTGATTATCGAGAAGTGACAGCTGAAAGAGATAGAAAATCTTTAAGCATAGAAACCACTTTTAATTATGATGTGATTGATATCAATAAAATTTACCATCATTTAGATAATTTAATTTTAGATTTACATAATAAGTTGGTCAAAAAATATACGGTTGATTTTATAATTAAAAAACAATTTTTAAAAATTAAATTTAATGACTTTACTCAAACAACTATTGAGTGTCTTTCATCTGGAATTGACTCGGTTAAATATTATAACTTATTAAAAGAAGGTTATAGCAGATATAATAAACCTGTAAGGTTGTTAGGAATAGGGGTGAAATTTGTTGATAACTTGGATAGTATGAGCCATCTCAATAACCAGTTAAAGTTTGACGAACTTCAATAAAAAGGGCTTAAATTTAAATTTTAAGCCCTAAAAATTAAATTAATAATCTAAAGAAGATAAAAATTATATTTTATACTTTGCTGTCTTCTTTATCATCGGTGTCATCATTATCCATTTCATCGTGATCATCAGTATCATTATCATTATCATCACTGACATCATTGTCATTATTTAGTTTATTCTTAACATCATCTCTATCCTCGCTGTCACTCATGTCCTCGCCACCGCCAACTTTCTGATAGTTAACTTTTGAGTCATTCATTTCAACGGTCTTTGCTGCAAACATAGATCCTGAGAAAATAAAACTTAGACAGCAGATCATAAATAAATATATTTTTTTCATAATAAATACTCCAGATTTTATTGATTTTTAATATATGGTTATTTGGATGTGTGAAATTTAAATAAGTTTTATCTAAATTATAACTATTTGAAATATAATGAAATAGCTGAAGGCTAAATGTTGATATTATAAGGAATACGGATAAATTATTCCTTGGCGCTGTAAGTTTTTTGTATAAATATTGTTATAGCAAAAAGTTTTTCTAATAAAATAAGATATAGAGCTTGCAAGTAATAAAAATAAAATAGAATTGAAGCTAGAAGTTAATTCTATCAGCATTATAATACTTGTTAAAACAGCTCCAGTAACCCCAGCAAGCATTGCAGACATTGCAGCAAGAATAAAGTAAGTATTGTTTATGTCTACAAAAGGAAATAATTTTTGGCATATTATGGCAAATAGCCCACCTAAACATGCACCCATAAATAAAGTGGGTGATAATATTCCACCAGAAGCTCCAGTTCCTAATGTTAAGCATGTTGCTAATAATTTAGCTATTAATAATAACAACAAGAAATAAGGATTGCTTAAAATATTTTTTAATATACTTATAATAGTCGCATGACCAATGCCTTCGATATGATATTGTCCTGAAAATTTTGCAAAGAGGAAAATCATTATGCCAACTATAAGCATAGCTAAGCTATGACGAATATAATAATTATTACTAAGTTTATTAAAAAAATCTTCTGTAAAATATAAAGCCTGTATAAATAATAAAGCCCAAAGTCCTGAAATAACTCCAAGTACAATAATTAAAATAATATCAAAGTAATGAGTTGCACTGGTCATTGTGGGTATAGATATAATATTTAAAAAAGGGTTTGTTATATTAAATAACTTATTAATATATATTGAACTAGTTACAGCTGCAGCAACAGGCATTATATTTTTTGCATTAAATTTTACTATTAGCAACTCTATTGCGAAAGTAAATCCCGCAAGTGGGGTGTCAAATATTGTTGCAATACCTGCGCCTGCGCCAGCAGCAAGTAAAGATGTTTTTTCTTGATAAGTTATAGTTCGTATTTTCCCAAATATTGAACTAATTGTTGCTCCTATTAAAGATATTGGTCCTTCAATTCCTATGGATCCGCCAGAGCCTAAAGATATGCTAGATGTAAAAAATTTTATTATCCCCGTAATGGGGTTAATATATCCTTTGTTAATTATAATGGCTTTCATTACTTGAGGAACCCCGCTACCTTTAGCATCGGGGGCAATGTTTTTTATAAGAAATGCCACGATTATAGAGCCTATGACAGGAATGAATATAATTAAAAAACCGAAAGGAGATAATGTAGTGTACTCACTAGGGTTATATAAAAAACTTATTTTTCCAGAAAAGAATAAATTATGAAAAAGATTATATAAGTATATAAAAATAGCAGAACTAATTCCCGCAAGTGCTCCTATTATTAAGCTTAACATTAAGATATAACAATTATGAGTTAAGCTATTTTTTTTAATTGTATGATAGTTTGCATCCATGCTCTGTAATCTAATTTAAAAAGGTTAATATAAATATTATAACTTAAATATAAGATGTCCTTGATTTTTTTGCCGGTGATGGTTTGGTTGTTTCTTCTAAATCTAATTTCTTCATTTCACCTTGAACAATAGCTATTATGTTTTTTATGTCTGCTTGTTTTCCTAGAATACATTTTGGATTAAAAGATTCGAATTCAAAATTTAACTCAATTATTTTATTAAGGTGATAAATTTCTATAGAGTAATCTATTTTATCAATAATTTGAGTGTCATCAAATAAGTGAAATTTAACGTCAAGTGTTATTTTATTGGTTTTTGCAAATTCTTTAGCAACAGTTTCCCAAATAATCATTTCAGAGTTACTTTCTTTTGTGCCAATAGCAAGGTTCTCTTTTGTTTGCGGTGTCCCTTGTTTTTTTGGATATAAAGAAAAAGCTATGGCATGCAACCATTCATACGAGGTATTAGTGTTTGCCTTAAAGTATTCAAACCACTTGGGTCTTATTTTGTCAAGTTGCTTTAGATCATATTTTGATATCTTTTGAGATAAATAATCTTTTGCTGATGCACCTGTTACTTGTTTTTGAGATGGGGTTCTTGTCCCGGAACACCTTTCCATTTTGGGGTTAAGGCTTATCTTTTTGGTCATAGTGTGTTCATTAAATGATGAGTTGTTTTCTGAGGTATCATCATCATCAAACGATAGTTGTTTACTTACCTCAGGAGTAAATAGTATAGGAGTAAAGTTAGATGATGAGGCAGGCTCTTTACTTGGTGAAAATATCGGAACATTAAGCTCCTTTATATTTATTCCATCACTGGATTTTATTTTAACTGAAACACTTCTTCTTGAAACCATTGATGAGCCATTTGGAGTTTTGCCATATAAACGTAAAAGACCAGAAGATGGAGATTGCGACATTATAGTTTGAGTAACAGGTCTGTGTTTTTCAGAAGCATTATTATTTTCATTATAATATTCATTGCCTATACCGGAAATCTCAGTGCTTCTTCTAGGAGTGTTATTTAATCGTCCAAATGCAAAATTTGACTTGGAATAAAAAGATTTGTTTTTATTATTATCTGGCGTATGTAAAGTATTTTTATGTGGCATATTAAGTTTTTATCCTGATAATAATATTATTTAAATAATTGGTTAAATCTTTAGTGTATTTATTTTGGATAATATGGCTTTCTATATTGTAGAGATCATTTATTAAATATTCTTTAAGTTTATCTAGCTCAATTGATTCGCTAGCAAAATTATAGATATATATATTTTTATAAATATTGATAACACTAAAAAAAGACTCAATATAGCAACTAATTGCTTTGATTTCTGAAATTAATTTAATATTATCTGCGTTATTTTCAGTGTCTTCACGACTTAAAATTATTATTGATTCAAAGCATAGTTTAAAAAAAGAGCCGTATATGTCTTTATAAGTCTCTATAATTTTTTCTATATCATTAGAGTTTGATAACTGTTTAAGCTCTAACATACCTTCTGATATTTTTTTATTATATTTAGCAAATAGTTCTAATATATCTTTATTATCAATAGATAAAATAATTTCAAATATTTTAGTAAATAAAAAATCTCCTAATAAAACCTGAAGAGTCTTAATATTCTCTTTATCAGAAAAAGGTGATTCTTTATTATGACTTTGTTGAAATTTGGGATTTTCTATATTGAGATGTAGCGTAAATCCTATAAGATAAAGCTCGGTAATTAAAAGAACTTTATTGTATTTTTGGATGTTTTTAATTTTTAAATTATTTTTTAAAAGTAATAAGCTAATAATTGAGATATTTGGCTCTATGGTTAAAAGACTAAATTGGTTCTTAAGATTTTTGATATCATCGCCATTTCTATCTTGATTGTTTTTTATAACAAGCTTATTGAATTCTTTATACAGTGTTTTTAGCTCTTTAATAATAGATTTTGGATATTTAGATAAAAGCATATGTAACAAAACTAAATTTAAAAGACTATATTCTACCTAAATTTTCATTATTTTAAACATTTTTATTACTATATTCACACAAGTGGTTAATAACACATTGACTACACTTGGGTTTTTTAGCTGTGCAAATATATCTACCATGTAATATCAACCAATGGTGGGCATCTTTTTTGAATTTATTTGGTATTTTCATGAGTAAGTTTTTCTCGACTTCTAATGGGGTTTTACCTGGAGCTAGATTTAATCTATTTGCTAGACGAAATATGTGAGTATCGACAGCCATGGTTGGTTCATCAAAAGCTGTATTTAAAATAACATTGGCTGTTTTTCTACCAACTCCAGGGAGATTTTCTAATTCTAATCGAGTTTTTGGGACTACTGAATTATGATGCTCTGATAGAATTTTACAAGTTTTAATAATATTACTAGCTTTACTGTTATATAGGCCTATAGACTTTATATAGTGTTTTAATTTATCTAAGCCTAAGTGATATATTTTTTCAGGTGTGTTTGCAACAGAATATAACTCTTTTGTGGCTTTATTAACACTTATATCCGTTGCTTGAGCTGATAAAATTACAGCAATTAATAATTCAAAAGTAGAATTATAATTTAGCTCGGTAGTTGGGCTTGGGTTATTTTTTTTAAATATCTCAAATATTTTAGTGATTTTTTGCTGGTTCATTATGATGATATTTAGAATTCAAATAATATAAACATGTTTATTACTTAATTTTATTAATATAATTTTTAAAAGCTATTAAAAAACCTAAAACTATAAAAGCCCCTGGAGGTAAAATAAACATTAAAAAATCAGAAAGACCCTCTCTAATCAAGCCTATGATAATTAAAACTAAAGTAAAGCCTATGCCTTGCATGAAGCCATCTAGTATAGCTTTTTTTGGCGTGTTTTTATAGGCAAAAGCTTCTATACGACCAAGTACCGCACAGTTGGTTGTAATAAGAGCTAAAAATAAGCCTAAATTGTGATATAAATCATAATTTATTGCAGCTAATGCAATTTGGCTTAAGGTTACAAAGCCTGCAATTATTAAAACAAAAATAGGTATTCTAAGATAATATGGAATAATGTTTCTTAAAAGAGATATAAGTAAATTTGAGCACATCAAAACTAAAATAGTGGCAATACCTAAAGTTGAGCCATTTGTAAAAGATGTTGACACTGCAAGTAAAGGACATAATCCTAAAAACTGAACTAAGCCTGGATTGTTAAACCATAATCCATCTTGAATAATATTTTTATAACTTTTAGACATAATTAAAAAATCAGTTAAAAATTTTGAATAATAATTTTTTCTTTATATTTAGTATCTATAATAGTTTTATAATTTTTTTCAAAAAACAATAAAACGTTATATGCAGCCTTTGTTATAGCTCTTGGTGTTATTGTTGCTCCTGTCCAAGAGTCAATAATCGCATCGTTATAATCTTTTTTAACGGTCCATTTTTTATTATTCTGAGGATTCATTAAAGATTTATCTTGAAATAAATTTAACCATTTTGTAGCTTTTTGATGATATTTATTTTCATCAAATTTATCGCCAAGTCCAGGAGTTTCTTCATGATTAGTAATTTTAATATTAATAATTTTACTAGATTTTATATTTTGAAAATTAGGCTTTAGTGCAACTAAAACATTAATTTTTCCGTTATAACCATCAGGAGCAATAGTTTCAATAATAATAGCTGTAATTTTATTATTAAATGTTGCTATATAAACAGGTAAGTAATCCTGGGATTTTAAATATTGATTATTTTTTATATATATAATGCTTTTTAAAATATTATTATTATATTTAATGCTATCTGAGCTTAAAATTTTATTTAAAATGCTTTTTTGATGATTTTCTTTGTTTTCAGTAATTTTATTTTGAGCTAATAAATATACAGAAGTTACAATAAAAACTGTAATAACAGATATAGTTATAAAAATTATTATAGATTTTTTATTTTTATGATTAATATTTAGCATGAAACTTAAGAAACTCCGAAAGGCTTTGGAATATTTATTTTATCTAATAATGGCACAGTTGCATTCATTAGCAATACACTAAAGGCTACGCCATCTGGATACCCTGCAAAAGTTCTAATTATATAAGTGAAAAATGCGATACCAAAAACATAGATAATTTTACTTTTAGTATTAGCTGGCATTGTAACAGGATCGGTAATTATAAAGAACGCAGCAATCATAGTTGAGCCTGAAAATAGAGTTATAATTATGTCTGGATATATATCTGAGTTAATATTTGATAAAAGCAATGCTAAACCACTTAAAGTTACTAGAAAAGTTAATGATGGAATAAATGTGATAATTTTTCTTAGGATTAAATAAATTCCACCTATTAGATAACATAAATTAATTAATGACCAAGCACTAAAAATAGTCTGATTATTTTTTTGAATATTATAAATAGTCTGATCATTTTTGGTTTGTGATTTTATTGTTTCTAAAGGTGTTGCTGAACTTATAGAATCATAGATATTATAATTTGTATTATTTTCTATAAAGTTATAATTAAAGTTTTTGATATTTTCAGTAACTGGCCAATTAGTAAATATTGCAGGAAAAGATATTAATAATATACAATAACCAACCATGGCAGGGTTGAATATATTTTGACCAAGCCCACCATATAATTGTTTGGCCAGAATAATAGCAAAGATTGTGCCTAGAGAAAGCAGATACCAAGGGATATCAGGCGGCATACATAGTGATAATAATATGGCGGTAACAACTGCACTTAGATCTTTAATGCGGTATATAATATTTGTTAAATTTTGACCTCTTGTATATAAAATTAAGCCTTCTGATAAAATTGCACATAATGAGCTGTTAAGAATATAAAATAAATAATTTATTCCATAAAAATATATCATGCAAATTATAGCAGGAAGTAGTGCTGCAAGTACTTCAAGCATAACTATAGTAATGGATCTTGGCTTTTTAATAGAAATGTTATTATATTGCATAAATCTAAAAATAATTCAAATAAACCTTGAAGTTAAGTGCCTAACAAGTTAAGCTGCATGCTTAAACAGTGTATTAATCAACAATCACAATATGGTATATATATGGCTAATGCATTACAAGAAATTTTTAGTAAATACCCAGAAGTTACAATAACCAATCAAAATTCTATTGAACAGCAGTTACCCATTGCGTTATCTATTTTAAAAGAAATTATTAAAGATTTAGATATAAAAGATACTGAAGTATATTTAAATCCTTTTTTACACAGTGGGCATGTTGAAAGTGATAGTTTAAGCCGTGCTATTTTCACCAGCATTGTTTATCAAAAGGAGCTGCCAAACAGTAAAAATGTTTTAACTATTATTCCAATGTTATGCTATGGAGTGCAGCATGCAGTTGCAGCTTTTATTGATAATGAAAAAAAAGAGATAATTTTATTAGATCCAAAAGCTATAGCTCGAGCAAGTAGTTTTAATATTCCTGGATATAAAGTTACAGATGGCATTAATAAATTACAGCAAACTGATAATCAGTATTGTGTAGTATATTCTGTAATAAACTTATTAAATTATTCTAAAAATAACAAAGATTTTAACACTGTACTTCCAGGAGATATTAAAAAAATAAATGCTGTTATTACAGAAAAATATTTACCAATAGTAAGAAAAGACGCTAATTTTGCCAATAGATTAGAGGTTTATTTTAATATATTAAGGTTAGCTTTTATAGAAGCTGTTAATCATGATGCTGTGAAAGATAATTATTTTTTAGATACACCGGTTAATGTTGACTATATTCTCCCATCTCTTAGAGATATGTATTCTCTGGATTATATTGATATTAAAAATATTAATGCAAATCCAGTTGAACTTGATCTAATAGGAGCAAATAATTTTATTAAAAAAAAATCTCTTAAATTAGATGGCTTAAATAATTTATCAAAAGAGATTTTAATTACGTATATAGAGTTTCATAATATAAAGTTAATATTAAAAGCTTTAATAAGTGAAGCTGGTTTAGAGCATTTTGAGCTACCAGAATTTATTAAAAATAAATTCGGATGGCAAAATAAAAATAAAGCTGAAATTTTATCCGAGATACATACCGATATTTTAGGTAAGTTTATGTGTTATATAAAAAATTTGTTTATTAAAAATAATATTGAATCTAATAGTCAGTTTATATTAAAATTTTTAGATGTTGTTGTTTCAGCGCCAAAACCAATATTGCCAATAGTAAAAGAAGATTTTGAGAATTATAATTTAAATGACATTATCAAGAGTTATATTGACGAATTAGTTATAAATGTTGCAACAAATATAGGTACAGATTGTTGTTCATCTGTTGTCAGCGTAGTATATTCACCGGAAAATATTTCGCAAGTTGCTTCTAACAGTAATAGAGTTGCAAATGATGAGCCCCAAGAAGCGAGAAGTTTTATGCAAAAGTTGTATGAATTATTATATATGATTTTTGTGTCTATTCCTGTTTCTATTCTTTCTTTATTTTTTAACTTTGAACATAAAGTTGAAAATAAAAATAAACCCATGTGATTAAAAAGCTAGCTAATTTTATTTATTTTTAGCCCGAGCCAATGCTTGTTTTAAAAGCTCAGACTTATTGATTTTAGTTTGGGCTTTAGAGCTTTCTTGTTTTTTTTGCTCAAGCTTTAATTTTCTATTTTGAAAATTATCATAACGCTGCTTTAGTTCTTTTGAAAAATTATGTTGTTCAGTATTATTTTTAATTAAATTTTTACCATATTGAATATATTCAGTGATATTTATATTACTTGGGCAGGCTGTATCACATAATCCGCATTCAATGCAGTGCATGACATTATTATTTTTTAAATTATTAATATCTTCATTTTTACTAAATTTATATAACTGTTGAGGTAGTAAGTTTTGAGGACATTTGCTAACACAAAAACCACAATTAATGCACTCTGATATTTTTTTATCTTGATTTTCTTTGTAATTAATAATTAATGAATTTGTGGTTTTTAGGATTCCTGCTTCAAAGTTATTTATTGAAACTCCCATGAAATATCCCCCCATGGTAATATTTAGTTTTGATTTGTCTTTTAAATCTAAAATCTCTAAAATTTTAGTTATGGGCATTCCAATAGGAAATTCATAGTTACAAGGGTTTTTTATAGCATTACCTGAGATAGTTACTATACGATGAGTTAATGGTTGATTTTTATATACAGCATTATAAATACTGTATACCGTTGCAACATTAAAGCATAATATTCCGTGTGCTGTACTATGCTGATTTTTGGGAATTGTTTTATTTAGTAATAAATTAATTAAATATTTCGCATCACCATTAGGATATGCTGAGGGGATAGTTTTTAATATAATATTTAAACTAGAACTTAAGTGTTTAATGATTTTCTTGAAATTTTTTATGGCTAATTTTTTATTGTCTTCTATTGCTATGATAATTTTAAGATTATTATTATATTTAGTTAAAATATTTTTTAAAATAGTTATACCAGAGATTATATTTTTAACTAATTTTGTATCAGACATTAAAGCGGCATCTGCACTAATTGGAGGCTCGCATTCTGCACCGTTTATAATCAAATAATCAATTTTTTGGTTTAAGATTTTTTTAAAGCTAGGAAATCCAGCTCCTCCTAGACCAATTATTCCTGAATATCTTATTTTTGTTATTAAATTATTATAATTTAATATATTTATAAAGTCCCATTGACGACTTTCAATAAATCTGTGCGGTGGAGAAGGGCTATTATCTAAAATTTTAATTTTAATGTTAGTAGTTTTTAACTCTTTGATGTATAAGTGATCTTCAGAGCTAATTTCTTCAATAATGCCATTACATGGGCTATGAATGGGGGTATTATTACTATTAGATGCAGGTAGAGTCAGTATTTGGTTTTTAAAGACTTTTTGGCCTTTTTTGATAATTATTCGACCCGCATTATTACTACCATCTTGTAGAGATAATATTAAATATTTTACATTATGAATATTTTTATCTTTTTGTTCTAAAAATATTTTATAAATATTTGTGCTAATAGGTTTATTATTTTTAAAAAGAACTTTAGGTAGCATCATATAAGTAAAATTAAACAGGCTTAGTTTTTTTATGATTATTTATATTAATAGGTTTTTCTATTATATCAATACAATCCATAGGGCATGGCGGTAAGCATAGCATACAGCCTGTGCAATATTCACTAAGAATAGCGTGCATTTGTTTTGGTGCACCAATAATAGCATCAACAGGGCATACGTTAATACATTTAGTGCAGCCGATACAACTATCTTCTCTAATTGTAACTACCACAGGTTTTTTAAAAACTTGTTTATTTTCTGAATCTAAAGGAATTTCTTCAGTATTTAAAAGATTAGCTAATTCTTTTATTGTTTCTTGACCACCAGGAATACATTTATTGATAGGGGCGTTATTTTCAATAATAGCGCGAGCGTATGGCATGCAGCCTGGATAATCACATTGAGCGCATTGAGTTTGAGGTAGTAAGCTGTTGATTTGATTTATTGCTTGTTCGATAGGATTATTATTTTTTGCAAATTTATTATATAGAATTGATACTATAATGCTGATAATCAAAGATATTCCTGCTATAACAAGCATGCTATACAAAATAGTATAAAAATCAAAAGCCATAATG
>TARA_R110002072_G_scaffold297893_4_pt1 | contig 11694 bp, 9 predicted proteins | sample TARA_R110002072 | Tara Oceans TARA_R110002072 (sample SAMEA4397118) | marine metagenome | biome: Polar Biome; feature: [SRF] surface water layer (ENVO:00010504); material: water (ENVO:00002006), including particulate matter (ENVO:01000060) such as... | depth 5 m | reverse complement strand
TCGCCACCGCCGTCGCCTTCTGGCTGTGAATGAGTCTGGACCCTACCACGCAGTCGATCTGGTGCGAGCGGCAAAAGCGGATCACTTCTTGCAGAATTGGACGAGACAATTCTTGCTCGACACAATTCTGGAAAATTTCCCGACCTATCTTTACTTCCGAGATGGGCAATTCCAACAAGCGCTCGAGACTTGTCGTGCCCCGACCGAAGTCGTCGATCGCGATACCGCAACCGCGAAGCGCAAGACGGCTTGCAGCGACTGCAATGGTATCGAGGGCTTCGATACTATGGTGCTCGGTCAACTCGAGCACGAGCATCTTGGGCGGAATTGCAAAATCGGCCAATGCACGCGAAATCATCGGCATCAACTCCGCTGCGCAAAGAACCGCGGGCGAACAATTGATGGAAACCGGCTCAACCCGCCCACCATTGAAAATTTCTGCGGCGAATTGCATCGCCCCGCGCAACACTGCTTCGGTTACCTCCAGCTGGATGTGGACCGGCACCATATCCGAGAAGACGAGTTCAGGGCTGATCGACCGATCGACGTCCAGACGCAGCAACGCTTCGTGGCCGATGACGGTCTGGTTGCTGAGGCGCCGTTTGGTTTGGAACGCGACGCAGACATGATCGAGAAGTTTGCCATCTATAATCAGATCTTGAACGAGCGCTGCCTTGTCCGGACCGGATTGCCCGTCGGCGGAGCAGAAACGGTCTAGGTTCCGTGGACAAAGCTTGACCTGAGACTCTTCCTTCGATTCAAGGCTGCCTTTTGGAGGCGGACTTGGGCGAACGGATCGGTGTATCGGATGACGAGTGGGAGCTGATCGGACCGCTGTTGCCGCCGGAGCGCGGTCGCGGCTGCCGACCGGCGCAGGATAATCGACGCTACTTCGAAGGTATGATGTGGATCGCGCGCACGGGTGCGCAGTGGCGGCATCTGCCGGACGAGTACGGCAAGTGGAACAGCGTCTTTCGGCGCTATCGAAGATGGGTCACGACCGGCGTGTTCGATGCCATGCTCGAGACGCTGGCCGAACTGGCGGGCCGGGACACCGCCGCCGACATGATCGATAGCACGGTGGTCCGGGCACATCATTGTGCAGTCGGCATAAAAAGGGGACTCAGCAAACCGAGGCGCTCGGCCGATCGCGGGGAGGCTTCACCACAAAGCTCCACGCCCGGTGCGACGCAAGGGGCTTGCCGCTCGGCTTCGTGCTGACGCCCGGCCAGGCGCACGATGTGCAGGGCTTTGCACCGCTGTTCCGGATGATCGGCCATCGGATCGAAGCGTTCCTCGCCGACCGCGGCTATGATGCCGATGCCATCCGTGAAGAGATCGCCGCTGCCGGCGTCGAGGCGGTGATCCCCGCCAAAGCCAACCGCCGCATGCCTGCCCCGCACGACCGCGCGAAATACCGCTGGCGCAACCTCATCGAGCGGCTGTTCAACAAGCTCAAGAACTGGCGCAGGGTCGCCACCCGCTACGATAAAACCAAAGAGTCCTACCTCGGCTTCGTTGCGCTCGCCTCAGTCAAACTCTGGATACCCTTTGTCCACGAAGCCTAGAAGCTTGATCAGTTCTATGAGCGAATAAGGCTTCTCCAGCCTGCCAAGAACGGGGATCCCGAAGCCGATCGCGCTCTTCGCCGCTGCATTTATGATCCTGTCGCTGTAGCCGGAAGCCACAATGATGTGCGGCTTTACCGCGAATCGCGAGATTGCCTCGATGACCTCAAAGCCGTCGATTCCGGGCATTCCGAGATCGAGCAGGACGATGTCCGGGGTTCCGCACAGGCCCTTGGAAAGCTCGACCGGACTGGCAGTCCAGTTCGCGGCGATTCCTCGTTGACCCAGAGCGCGAACCAACTCGCGACAGAACGCCTCATCGTCATCCACGATCAGGATCTCCGGCTTTGTCATGCGGCGGCGCTCCTGTGTAACATGCAAGCGATCACACCCTTAGCGATCGGAAGTTGCTTTAGAGTTTTTGCAGTACTGCACGAAGATCCTCGAGGATCAGAGGTTTGGACAACACGGCGTCCACGTTGAATGGCGCGCCGTCGCTGCCGGTCATTCTGCTTCCCCAGCCTGTGAGGAGGAGCACCATGGTCTCTGGAAAAAGCTCCTTCGCCTTCCTCGCAACCTGATGGCCATCGACGTAGGGCATCCCGAGATCGGTGATTACCGCATCGAATGGCTCTCCGGCTTTGAGCGCAGCTATCAAAGCCTCGATACCGGCTTCCCCGCCACCTGCAGTGGTTATGCGATAGCCTTCGAGATTGAGGATCATTGCCGTCGATTCGAGCACTGCGGGATCATCATCGACTAGCAGCAGTCGCAGCAGACGTACGCCCTTGGGGTTATCCTCCCCATCTTGTTTGGGGACGGCGGTTTGAGCGATCGGAAATTGAAGGCTTACCGTGGTGCCGCGCCCGAGCGCGCTCTCGATTTCGAGCTTTGCATCATGACGCTGGGCGGCACCATAGACCATCCCCAGCCCCAATCCGGTGCCCTGTGCGCCTTTGGTGGTGAAAAACGGCTCCAGACAACGCTGCTGGGTGTCTTCGTCCATCCCGCTGCCTGTATCGTCGACGCGCAGGCGCACTAGCGGATCGCCCGCCGTACCCGTCATTTCCTGGGTCTCGATGGTTATAGTACCACCCTGCGCCAAAGCGTCGACGGCGTTGAAAATCAGATTGGTGATCGCGTCGCGAAGCTCGGAAGCATTGCCCAGAACGGCAGGCAGGTCCGGGAAGAGCACCATATCGATGGCAATCACCACACCGTTCCGTTGCGGGATGTCGCTCCATCGAGCACGCGTGAGCTCGACCACCTGCTCGACGAGCTGGTTGAGATCGATACGCGTCTTTTCGGGTTCGGCAGCGTCAACCCTGTAGTACTCACTCATACGCGCCACGGTAGCAGATATATCTTTCGTAACCCGGTCGGCGATTTGCAGATAATCGCGCACTTCCTTCGGAAAGGCCTCGTCATTCTCACGCAGATATTGCGTGTAAAGTGCCATCGGAGAGAGTGCGTTGTTTATGTCGTGAGCAAGGCCGCTCGCCATTTGACCGATCGCGCTCAACCGCTCCTGCTGGACCGCAGCTTGCTGTGACTGGTCGAGCTCATCGTATGCCTTCTGCAAATTACCGTGTAGTTGCGCTTGCCTCATTGCCAATGCGACATGCTCCCCCAATTGCTTGAGAAACTCGCAATCGGTGCTGAGAAAACCTTCCTTTTCCGATCGCGCGGCGATGAGCATTCCGTACCCGTCGGCTTCGATCGCCAGCGGGGCGATGACCATCGAGCCCAACCCCAGTTCGGCAAGCCGATCGAACGGAGCTCCTACCGTCGAGGTATCCGGTTCGTAGATCAGCGTTCCTCCACTGTATTGCCTGTGCAAATCAGCAGCGATATCCAGAACATCGCCTTTGGAAAAACCGAGCAGTTCGCGGCTTTTGGGGTCTCGGAGGCCGAGATGGCCGATCACACATTCGTTCGAGGCCTGATCGAAATGGCAGATGCAGACGAACTCGGCGGGAAGCCCTTTCTTGACCGCCTCGACCACGATCCCGAATATACTGTCGAGATCGAAACGTTGGCTGGTGGCGCGCGTGATCTGGTCGATCAAGGCGAGGCGCTCGAGCTGCGTCTTGAGCCGTTCATGGGCAAGCTTCCGGTCGGAGATATCCCTAATGAAGCCTGCGAAACTGATCGTACTGCCGAGCCGAATTGGTGTGATCGATAGCTCGACGGGAAATTCCCGCCCATCGCGGTTCAGCGCTGACATTTCTATTCGCCGACCAAGGATCTTGCTTTCCCGGCTTGCCAGATAGCGTGCCATTCCCTTCCGATGGGAGTCGCGCAGTGGCTCGGGGATGATAAGCTCGTCGACCGGCACGCCTATCGCCTTGCGCTTCTTCCAGCCGAAAATCATTTCGGCTTGCGGGTTCCAATCCGTTACAACGCCCTGGTCGTCGATCGTGACCACGGCGTCCATCGCTGTCGCAACAATCCGATTGGCGCGGCGCTCGCTTTCGCCGAGGGCTTCCTCGGCCTGCTTGCGATCGGTAATATCGGTCGAGATCCCGCACATGCCGTAGGCAATGCCGGTTTCGTCGAACAACGGCGTTTTTAGCGAAAGGTAGCTGCGCGCCACGCCGTCTTGCAGAGCAGTCTCTTCCTCGCTGATCGCATGGCCCGCCGCGATGACACGCTGGTCGAGAGCGCGATATCGCGCGGCCGCATCAGCCCCGAAAAGATCGTGGTCGGTCTTGCCGATGACCGATTCGACATCGAGGCGGAACAGCTCGCAAAATGCGCGATTGACCAGCAGGAAGCGCCCATCGGTATCCTTGGCGTAGATCAACGCCGGCGCATTATCGACGATCTCCTGGATCAAGCGCTCGCTCCTGCGGCGCGCGCCTTCGCTCGCGGACAGCGAGTTCGATACTGCCAGGGCAGCGATGACGGCTGTGACGGCGAGTAGCACGGCCAGTAGAGCGAGGCCGAATGCCTGATCGAAGAAGCCGTTTTGCGAACCGGCCAGGGTGAGTGCCGAAAGCAGGAACGGAAGCGTGAGCGCGAGCGGCAATAGCCATCGGGCGAAACGCCCGCCTCTGTCTTGTCTGAACAATATGGGGATCCAGCCCGCGTCGCGTCGCATGAATAGCCCGGCAAGCGCCAACAGCGCCAACACCAGAACGGTAGGCAGCGACATGGCAGCAAACGCCGACATCTTGTAAAGCGATGCCGCGCCGGTAAGATAGCCACCAAACGCCAGCAGTGTTATTCCGAACGCAGCGATGATGAGTACCGAGTACACCCATCCCCCCCATCTCCCACGGCGTTGAAGCAGCGCCGTCGAGAGCATCAAAACGGCAAGCGACGTCGAAGGCGCCGTTTGCCCCCATCGAGTACCCAACAGATAGCCGTCGAAATCCGGATCAACGAGATATCTGGCGATCGCATAGCAACTGATGATTGCCGCGCTCGCCAGGGCGAAACGACCGATCGTGGTGCCGCTCCCCTCACGTTGCAGTATGGCGACAGAGCACAAGCCAGCGCACAAGACGGTGGAGAGAGACATTTCCGCCCAGCCGGGGCCGAATCTCGTTAAGACATCGAGTCCGTATAGCCATCCTGCGAGCGCCAGTGCGCACACAGTCAGAACGCCTACCGCCAATATTCGATGTAATGCTTGCATCGGCCGGGACTCTACCAATCTGTCGTTGACGAACGCTTGGTGCGACCGTGTGGGTTCGAGGATGTCAAACTAACGTAGCGGATTGCGGTGAGGGACATCAATGGCTTGGGGATGTCACGAAAACCCTTCGGCGGCAGATCGAATGCTTGCGGAGAATGATGTTGAGCCCTTGGCGGGGTGCCGGACGCGGGGAGGGCAATGCGCTTCGTCGAGAACGATGCGGCTGGCTCCATGTATCGAGCAAGAGTTAGTACATGATGCTTCTATCGGGCAGCTCCCCTGCAGCAGTATCGAATGGCTGACTCACACCTTCGGGAAGATCCATCTCGCACAAATCGGCGTCGACGAGAAGACGCAGGAGATCCGGGAGGCTTTTTACGTCCAGCTTGGCGGTGAGGCTTGCGCGATGATTGTCAACGGTTCGTGGACTGATGCACAATTCGCGCGCAACCTCCTTGCTGGAAAATCCGCGGCAAACGATCGCCGCCACCTCAAGCTCCCGCGGCGTGAGCCTCGCCAACAGCTCAAGAGCGGAACTCCGTCTCGTTCGGATGATCTGCTCTTGAGCCAGGCGGGCTTGAGCAGAAGCGATGGCTTCGAGAAGCCGGGATGCAGTGCAGGGCTTCTCGATGAAGTCGACGGCGCCAAGTTGCATAGCGGCTACGGCCATCGTGATCCTTCCGACACCTGTGAGCATCAGGACATGATGGCCACTGCGTGCGCCGATCAGCTGCTCGAGCAGCTCGATCCCCGTTATATCGGGCAGATTCTGATCGAGGATAACGCAGCCGGGCGCCAGCTCTCCTTCTGCCGAAAGAAAAGCGCCGCCGGCAGCGAAGCCATGCGCTTGATATCCCTCACCGCTCACGAGCTCGATAAGTTCTTCACGTATGACCGGATCGTCGTCGACGATGTAAACATCGAAGGTCAACACACACCTCGCCTTGGCTCGTAACTGGGAATTTTGGCTCTTTCCCACAAAAATCCCTGACCGAAATCCGCGCCCAGATCGCGGGCGACCGACAGATGATGATCGGTCTCGATACCGACGACGGTGGACCGGATATTATGAGCGCGGCAGAAACCGATCACTTCTTCTATGATCTTGCGCGACGAGCATCCCTCAACGCCGCTCAAGAATATCTCTTTGTCGATCTTCAACTCGGTAATGGGTAACATCAGGAGGCGCTCGAGACTGGTCGTCCCCCGGCCGAAATCGTCGATCGCGATACCGCAACCACGGAGCGCCAGGCGGCTCGTCGCGGTGGCGATGGCATCGAGCGACCTCAAGCTTTGATGCTGGGTAAGCTCAATCACGACGAGTTTCGGAGGAAGGGACCATCGCTCCAGCAGATGCGAAAGCATCGGCATGAACTGCGGAGCGCAGATCAGCGCTGGCGAACAATTCACCGAAACCGTCTGCTCCAGGCCGTCGGCTAAAAGAGTCGAGGCAAACCGCATGGCCTCATCCAAAACTCTCTCGGTAACCTGCAATTGCGCGGCCAAGTCGACTGTATCCGCGAAAACCAGTTCCGGACTGATCGGGCGGATCGAATTGAGCCGTAGCAATGCTTCGTGACCTACGACCTCGGCGCTATGGAGCCAGCGTTTCGTTTGAAACGCGACCTGCACATGATCAAGCAGACTCCCTGCTTTGACTAGCCTGCGAACAAGCGCTGCATCGTCCGGAGCAGTAGCGCTGCTCGCTGGATAGAAACCATCCAGCAAGCTCATCAGGTCACGAACCGAGTAAGGTTTCGCCAGAATGCCGAGCACCGGCACGCCCAAGCGGTCGGCGCTTCTGACCGCCGCTTTGATGATCCGGGCGCTATGGCCGGAGGCCACAACCAGATGAGGACCGCCCGCTATACGGGAGAGCGCCTGGATGACCTCGAAACCATCGGCCTCAGGCATGGCAAGATCGAGCAAGATAATGTCCGCCCCGTCGTAAGCGGTCGTCGCTGTCGATCCCGGCCTGGTCGTCCAGCGCGAGTTGAAGCCGTGATGACTGAGCGCATCGGTCACTTCCCGGCAGATTTCCTCGTCGTCGTCGATGACGAGAATGTTTGGTTTGCTCATGCCGCAGCCTTACCCACGTCCTTGGGAACGGCTTCGGCTCTAGAGGATAGAACCACACTCGCGGGCCAACGAAGGGTCAGCGTGGTGCCCGGCTCCTGCCCAAGCTTCGGCGAGATCGAAATCGCGCCGCCGACTTCCAGCATGATTTGCCGCGAGATATAGAGGCCGAGACCGGTGCCCTTGCCTTTCGGCTTCGTGGTCACAAATGCTTCGAAGGCATTTTCCGGCTGCGGAATATCGAGACCAATCCCATTGTCGGTGATTTCAACCGAAACGCCGATTTCCTCATGGCGGATCACAACGATGATTTCCCCTGCCAATTCGGGCTCTCGCGCCCGCCGCGACGCGATCGCATCGATCGAATTTTGCACCGCATTGACGACGATCTGCTCCAGTCCCACGAGCGGCAGTCTAACGAGCACCGGGGCGTCCGCGCCGATTACCTCCATCCGACTGTTTTCCTGAACAAGCAGAGGCCGCACGAACGTCGCGGCATTGCGTATTCCTTCGACGATATCGAACACCTCGTCGTGCTCTTCCTCCACCCGGGCGTAATTTGACACTCGACCTATAATAGAGCGCGCCCGCTCAACCTGCTCCAGAATTCGCTGAAATTTCGCGCGTGCCTTGAGTACGGGTGGATCCAAGATCCCTTCGGTGAGGAGCGACCCGTTCTCTGCCGCCAGCGAAATCGTGAACAAGGGTTGCTTCAGTTCATGGCTCAGCGCCGAAGCCATGCCGCCAAGCTCGGTCAGTCTCGCATGCTGCAACATTCGGTCTTTGCTGAGCCGCGACTGACGAAGACGCAGAATGCACCCGGAACGCCAACAGTGTGGCGAGTACGGATCGCGAGCCAGCAGCAGATACCAGTCGCTATGTGTCGGCGAGGCAAGTCGGAACTCGACCATCACCTGATGGTCCCCAAGCGCAGTGGCGACCGCAAGTCGATCGTTAGGATGAACTTCGAACTCCTGAGCGCAGGGAGCATGGTCGAGATCGACATTGGTGAAGGAGAGCAGCCCATCGCGTGCAGAGAAGCTGATGTCGGTCACCAGGCGCAGCTCGATACCCCGCTTCAGTTCTCGCACCGCCTCGCCCAAGAGGCGCCGCTCCTCCGCGCTCGCCGCATAATGATTGTTGGCTTCGACGAAGAAGGCCGCCGGGCGGGCGAGCTCGTCGATAGAAATGCCTTCGGGCGGGGTCAGGCCAGGCCGACCGAGCGAGCCGAGAAGTCGATCGAGCGCACTCGCCGAGCGTCGCATGGCGATACCGACGAGTAGCTCCAAAAGGCCCGCGAACAAAAGCACGGCAAGAGGCCCCAGCATCTGAAGCAACACGCGCGTATATGCCGCCTCGGCAATGGGACGGGTAGCGTAGACAAACTGGGTTCGCGGCGTCGATGAAGTCACACCCAGATGGCAGGCGTCGATCCAATACGCGAACGTGTTCTGATCGTTCGGACCCGCTACTGCGGCCCCGGTATCGACCCGGGTGCAACCGAGATGCTCAAAAATCTGGTCGGCCTCGAGATCGATCGATCGCCCAAAAGCGACTTCCTGTGCCGGAAGGCCCAGGCTGCTGATCAGGCGGATGCCCTCCGGCCCGCCATCGCCCTGGTTCTGGAGGACCAGAATCTCGGCACTCATCGCCATCTCACGCATGTAACTGGTGAAGATCGCGGGGAAGCTCCGGACTTGAGCCGAGTACAGAGCCAGACCAGACCCTACGACCACCAGCAATGTGCTGGCCCGGACCAGGGCGAACAAGCTGAAGGTCGACCTTGGCTTGATCGCGAGCGTCTGGAATCGCACCGAAAAAATCAACAGGATCATGTCGACGATGGCGGCAAGAGCAACGTCGGTAAGGAGCTTGCGGATACACGCGAGCGCAATGACAGTATCGGAGGCGCCATAATTCCAGCGAAGAAAGAGATAGGCTGCAAGGCTTCCCACCGTTGACTGGAAAAGGAGCGTCTTGAGTGCGAGCGAGCGAAAAGGGAGGCGGATGCTTGCGCAGAACCCGACATGTGCGAGCGATAAGGCAATCGTGAACAGATGCCCCCACCAGAACCAGGTAAAACACGTCGTAGCCGCGGCGACGACAAGGCCTGCACGAACTCCACCCAGTCGAAGGGCTAGCAAATAGAAGAAGGGCGCGAGGTATAGCTCGAAGCCCGGCGCCAGCACGATGCGTTGGCTGCAAAGTGCTAGCGCGGCTATGCAGAGGATTGCCTGACCGATGCGGACGCGCAGATTTGAGCTGGCGGAGGTCATCCGGGCAACCTTGCAGCACCAAGAAGCGGGAGCAGTGCGGAAATCGGCAATGGCTTGAACAACAATGGCACCCCGAGGCGCTCGGCCTCGAGGCGAACTCGCTCGGTCAGATCGGTATGACCGGTCATCAGAGCCATGTGCGACACGCGGCTCCGCACTTCCGGTCGATTGCAGACTTCATGAATCAGATCGAGGCCGCTACCGTCCGGAAGTCTCAAATCGGTGAGAATGGACGCTGGCGCAGTCAGGCATGGCAAGGCTGCCACCGCAGCGACAACGCAGTCGGCTGTCCTTACCGAGAAGCCCTTGAGCTCGAGCAGTTCAGCGAGTTCCTCGCTGAGATCCGGTTCATCCTCTACCAGCAGCAACATGCGCCGCTTCACCTGTGCGTTCATATCCATCGTAGGGGGTGACGCGGGTTAAAATTCCAACAACCCGCCGATACGCGATACCCCTGACGGCACACAATTCCTGCCACTGTGGAGTGCGGCTCTGTGGCCGAATTGCCTCTGAGTACGATTGCCTACTTCGCCGCCACGTCTCCGGCAGCACCTATAAAGCGGTCAGACAATCCGCGTACGCACATCGACCAAGGGCGTTTCAAATCATGATCGGTGTGCTTCGTATTCCAGGAGACGAGAAGTGTATTGGTTCGAAGCTAAGGCTCCCATCAGATTAAAGTTGCTATTTGCCTTCGCAGTTATGGTCGCATTGGTCGCAACTTCCGGGATCCTATCGTTCGTCTTTTCAGGCTGGGCAATGGCTTTGGCGGGTGGCCTACTCACTGCTTTGGCGGCGATCTTGGGGATTATCTTTCGCCGGGCTATAGCCGATCCCTACGTTGGAACGGTCGTAAGGATGGAAGGCCTCGCCGCGGGTGACGTAGCAAGCTCGATCGAGTTCACCGATTATGAGGACTGCGTCGGCCGCCTCAGCCGAGCTATGCTGACCTTTAGGGACGCGGCAGTAGAACAACGCAGGCAGGGCGAAGAAGCGGTCGAAATCGTTGGTGTGTTGAGCGGCTATCTTCGGGAGCTTTCGGAGGGTAACTTGACGGCTCAAATTACAAGCGAGTTTCCGCCAGCTTACGCGGCCCTCAAAACCAATTTCAACCAAGCACTCGAGGCCCTTCGCGAGCTGATTGGAGCTGTGCACGAGAGCGCCGCGCAAATTCAGACGGGTTCAGGAGAGATCGCGCAAGCCTCCGAGGATCTCGCGCGGCGCACCGAAGGCAATGCCGCGAGCCTGGAAGAGACGTCGGCCTCGCTCATCCAGATCGATGGTCGCTTGAAGGCGACAGCAACTGCCGCTTCGCGGACGGTGGAGCGCGCCGATCAGGCGAACGGCACAGTCGGTGTGGGTCGCAAAGTCGCAGAGGAGGCGGTTGAGGCCATGGGCCGCGTTTCTCAAAGTGCCGAAGGCATCGACAGCGTCATCGAAGGACTGGACAAAATCGCTTTTCAAACGCGCGTACTGGCGATGAACGCAGCAGTCGAGGCGGGCCGCGCCGGCGATGCCGGCCGGGGGTTTGCAGTGGTCGCGGATCTCGTTTCGGCACTCGCCATGCGCGCAGAGGAGGAAGCCAAGCGCGCCCGCGATCAGCTTACCGTCACGCAGACGGACATCGGTACCGCCGTAGAAGCGGTACAGAAGGTCGATGGACCATTGGTGGCCATTTCCGGTGACGTGGAGCAGGTTCACAAATTGCTGGAAAGCATGGCCTCGGACAACCAGGCGCAATCAGCGGGAATAACCGAAATCTCCACGGCGATTTCGACCATGGACCAGTCTACCCAGCAGAATGCAGCGATGGTCGAAGAGACGTCAGCCGCGGCACGCAACCTGACGCATGAGGTTCAGGCGCTTGCCGAACAAGCGGGGCGCTTCCACGTGGGCGCAGACCGCATCCCCGCAGGGCAACTCCGGGCCGCTCCTGGAGGAGCAAACAGCTCGACATCGCCCCAAGTCAAGCTTCCCGTTCAAGCTCTCGCCCACCTAAAGACGATAGCTCCCCAGAACGACTGGAACGAATTTTAGTCCAACCGCCTCCTCGCTAGAAGCGGGGTGTTGTCGCACCCAATCGCAACTAGCGTCAGGCAGGCGCAGATGTCCCCTTTCCCGGCATTGGCTC
>TARA_R110002072_G_scaffold19047_19_pt1 | contig 11697 bp, 11 predicted proteins | sample TARA_R110002072 | Tara Oceans TARA_R110002072 (sample SAMEA4397118) | marine metagenome | biome: Polar Biome; feature: [SRF] surface water layer (ENVO:00010504); material: water (ENVO:00002006), including particulate matter (ENVO:01000060) such as... | depth 5 m | reverse complement strand
GAATTTAGCGTTGGCAGCGCGCAATGCGGCTTCGGGGTCAAGGCCAAGGTGACGGCCCAGATTGGCCATCACAAACATCAGATCGCCAAATTCCTCTTCAACTTCAGCGTGGGTCAGGGTGTCGCGCGCCTCGACCAGCTCTGTCGCCTCTTCGGTGATCTTGGCAATTACGTCAGTGGTAGAGGGCCAGTCAAATCCCACCCGCGCAGCGCGTTTTTGCAGTTTCAGCGCGCGCAACAAGGCAGGCAGACCAATCGCCACTCCGTCCAATGCGCCGCCCTGCGCCTTGCCTGCACGTTCCTTGGCCTTGATCGCTTCCCAATCGGCGGTCTGTTGATCGGCAGATTTATCCCGGCTCTCATCCCCAAAGACATGTGGATGCCGCGCGACCATTTTATCCGAAATATTGCGCACCACGGATTGAAAGCTGAAATGTCCGGCCTCTTCGCCCATCGCCGTGTGATAGACGGATTGCAGCAACAGATCGCCCAACTCGCCCTCAAGTTCCTGCCAATCGCGCCGCGCAATGGCGTCGGCCACTTCGTACGCTTCTTCAATGGTATAGGGGGCAATGGTGTCAAAATCCTGCTCAATATCCCAAGGGCATCCCGCGTTGGGATCTCGCAGGCGGCGCATGATTTCCAACAGACGTTCAATCCCGGCGTTTGGGTCGTGGATCAGGGCATCGTTCATTGGTGTATCGGGCATTGCGGCTGGGTCCTGTCTGGTGTCAGATACCTCAACAAGAATGAGCCAAGGAGTCCAGCCCATGCCCGTGGTGAACCGCATCGCCGCCTTTGCGCCCGACATGAAGGGATGGCGGCAACATTTGCACACGATCCCGGAACTGGGTGTGGAGTGTCACAAGACGGCGGCCTTTGTGGCAGCGCGGCTCCGCGAATTTGGTGTGGACGAATTGCACGAAGGGTTGGCGACGACGGGCATGGTGGCGATCATCAATGGCCAAGGTGTGGGGCCGACGATTGGCCTGCGCGCCGACATGGACGGGTTGCCGATTGTTGAAGCAACGGGGGTCACTTATGCAAGCACCCATGCAGGCAAGATGCACGCCTGCGGCCATGACGGGCACACGACGATGTTGCTGGGGGCGGCGAAATATCTGGCAGAGACGCGTAATTTTGCGGGGCGTGTGGCGTTGATCTTTCAACCAGCCGAGGAAACCGGCGGCGGGGCCGAGGTGATGGTGCAAGAGGGCATGATGGAGCGGTTTGATATCGCCGAAGTTTATGCGCTGCACAACCAGCCTGGGTTTGAGCAGGGCGGGTTTTACACCGCGCCGGGGCCGATCATGGCGGCGGTTGATACCTTTCACATTCACATCAAGGGCAAGGGCGGGCATGGCGCGATGCCGCACGACACACGAGACCCGGTTATTGCCGCGTGCGGCATGGCGCAGGCGATCCAGACCATCGTCAGCCGCAATCATTTAGCAACACAGGATTTGGTTGTGTCGGTCACGCAGATTCACACCGGGTCTGCCGACAACGTGATCCCGGACACGGCCTATATCAACGGCACGGTGCGGACCTTTGATACAGACGTGCAGGCCATGGTCATGCGGCGCATGCAAGAGATCGTTGCGGGGCAGGCGGCAAGTTACGGCGTCGCAGCAGAACTGATCTATGACGTTGGGTATCCGGCGACGATCAACGATGCGGCAAAGGCCAGGTTTGCCGCAGATGTGGCGCGCGATGTGGCCGGTGAGGATCATGTGCGCGCGGACTATGGCCGCGAAATGGGGGCCGAAGATTTCAGCTATATGCTGAAAAAGCGCCCCGGTGCCTATCTGTTTTTGGGGCAGGGTGGCGGCGCTGGCCTGCACCACCCTGAGTATAACTTTAACGATGAAGTGGCCCCGGTCGGTGCGTCATTCTTTGCGCGGATTGTCGAACAGGCACAGCCTGTGGGAGGGAAGTAATGGCACTGGAAGACGCAAAAACGCAAGTAGATCAGGCGTTTACCCGTGAGGAGCTCAAAGGGCCAAGCTTCGAGAATGCTTTTGGTGGTGCCACCTCGTTTTTGCGGCGGCGCTATACCAAGGACCTGCGTGGCGTGGACATTGCCGTGACGGGCATACCCTTCGATCAGGCCGTGACCAATCGCACCGGCACGAGGCTAGGACCAAGGGCAATCCGCGAAGCCAGCACGCTGCAACCCTATGATCCACCCTATGGATGGGATTTTGACGTGCTAAGCGAATTTGCCATCGCAGATTACGGTGATCTGGCGTTTGACTATGGCCACGTCAGCCAGTTTCCCGCCGCTCTGACCGCGCATATCAAGGGCATTCTGGAGGCAGGCGCGGCCAGTGTGGTATTGGGCGGTGATCATTATATCACCTTCCCGATCCTCAAAGCCTATGCTGAGAAATATGGCCCGATTAGCCTGCTGCAGTTTGATGCGCATTCGGACACCTGGCCGGACGATGATATGGACCGGATCGACCATGGCACAATGTTTTATAAGGCGGTGAAATCCGGGATTGTGGACCCGAAAACCTCAGTCCAGGTGGGGATCAGAACCACCAACGAGGACACATTGGGCGTCACAGTCATTGACGCGCGCGAAGTGCATGAAAAAGGGCCGGTGGCCACCGCTTCACGTGTCAAAGAGGTGTTGGGCAACAATCCAACCTATCTGACCTTTGACATTGACGCGTTGGACCCGGCCTTTGCCCCCGGCACCGGGACCCCGGTGTGGGGTGGGCTGACCTCCGCGCAATGTGCCATCATGCTGCGCGATCTCGCGGGCATCAACATCATGGGCGGCGATATTGTCGAAGTGTCACCGCCCTTTGACAACACGGGTGCGACGGCCATTGCGGGCGCGCACGTGGCAACTGAAATATTGTGCCTGTTGGGCCACCGGATGAGAAACAAATGAGCACCAAGAACCAACCAATTAGCGGTAATGATCTGGCGCGGTTTTCCGGGCCGGGCACCTTTATGCGCCTGCCATCGGCCAATGATCTGAAGGGCCTCGATGTGGCCGTTCTGGGCATCCCGATGGACATTGGCACCTCATGGCGCTCTGGCACGCGGTTCGGGCCAAAACAGGTGCGCAGCGAAAGCGCGATGTTGCGGCCCTATAATCTGGCGACGGGCGCGGCCCCCTTTGACAGCTTGCAGGTGGCTGATATTGGTGATCTGGCGATCAATACGTTTTCTCTGAGTGATAGTTTACGCATTATATCAGATAGTTATGATGGAATATTAAAGTATGATGCACTGCCCTTGGCCATTGGCGGCGATCATTCGATCACCTTGCCGATCTTGCGCGCAATGGCGCGGCGGCATGGACCATTGGCCTTGGTCCATGTGGATGCCCATGCGGATGTAAATGAGGATATGTTTGGCGAACGTGAGACCCATGGCACAGTGTTTCGCCGTGCACATGAGGAAGGCTTGATAAACCCTTATAAAACATATCAAATTGGGCTGCGGGGCACGGGATATTCAGCCGAAGATTTTACCGAAGCTGCCGGATGGGGGTTCCAGCAATTTCCAGCACATGATTTGTGGGGGCGTTCATTGTCGGCGCTTGGCGCGGAAATTCGGCGCGACATTGGCGATGTGCCCACCTATGTGACCTATGATATCGACAGCCTTGATCCAGCGTATGCGCCCGGCACGGGCACGCCAGAGATTGGGGGCCTGACCACGCCACAGGCGCTGGAACTGATCCGCGCGTTTAAGGGTTTGAACATCGTGGGCGGTGATCTGGTTGAGGTATCGCCGCCCTATGATACCTCAGGCAACACCGCGCTGACGGGGGCGAACATCCTTTATGAGATGTTGTGTGTCCTGCCGGGCGTTGGGTATCGTTGAGGGCACCGGTGTTTGAGTTTATTTGGCCAAATAAAACAGGGAAAGAAACGTATGTTGTGGTGGATCGTTCTGATTATTGGTGTCGCTTTGCTGGCCTATATTCGGCTTGCCCCCTCGGACCCCGCAGTTTGGCACAAGCAAGCCTATCCTTCCGGGCTTGGTGAACATGTATCTTCGGGCGGCTATGTTTGGCGTGAGGCCATTGCAGGCGACGGCAAAGACCAGTTGCGCAGTCTCGACCGGATCGTCATGGATACGCCCCGCACAACGCTGTTGGCTGGATCCGTGGATGAAAAGCAGATTACTTATGTGACACGATCGGCTGTGATGGGTTTTCCAGATTACACCACAATCGGCGTCTATCAGGGGCTGATTGAGGACAGCGGCCAGCGTTACCTTGAGATCAACGGGCGTCTGCGCTTTGGCAAGTCAGATCTGGGGGTAAACGCCAAGCGGGTCAAAGGGTGGTTGGCCGCCTTTGAGGCTGGAGGATAGGCACCCTTGCTCAACCTCACGCCACATCGGCACGTTAAGTGACATCTGGCATTGCGCCATGAACATACGGCCATCGACCTGCAAACAAATCGTCTCGCCCAACTCAATCCGGTTGTGGTTTCGGTCGGTGCAATAGCAATCAATGGTCTTGCCCCCCGGTGCCGCAACATCGGCCAGAGCGCTGACAGGCAAGAGCGACAGGGTCAAGGCATAGCGTATCATGCGCAAAGTATAGCACAGCACGGCCCTTGACCAAAGCCCTCTCATCAGCGACACGAACCCAATGATCCCAATGGACCGCCTTGAACAGATTTTGCAGCGCTTTCAGTATTTGGAAGCGTCGATGGCGGCTGGATCGGATGGGGCGGATTTCGCGACATTGGCCAAGGAATATTCCGATCTGCGCCCCGTGGTGGAGCAGATTGACGCCTATAAACAATTGCTCATCGATATGGCCGAGGCAAAGGCGATGTTGGCGGACCCCGAAATGGCGGAACTCGCGCAAGAAGAATTGCCGACGCTCAAGGCCGCGTTGCCAAAGGCCGAAGCGGCGCTGCAACTGGCGCTACTTCCGCGCGATGCAGCAGATGCCAAACCTGCGATGCTAGAAATCAGGCCAGGCACGGGCGGCGATGAGGCGGCGTTGTTTGCCGCTGATCTGTTGCGGATGTACCAACGTTACGCCGAGGCGCGCGGTTGGGGGTTTGACCTGATCGAAGAGCAAATGACCGAACTTGGCGGTGTCAAGGAAGTGGTGGCGCATATTACCGGGCAAAATGTGTTTGCCCGGCTGAAATTCGAAAGCGGCGTACACCGCGTGCAACGGGTGCCAACCACCGAAAGCGGTGGGCGCATTCACACGTCGGCAGCAACTGTGGCCGTGCTGCCCGAAGCCGAAGATGTCGATATTGAGATCAACCAGAATGATCTGCGGATTGATACGATGCGATCCTCGGGAGCGGGTGGACAGCACGTAAACACCACCGATTCTGCGGTGCGGATTACCCATTTGCCGACGGGGATCGTGGTAACGTCATCCGAGAAATCCCAGCACCGTAACCGTGAAAAGGCCATGCAAGTGCTCAAAGCGCGGCTTTATGATCTGGAACGAAACCGCGTGGACAGCGAACGATCTGCGGACCGCGCAGCCCAAGTGGGATCCGGGGACCGCTCAGAGCGGATCAGGACCTATAATTTCCCGCAAGGGCGGATGACCGACCACCGGATCAACCTGACGCTTTATCGTCTGGATGCAGTGATGCAGGGTGATCTGGATGAGGTTATCGATGCGCTGACGGCAGACGCCCAAGCACAGATGTTGGCCGAGATGAACGGATGAGCGCACCCACCGCAGCCCAAGCAATGGCGGCAGCTGCATCGCGGTTGCGCGCAGCGGGGGTGCCAGACCCGGCGCGCGATGCGCGGGTTTTGCTGGCCCATGCGGCATCGGTCGATGCGGCGCGTGTGACGTTGATTGCGCCCGAAGAAATAGCACCCGAGATTGCCGAACGGTTTGAGCATTTGGTCGCCCTGCGTGCCGTGCGCGTGCCGGTGTCGCATTTGATCGGCAGTCGCGAATTTTACGGCCGCGATTTCAAAATCAGCCGCGATGTATTGGACCCGCGCCCAGAGACAGAGACGTTGATTGAACTGGCATTGGCCGAGCCGTTTGAGCGGGTGTTGGACCTCGGTATCGGATCGGGATGTATTCTGGTGACGTTGCTGGCAGAGCGGGCGCAGGCGCGCGGCGTTGGTGTGGACGTGTCCGAGGCCGCGTGCCTTCAGGCCAGTGCAAATGCGGTGTTGTATGGGGTTCAGGCCCGCGCCGAGATTGCGCAATCTGATTGGTTTGACGCTGTTGAGGGGCGCTATGATCTGATCGTGTCAAACCCGCCCTATTTAGGGCTGGGTGAAATGGCCGATATTGCGCCTGAACTTGCCTTGCATGAACCAGCGATTGCGCTCACCGATGGGGCGGATGGCCTGTCCGTTTACCGCATCATCGCGGACAACGCGCAGGGGTATCTCTCGCCAAATGGCCGCGTCATGGTAGAAATCGGTTGGCAACAAGGCCGCGAGGTCAGCGACATATTCACCGCCGCAGGATGGGGCCGGGTCACGCTTGCGCATGATCTGGATGGCCGCCCCCGCGTCGTTTGTGCCGACAGACCGGCGTAAAGCCGCGAAAAATAACCCATCAACCGAGTAATATTGCACTTTGCACTTGCCGTGAACGATTTGGCATGCTTATTCAGAGATGTTGCAGCGGTGGATGCTTTCGGGCGGTCCCGCGCGGCATTATGCCCAACATCTCGCACAACCGGGACTTTCATTGGTGCTGCTACGCCACCCGGTCATTACGAATAACAGCATACAAGGCTGAAAAGTTTACATGAAATCAACCAGATCACGGGGCCGGTCGAAGAATAGCCGCAACCGTTCGCAACAGCATCAGGGCGGTAACGTTGTTAACCGCGTATTCGACAGCTCAGGCCCTGAGGGCAAAGTGCGCGGCACGCCGCAGCAGGTGATTGAGAAATACAATCAACTGTCGCGTGATGCGCAGCTCAGCAATGACCGCGTCGCGATGGAGAATTTCCAGCAACATGCGGAGCATTATCTGCGCCTGTTGTCAGAAGCACAGCGCGAAATGGACGCCAAGCGCGAAGAGCAAGAGCGCCAGAACCGGGAGCGCCAGATTGAGCGTGACCGCGAGCGGCAAGAACGCCAGGAGCGTGATGGCAGCAATCAAGATGGTGGTCAGCCACACATCAGTCAGCCACATGCGGGTCAGCCACAAGGCGACCAGCAGAACGACGGTCAACAGCCGAACGCTCAGCAGGATAATAATCAGCAGAGTAATCCTCAGCAGAACGAAGGTGGCCAAAAACGTGACAACGATCACGGTGGCGCACAGCCAAGGTCACGCCGCAAGCCTGATACCGCGTCGCAATTGCCCGACTTTGTGACCCAAGGCGAGGCGGCCGAACCTGACAGCGGTTTGGTTGAAACACCAGAAAGCAAGCCCAAGCGCGCGCCCCGGCGCAAACCCAAGCCGAAGCCAGAGGGTGAAGGCGGCGATGGCGGCGGCGGCGGTGGCGGCGATCAGCCCAAAGCGGCAGAATAATTTAAGAAAAGGCCTCGCGATTGCGGGGCCTTTTTTTTGGGGGAAATTCTAAATCCGGCACCAGAGCGACCTCCGATTTCGGCCGTGCAATCAGTGTAGTCGGCAAAGGGATCAGTCTGGGTTCCTGAACCTCAGATCAAATTTGAGTCAAGGTGCAAATTTTTTGTGTATTGTGAGCAGAAAGCATTGTTTAGGAGGGCCTCATGCACAGACCTATTTTGACGGTTTCTTTCGCAGGGATGATCGCAACTAGCGCTGTCTTCGCAGGAGAACGCGTGGAATTAAACAATATTTACCCGCTAAATCAGGAATTCATCCAATTGTCTGACAGTGTCTATTACACGCAAGACAACAGCGGGTTTTTCGAGGTCGTTGAAGGCCCGTTTCAGGAAGGGCCGGCGCGTTGCATTGGCGCTGGGTTTGGGTTTGAGGACGGGACGAACTCCATCAAAGGCGTATGCATTTTCGGTGAGGGAGAGGACACTTTCACGATGAAATGGGTGGCAGGCGAAAAAGGCGACGCAAACACCTGGAACATCGTTAGCGGAACAGGCAAGTTTGAAGGCATGACAGGCGAGGGTATCGCGACCACCGGGGTTGATATTATGTACAAAGCCATGCCAATGCGCCAATCGCATATTGTTGGGACCGTCGATATTCCAGGAAACTAGCCAGCCACCGCATAGCGCACCAGGCCTTTTTCCCGCTGCACGTCTTCACGGGGTCGCCACGGGTATTTGGGATCACTGCGCACTGGCGACCAGAACAGCACGCCGCCCATGCGCCATGGGTCGACCACAATCCCCTGTTCCATGGTATCGCCCCGCGCGCTGATCACGGCGCTGCTGTGTTCAATCAGGAACCGCTTGTTTGCATTGGCGATGGCGCGGTGCACCACAAGCGTTCGAAATCCTTCTTGGTTCAGACGGCGCTCCATGTCTTCGGCCCAGTGACGGCACAGCCCGCGTGGCTTCTCGCCGCGATTGACCTTGGCGTTGTGTGTAAGTGGTGCATCGGTGATCTGATAGGCGAGGGCAAGCTGGTGGGAATATTCATAAGAAATGCGCGCGGCGCGGGTGGCCTCGGCTGGATCAACTTGCGGGTCAAGGGCGCGCAAGCTCTGCGCCAGTGCGGCAATCTCGGCCTCTGTGCCGCGCGGCGGGCCGCCCGGCCCATGTCCGGCGGCACATGCACCGAGTATGGCAAGCGTGAACAATGCGGCAATCAAACGGATCATGCCTTGGCCGCCTTTTCAATTTCGCGCGCAAGGGCACAGAACCCCTCAAGTGGGATCTGTTCGGCGCGGTCTGTGGGTTTTATGCCAGCGGCGCGCAGATGATCCTCAATGTCGGGTGCCGCCCCCTTAAGTGCCGCGCGCAGCATCTTGCGGCGCTGGTTGAACGCGGTTGCCACAATGCGGCTGAGGATTGCGGGATCAGCGGGAAACCGGGGTTCTGGCAGTGCCGTCAGGTGCACAACGCTGGAGGATACTTTGGGCGGCGGGGTAAAGGCACCGGGCGGCAATTGCATGACGATCCGGGCATCCGCGCGCCATTGCGCCAAAATTGCCAGGCGGCCATAGGTTTTGGAACCGGGGGCGGCCACGATCCGTTCCGCGACTTCACGCTGGAACATCAACGTCAGGCTTTGCCAAAACGGTGGCCATATGGGCGGCGTCAACCAGCGCACCAAAAGTTCGGTCCCGACATTATAGGGTAGGTTTGCCGCAACCCGGATGGGCGGCTTCAGATACGCCAAGGGATCAATCTCAAGCGCGTCGCCCTCAATCACGGTCAGCTTGCCGGGATAGGCGGCGGCAATCTCGGCCAATGCGGGCAGGCATCGTGCGTCTTTCTCAATCGACAGAACGTGCCGCGCACCTTCGGACAGCAGGCCACGGGTCAGCCCACCGGGGCCGGGGCCAATCTCAAGCACGTCACAGGCGGTCATGTCGCCCGCTTGGCGCGCAATCTTGGCTGTGAGATTCAGATCGAGCAGGAAATTCTGCCCCAGCGATTTGCGCGCAGACAGGCCATGTGTTGCAATCACCTCACGCAGGGGTGGCAATGTGTCGATGGCACTCATCTCGGGACTGCCATCCAGTGAGCCAGCTTGATGGCTTCGATCATGCTGGTCGGGTTGGCGATGCCTTTGCCCGCGATGTCAAAGGCGGTGCCGTGGTCGGGCGACGTGCGGATGAACGGCAGCCCCAGCGTGACATTCACGCCGCGGTCAAAATCCAACGTCTTGATCGGGATCAACGCTTGATCGTGGTACATCGCAATCGCCGCGTCATACTGTGCACGGGCGGCGGCATGAAACATTGTGTCAGCGGGCAGGGGGCCGGTCAGGTCAAACCCTTCAGACTGCATCTGAACCACCAAGGGCGCGATCCAGTTGAGTTCCTGCTGGCCCATCGCGCCACCTTCGCCTGCATGGGGGTTCAGCCCGGCGATTGTAATACGGGGGGACGCAATGCCAAATTGATCGCGCAGGCCCGCATGGGTGATCTCAATCGTGCGGCGCAACTTTTGCGGGGTCAGTGCAAGCGGCACCTGTTCCAGTGCGATGTGAATGGTGGCCGGGACCACCCGCAATTGATCTGAGGCGAGCATCATCACCACGTCCTCCACACCCCCAAGAGCGGCAAGGTATTCGGTATGGCCGGGATAGGCGAAGCCTGCGCCATCCATCAGGGCCTTTTTGTGAATGGGCGCGGTGCAAAGCGCGGATGCCTGACCGGCGCGCACCATCGCCACACCCTTGGCGATCATGTCGATCACCCGTTGGGCATGGCCCGGTTGCGGCTGGCCGTATATGGCATCACTGCCAAAGTCGCTTGCCAAGACGGGCAAGGCATCGCGGCAGACTGCGCGTGCTTGATCCGCTCTTTCAATCACCTGGTGCGGTATGTCGCGGGGCAAATGGCGGGGATCGCCAAGCCAAAGCACGGGAATGTCCCCGCAGATCGCGGCCCATGCCCGCGCTGCAACTTCTGGCCCAATGCCAGCAGGTTCCCCACAGGAGAGTACAACCGGCAGGGTGTCGTCGGTCATTTTATCGCAATACGGGCATCCGCGCGCAGCTGTTCCAGCAATTGCTCTGCATAACCTTGCAATTTGCGCTGGCGGATTGAGCCGATGACGCTCTCGCGGTCCACCTCTGCATTCACCTCCGCTGTGCGTTTGCACAGCATCAAGAACACCAGCGTTTGACCATTGGCGCGGGTCAGCGCGACGGAGGATTCACCGGGGTCCAGTTTTGCCAGTTCAATGGCGACATCCTGTGGAATTTCGCCGGGCTTTTTCGCACCACGATCCAGCACTTCTGCCGGTTGTCCTTCGGCGATGCCGTAAAGGTCATCACAGACATCAACGTTTGCGCGGACTTTGGCTGCTTGGGCCATTCCCGCATCAGAACGTCCACCAGGGATGTAGTAGGCAGCATAATCAATCTCAGAATAGGCGCGTGCCGGTCTGCCGGTTTCTTCGATGCCGCGCAGTTGAAAAAGAGCGACAGCATTTGGGATCGGAAGAGGGGCGGTCACTTCGCCCGGGGACAGGGCCAGAATGATTGCATGCAGCGAAGGCGGCAATTTTTCAAGCGGTGTCCACGGCATGCGGCCACCATTGCCCCGCGATGCAGTTGCGGAATATTGCCGCGCATAGCCTGAAAATTCAGCCTCAGACCGGCTCTGAGAAATTTGATCCGCCAGTGCGGCAACCTTTGCTGCGTTTTGGAGTGGGGCCGGGATGATGATTTCAGACAGCAGCACGCGGATGCCGGATCCGGATGTGCCTGAACCTAAAGCGCGGTCAATCTCGGCATCGGAAATATTAACCGTGTTGCCATATCGTGCGCGGATATAGTCGCGCCACAGCAAAGAGACGCCGACGAAATCGCGGAATGTTTCTTCAGAAATGCCCGACTGCCCCAAAGCTTCGATAAATTCATCTGCGGTCAGATTGGCGCGTGCGGCGAAATCAGTCATGCCTTGGCGCAGATCTTCGGGGGACAGTTCTCCACCGACACTGCGCAGCAGTGCGTCGCGCAAACGGTTGTCAATCAACGCCTCAACCACGCTTTTGCGGTCCGTGCCGGGTGCGTTCAGCAATTGCAAGAAACGCTGCCTTTGTTGCACCTCAAACTCTGTCACAACCGAATCGTTCACCTGCGCCACAGGCGCATAGAGATTCTGCGCCGCCGCGCCATGAGCCAGCAGCGCCA
>TARA_R110002072_G_scaffold162846_1_pt1 | contig 11699 bp, 10 predicted proteins | sample TARA_R110002072 | Tara Oceans TARA_R110002072 (sample SAMEA4397118) | marine metagenome | biome: Polar Biome; feature: [SRF] surface water layer (ENVO:00010504); material: water (ENVO:00002006), including particulate matter (ENVO:01000060) such as... | depth 5 m | reverse complement strand
CCGGGTCGCGGGAAAACTGCCCCTGCGAGCCGTAGGTATCGCCAATGTGCGCGCTCAGATCGATCATGTCGGTGAGAATCCTGTCGTGAGTGAATGAAACCGCTATGTCGCGACTGTGGGGATGAATTCAAGGGGCTTCGACCCCGCGGTCCGCAGCTTGTCGCGCGGCGATCGCCTTCGAACACAGGGAGCAGGGTCGAATCCGTTGGTCGGGTGCAATCGACCGGCGGTCGAGGCCGAATTGGAATCTTCGCTTACACTTGTAGACGCCGCTGCGGATCAACCATCGGAAGAACGATTATCAATGGCCCTGCGCACGCTGCTCCTTGCCGCCTCCTCCATCGCCCTTGTTGCCGCAGCCGCGCCGGTCCAGGCGCAGACGCCGCCGGCGGGGAGCGCGGAAGTTCCGGATACGGCGCCCCCGGCGGCGGGAGCGCGCGTCTTCGAGCCGGCCTATTTCGCGCAATTCGCACCTCGCAACGCCTTCGACATGGTCACGCGCATTCCGGGGTTCACGATCTCCGGCGGCAACAATCAGGGCCAGCGCGGTCTCGGCCAGGCCACGCAGAACGTGATCGTCAACGGCGAGCGTTTCTCGAGCAAGTCCGAAAGCGTCGAGGATCAGCTGCGCCGCATTCCCGCCGCCGATGTGGTGCGTATCGAACTCGTCGACGGAAATACGCTGAACATTCCCGGTCTGACCGGGCTTGTCGCCAACGTGATCTACAAGAGCGCTGGGGTTTCGGGCCAGTTCCGCTGGAACTCGGGCTTTCGACTGCACAACACCGAGGCCCAGCTGTTTGGCGGCGAGGCCTCGATGACCGGCAGCAGCGGGCGCCTGGATTACACCGTCTCCATCTCCAACGACAACGACCGCTTCGGCGCCGATGGCCCTGTGATCCTGACCGATAGCAGCGGCGCCTTGATCGAGCGGCAGTATGCGAAATTCTCGGGCAAGTTCGACAACCCCAAGCTGGCGACGATCTTCGCCTACGATTTCGGCAGCGGCGTCCTTGCGATTTTGAACCTCAGCTATGGGGAAGACTTCTTTCATCGCGATGAGCCGGAGATCGGCTATCCGGTCGTCGGCCCGGTCCGCACCCGCGCATCGAGCGTCCATGAGGACGGGCCGGAATACGAAATCGGCGGCGACATTCAGTTTCCCTTCGGCCCGGGCACGATGAAGCTGATCGGCCTCGAACGCTATGAGCGCGACAATTATACCGCCACGCTGATCGACAGTTTCGACGATGGCAGCCAGGCGACGGGGTACCGTTTCGACCAGACCAACGGCGCAGGCGAACGGATCGGCCGCCTCGAATATGGCTGGAAGCTGTGGCAAGCCGACTGGCAGTTCTCCGGCGAGGCCGCCTTCAACCGGCTCGATCGCACTTCGTCGCTCTTCGAACTGGCTCCCGGCGGCGAATTCCTTGCACTGCCTTTTCCGGGTGGCAACGGCGGCGTGACCGAGAACCGCTACGAGGCAAGTCTCAGCTTCTCGCGCCAGATCCTGCCGACGCTCTCGGTTCAGGCGATCGGCGCGATGGAGTTCTCCACCATCGAACAGACCGGCGTTGCCGCAAATGCGCGCAGTTTCCAGCGCCCGAAGGGTTCCTTCGCCGCAACCTGGAAACCCTCCGATGGGTTCGACCTCTCGGTCACTCTGGCGCGGAGGGTAAGCCAGCTCTCGTTTGGCGATTTCCTCGCGAGCGTCTCGCTCAACGACGATAATGCGAACGGCGGGAACAACGAACTGGTCCCTTATCAAAGCTGGAACATCGAACTCGAAGCCAACAAGCGGTTCGGCCCGTGGGGATCGATCAAGCTGGAGGCCAAGCAGGCCTGGTTCGAGGATTTCATCGACTGGTTCCCGCTCAGCGATGGCGGAGAAGCGCGGGGAAATATCGGCGACGCGAAACGCCTGCACCTCGAAGCCAACGCCACGATCAACATGGATCCCCTCGGATGGAAGGGGGCACGCTTCGACATTCAGGCGGTGAAGCGCTTCATGGATGTTGCCGATCCTTTCACCGGGTTCAGCCGCGGCTTTTCCCACGATCAGGAGGGTGCGCTCGAAATCGCCTTTCGCCATGACATCCCCGAAAGCGACTGGGCCTGGGGCGCCGACCTCAGCCATTTCGACAACGCCCCCTATGCCCGGCGCTATGAGGAAGGACGCGAATGGGAAGGGCCGTTCTTCGGCACGCTGTTCGTCGAGCACAAGGACGTCCTCGGCCTCACCGTACAGGCCCGCGCGGGCAATCTGCTCGGCGGACGGGATTATTATCGCCGGACCGTATATGAAGGGTCGCGAGAAGGCGGCGACGTGCTGTTCCATGAAGACGCCGATCGCCGGATCGGGCCGACCTTTCGGCTTGTCGTGAGCGGCGACTTCTGAGGATCCTTGTTCTGGGGGTTCTTGCAAAGCCGCCACGGATCGGCACTGTGAAGGCATGCAGTGCAGCACTCTGCCGCGGACGACCGCCATCATGCAGCTCGGCCATGCTGTCGAAGCCCTGCGAGGCGCCTCGACCCCGAAACCGGCCGTCGCGCGTTGGTGCCCGATGACCAAGCGTAACATTCGATAATCCGTGGAATTCGACCCCCGCATCATGATGTTCGTCATCTTCGGCATCGGGCTGATGCTGGCGGTGACGCTCGAACGCTGGCTGGCGAAGATGTGGATGTCGCTGCCCATCCTGTATGTCGGGGCGGGCTTCCTGCTCGCCTCGCTGCCGCTGGGCCTGCCGTTCTTCAATCCGGCGTGGGACGGGTTCGACGCCCTGACCCTTGAGTATGTGACCGAGTTCATCGTCATCGCCAGCCTGGCCGCAGCCGGCATCGCGATCGATCGGCCGGTCAGCTGGCGCAACTGGCGCCAGATTTGGCCCTTGCTCGTCGTCGCCATGCCGTTGACGATCGCGGCGGTCGCGTTTCTGGGCTGGTGGGCGATCGGCCTCGCCCCCGCCAGCGCGATCCTGCTCGGCGCAGCGCTGGCACCGACCGACCCCGTACTGGCGCGCAGCGTCCAGGTCGGCCCGCCGGGCGAAGGCAAGCGCCACGACGTGCGCTTCAGCCTTACGGTGGAAGCCGGGATCAACGACGGGCTGGCCTTTCCCTTCACCCACCTGGCGATCGCCGCGCTGGGCATGTCGGCGCTGGGCAGCTGGACGCTCGAATGGGCGGCTTTCGACCTAGTCTACAGGATAGTGGCGGGCGTCGCGGCCGGTTGGGGCATCGGACGGCTCGGCGCCTGGTACGTCTTCGAGCGCGAGGCGGATGCGCCGATCGACGAAGTCGAGGATGCAATGCCCAAATATTCCACGCGCGAAGGGCTGGTCGTGCTCGGCACGTTGCTCCTGGCCTACGGCTCGGCGGAACTCATTCATGGCTATGGCTTTCTCGCCGTCTTCGTCGCCGCCGTCACCGCGCGACAGCGCGAGAATGCGAGCCGCTATCACAAGATCAGTCATCATTTCATCGACCAGATCGAACAGATCGTGCTGGTCGCGGTGCTGCTCGGCTTCGGGGTGATGTTAGCGAGCGGCGTGCTCAACGCGCTCACCTGGCCGGCGGCGCTGGTGGGGCTGGCGCTGGTGTTCGTGATCAGGCCCCTGGCGGGAATGCTGTCCGAGACCTGGTCCCCGCTGCCATTGGCGGGAACTGTCGCGATCGCCTTTCTCGGGGTGCGCGGGATGGGGTCGATCTACTATCTCGCTTACGGCCAGAACCACGGCGATTTCGAAGGACTGCCGCTGCTGTGGGCCACCGCCAGCTTCGCGATACTCGTTTCGATCCTCGTTCACGGCGTTCTGGCCGGGCCGCTGATCGCCTATGTCGAGGGCCGCGGCGGTCACATCCATACCGGGCAGAAGGAAGAAATGCCCCATCTCGCCCCGCGCCCCGGCAAAAGTGCGGATGCCGAAATCGAGCCCGCTCCGCAAACGGATTGACTCAGGTCAGGTCCGCCCTGCCCTCATCCGAGCATAGAAAAAGGGCGGCAAGGTCTCATCGACCTGCCGCCCTGTTCGTGTCTGCCCAATGCAGACCTATTTCGATGCAGACCTATTTTTTGGCCGGAGCCTTCTTGGCCGGAGCTTTCTTGGCTGCGGGCTTCTCCGCAGCGGCGCTCTTGGCGGGAGCCTTCTTGGCCGGAGCCTTCTTGGCAGCAGGCTCGTCGGCGGCTTCGCTTGCTGCCGCTTCCTTCTTGGGCGCAGCCTTCTTCTTCGCAGCGGGCTTGGCTTCCTCGGATGGCTTGTCCTCGCCCTTCTCGGCAGCGGCCTTTTTCGCCGGAGTTTTCTTGGCCGGAGCCTTCTTCTTGGTGGCGGGCTGCTTCGCCTCTTCCGCGTCCTCGTCGGCTTCGATCGCCGCCTCGAGCTCCTCGCGGGTCACTTCGCGTTCGGTCACCTCGGCCTTGTCGAACAGGAAATCGACGACCTTGTCCTCATAAAGCGGCGCGCGCAGCTGGGCGGCGGCCATCGGCTCCTGCTGGACGTACTGGATGAACCGCTCGCGATCCTCGGCGCGGTATTGCTGCGCCGCCTGCTGGATCAGCATCGACATTTCCTGTCCGCTTACCTCGACGCCGTTGCTCTGGCCGATCTCGGACAGCAGCAGCCCGAGCCGCACGCGGCGTTCGGCGATGTGACGGTAATCGTCCTTCTCTGCCTCGATTTCCTTCATCGCTTCGGCGGGATCGTCGGACTGCGAGGCTTCCTGCTGGAGCTGCGCCCAGATCTGCTCGAACTCGGCCTCGACCATCCCCTGCGGCACGGCGAAATCGTGACCCGAAGCCAGCTGGTCGAGCAGCGCGCGCTTCATCTGCGTACGGGTGAGACCGGCGGTCTCCTGCTCGAGCTGGGCGCGCAGCAGTTCCTTGAGCTTGTCGAGGCTCTCGAGTCCGAGGTTCTTGGCGAACTCGTCGTCGGCCTTGGTCTCGTCCTCGACCTTCACCTGCTGGACGGTGACGGCGAATTGCGCCGCCTTGCCGGCAAGGTGCGTGGCCTGGTAATCTTCGGGGAAGGTTACCGTGATGGTTTTCTCTTCGCCGGTCTTCACACCCGTGAGCTGCTCTTCGAAGCCGGGAATGAACTGCCCCGAGCCGATCACCAGCGGTGCGCCCTCGGCCTTGCCGCCTTCGAACTCGACCCCGTCGATGCTGCCGACGAAGTCGATAATCAGCTGGTCGCCATCGGCGGCCTTCTTCGAATTGGGGGCGTCCTTATAGCTCTTGTTGTTGGCGGTCAGCTGGCCGATCGCTTCATCGACCTGTTCGTCGGTCACGGGCACGGTCAGCTTTTCCAGCTTGAGCCCGTCGATATCGGGGGTCTCGACCTTGGGCAGGATTTCCAGCTCGACCGTCAGCTCGACGTCCTTGCCCTGCTCGTAGCTCTCGTCGAGATCGATCTTGGGCTGCATCGCGGGGCGGAGCTGCTTTTCGCGCATCAGATTGTCGACCGATTCGCGAATCGTGTCGTTCATGACCTGCGCGTGCATCTGCTCGCCGTGCATCTTGCGCACCAGATTGGCCGGCACCTTGCCGGGGCGGAAGCCGGGCATGCGGACCTGCGGGGCGAGCTTCTTGACCTCGGCGGAAACCTTCGCGTCGATATCTTTGGCGGGGACCGTCAGCTTGTAGCCGCGCTTGAGGCCTTCGTTGGTCGTCTCGGTGATCTGCATGAATGGGTACTCTTGAATGGGTCTAACCGGTGCTGGGCGAGAGGCTGCCGGAGGGCGGCTGGTGCGGGCGAAGGGACTCGAACCCCCACATCTTTCGATACTGGTACCTAAAACCAGCGCGTCTACCAATTCCGCCACGCCCGCAACCCAAACGAAGCCGCGCGTCGACAGCCACGCCGCGCGTGTAGGCGCGTGCCTCTAATCGGATGCGCCAAAAAGGGCAAGCGCGGCGATGGATGGCAGGAACGCTAGTCGCCCGTCCGCCGTTGATGGGCAAAGAAAGGCACTCCATGAGCGATCACGACACGCCCAAGACCCCGCCCGATACTCCGCCGGTGATCGATCCCGATGTCGATCCCAAGACCGCGGCGGAGATGGAAGAGGACGGCGAGGCCGAAGGGGAGCCGCTCGGCCATCGCACCGACCAAGGCGAGATCGACACCGAACGTCCCGACAATGCGGGCGAAAATTCCCGGCGCGCGCTGCGCTCGGCCCCTCTCCTACCCCCCGACTGAGGAATTTATAATGGCTACCCAGCCCGACCCAGCACCCGACACGATCGATCCCGGCGCCCCGAACGAGATGCCGCCCTCGAGCCCGCCCAACGAGGCCCCAATGCGCGAACCGCCCGAGATCGAGCCCCCCCGGCCCGACATCGACAATCCCGGCACCAACCCCGACGAGATATGATTGTGGGTCGGTCATGCCACCGGGTGGTAATCGCCCCGGAACGATCCGCCGAGCGGATTGAACTTGCGGGAGCTTGCGCCGCGTCTTAGGGGCGCGGCATGAGCGATACAGCCACCAGCGACACCCCGCCCGACCGTCTCTCGGTCAATCCGCGCAGCGAATTTTTCGATGCCGATCTGCTCAGGCGCGGCGTCGGCATCCGCTTCAAGGGCGCGGTGCGCGCCAATGTGGACGAGTTCTGCATTTCCGAAGGCTGGATTCGGGTCCAGGCGGGCAAGACCATGGATCGCAAGGGCAATCCGTTGACCCTCAAGCTCAACGGCCCGGTCGAAGCCTGGTACGAGGATCTGGGCGAGAATCCGCCGGTCGCCAAGACCGACTGATCCGCCAGAGCCTCAGTTGGAGAATTCGTTGAAGGCGCTCAGGAAGCGGCGCGAACTTTGCATCCGTGTCGGCCCCTGCCTCGGCGCCTGCGCGATCCGCACCGAAGCGCCGCGCGTGCGGTCGGAATAGATGAAGCCTTCCACCGGCCACGCGGTTTTGCCCAGCGCGCCGAGCGGATGATACCAGACCCTCACCGCACTCCAGTCGTTGGCGGGCGAGACATCCACCGCGAGCACGTCGCGCTCGATCTGCCCGCGCCGCCCGTCGATCGGCGACCAATTGGCATGATTGAGCAGGACCGTGCGGCTGTCGACCACCCGGCTGACGGCAGCGACATGACCCAGTTCCATATTGCGATGCGGTCGGAACGCCATCACCGCGCCGACCTTGGGAGCGTTACCGGTCGCATAGCGACCCTCGGCCTGCTGCCACCAGGTGTGTGCATCCCCGAACAGACGAATTCCTGAAACCTCGCGCGCATAGGGCACGCATTGCAGATAGGGAGCCAGCTCGGCATTGCGCGAGGCGTCGCTCGCGCCGAAGCCGAAATCGTCGCTGGATTGCGCCAGCGCGGGAACCGCTGCCAGCAAGGCGAGGCCGCTAAGGCCGAAGGCGATGGGTTTCCTCATGACCGCAATATTGCGCACACGAGCCTTGCGACATGGCTGCCGAAAGCAGTTAACCGATATTCACCATCTGCGCCCCTGCACCATCGGTGTATCCCGAAAGGCGCGACATCCTTGCCAAATCGAGCAACAAGGGCCACCTGCCCGCCAGTCATGACACCCCAATCCCCCAAACCGACCGTGATCATCATCGGCCGCCCGAACGTCGGCAAGTCGACGCTGTTCAACCGTCTGGTCGGCAAGAAGCTGGCGCTGGTCGACGACCAGCCCGGAGTCACACGCGACCGGCGAATGGGGGATGCCTCGCTGGCGGGGCTCGATTTCATCATCGTCGACACCGCGGGCTGGGAAGACGACGATCCCGCCAGCCTGCCCGGGCGGATGCGCAAGCAGACCGAAGTCAGCCTCGAGGGCGCCGATGCCGCGCTGCTGGTGGTCGATGCGCGCGCCGGCCTGACCCCGCTCGACGAGGAAATCAGCCGCTGGCTGCGCGAGCAGCACCTGCCCGTGGTGCTGGTGGCGAACAAGGCCGAGGGCCGCGCCGGCGAGGCGGGCGTGCTCGAATGCTACAATCTCGGCTTTGGCGAGCCGGTGGGCCTGTCCGCCGAACACGGCGACGGCATCGCCGACCTGTTCGCCGCGCTGTGGCCGATCATCGGCGACAAGGCCGATGCGGCTTCCGAGCGGATCGAATATGTCGACGACGACGAGGAGGTCACGCTCGGCCCGCTCAAGCTCGCCATCGTCGGACGTCCCAATGCGGGCAAGTCGACCCTGATCAATCGCCTGCTTGGGCAAGACCGCCTGCTGACCGGACCCGAGGCCGGGATCACCCGCGATTCGATCGCGATCGACTATCAATGGACCGATCCCCGGACCGGCGAGCAGCGCGACATCCATCTGGTCGACACCGCGGGCATGCGCAAGCGCGCCAAAGTGCAGGACAAGCTGGAGAAAATGTCGGTCGCCGACGCGCATCGCGCGATCGATTTCGCCGAGGTCGTGGTGCTGCTGCTCGATGCGACGCAGGGGCTCGAACACCAGGATCTCAAGATCGCCGACCGGGTGCTCCAGGAAGGCCGCGCACTGATGGTGGCGATCAACAAATGGGACATCGCCGAGGACGCCAGCGGGCTGTTCAACGGCGTGCGCGCCGCGCTCGACGACGGGCTGGCGCAGGTGCGCGGCGTGCCGCTGCTCGCGGTCAGCGCCAAGACCGGCAAGGGCCTAGACACCATGCTCGGCGCCGCCTTCGACATCCGCGCCAGCTGGTCCAAGCGCGTCCCCACCGCCGCGCTCAACCGCTGGTTCGACGACGCGCTCGAAACCAATCCCCCGCCCGCCCCCAAGGGTCGGCGCATCAAGCTGCGCTACATCACCCAGGTCGGCACCCGCCCGCCGCGGTTCGTCATCTTCGGCACCAGGCTCGATGCGCTGCCGACCAGCTACGAACGCTATCTGGTCAACGGCATCCGCGCCAAGCTGGGCTTCGACGCGGTGCCGGTGCGCCTCACGCTCAAAAGCCCCAAGAACCCCTTCGCCAAAGACTAGCCCATGACGCTCGACCTTCTCACCGTCGGCGGAAGTTTCGCCTTCGACCTGCTCGAACGCACCGCGAGCACGCCGCGGGTCCAGCAGATCGTGCAGCTCTCGATGGCTCCGGCCTTCCTGCTGAGCGGGATCGGCGCGATCATGAACGTGATGATGAGCCGGTTGATCTGGGTCGCGCAGCGGATCGAGCGGATCACGCGCCGGATCGACGATGGCGAGGCGGGCAATGACGCGGGCGAACTCGCCTGGCTGGGCAAGCGCCGCCGGCAGTCGCAATGGGCGCTGGTGTTCAGCACTGCATCGGCGGTGACCATCAGCGTGGTGATCGCCCTGCTGTTCGTCAGCGCCTATATCGAATCGCAGATCGGCACGGTGATCGCGCTGGCCTGGGTGGTGACCATGAGCCTGCTGGTGACCGGCCTGTTGTTCTTCCTGTTCGAGACCCGCCTCGCCGCCAAAGGCCCGCCCCGCGTCGCCCGCGACGAAACGTAGCCGCGCCCTAACGCCGGAGCGGAAACTTGCGCCCGTAAGTCAGGCACCGCCACAGCCATTCCAGCGGCCCGTAGCGAAACCGGTCGAGCCAGGGCTTGGACCAGGCGAGGATCAGCACCCAGGTCGCCAGTACGACCAGATAGAGCTGAGGGCGATTGAGCTCGCCGAACAGGCCCCCGGCCCAGCCGTGAAAGACGAACAGCATGACAACAGAGGTGCCGATGTAATTGGTGAAGGCGGCGCGTCCGGCTGCCGAAACGCGCTCGGCCAGCGCCCCGCTAGCGCTTGCACCCCATAGGGAAAGCAAGGCCGCCAATCCCAGAACCATCGGCAGGCTGGCAAACCGGGCCAATCCTATGAATGCCAGGCTCGTGCCGAAATAGGTCAGCCCCTCGCCGACGGCCCACCACGCAATCGCCGCCGACAGCACCGCACCGAACAGCAGCGATATCCAGCCCCACAACCGGACCTTGCGCGCCGGCATTCGGCCATCGAACAGTCCCATCCGGTAAAGTGCCATGCCGATCAGGATCAACGGCAGCGTCTCGAACACGAGCATCAGCAGGAAGGTCAGCGGATCGGACCAGTGCTCGGCGAAATTATGCGCGACGAAGCCCGCGTAATCGCCCGAGGAGATGAGGGCTGTCTCGATCTCGCCGTCCGCGATGCCTTCGGTCTTCACCGCGCGCATCTCGACCTGCGAGGCTGCGATCTCCTCATTGGCGGGTTCCATCCGGTCGAAGGCGTACATTCCCGCGAACAGCGAGGTGAAAGCGATCGCGCCGACAAAATAGCCGATCAAGCCCGCGACGAGCTGGCCGCGCGGTGTCATCCCCACGAACAGCAGCGCCGCGAACCCGCACAGCGCGTAGCCGGTGAGGATATCGCCCTTCCAGATGAAGAAGAAATGGATCAGCCCGAACAGGAGCAGGAACGCCAGCCGCCGGGCCTGCAATCCCAGCCCGCTGCCGCGTTCCCACGCCTTCTCGAGGAAGAGGTAGAGCCCGGCTCCGAACAGGAGCGTGAAGAGGCCGCGCATCTTACCGTCGATCAGCACGAACTGGAGCGCCCACATCCAGCCGTTAGGATCGCCCGAGGGCACGAGAAAAGCGTCCGGCCACATATAGGCCACCATCGGCTGGCCGAAGACAATGATGTTCGCCGCAAGGATGCCCATGACCGCCAGCCCGCGAATGAAATCGAGGCTGGCGATACGCTTGCCGCTTTCGGCGATCGGCCTGGGCTGATCCGGCGCGGCATTGAACTGGGCGCTGGGCTGGTCCGGATCGGCGGCATCGGTCATGGTGGTCCCCCTCGTGCAGCCCTTTTAGCAAAGGCAGCGCGAGGGGGAAGGCGTTACCGCGAGCCTATTGCGTGACCAGGCAATCCTGACCGCCGGATTTGAGCGTGTTGCAAGCCTGCTGGGCCGCGGCACGGCTGGCGAAGCCCGTGGCCATGACCTTGGTCAAGCGACCCTCGGGCTCCTCGACGAGCCGAGCCCCGGACAGCGCGCTGCGGCTGCGCATGCGTTCGATCAGGCGATCGGCATTGCCCGGTTGCCCGAAGGCGCCAAGCTGTATCTTCCAGGGGCCGTTCATCGCGGTCCCCGCCGAAGCCGTAGCGGGAACGGCGGCGGTCCGAACTTGTGCTGGAGCCGCAGCAGGGGCCTGATCCGCGGTGGTGCGAAGGGCGGCGGGTGCCGAGGCGGGCTGGGTCTGCGGAAGCGTGTAGTCGGCCCCCGCCCGATCGACCGCAACCGTGGTAACCGGCGCAGCGGTCGGCGCGGGCAGCACCATCGGCGGCTGCGGTTCGTCGGGGATCGGTTCGGGCGCCATCGCGGTCTGCACCGGTCCGCGTTCGAGATCGACGCTTGCAAGCTGCTGTGCGCGGTTGGCGTTCGCGCGGGCGTCGAGTTGCTGCGCGAGCACCTGCGCCTGCTCGCGCTGGTCGAGCGGGATGTATTCGTCCATCTGCGTCAGCGCAGCGCGCGCCTGCGGAAGGCCGGTGCCGTTGGCCAGCGTCAGCAAAGCATAGGCGCGGACCCAGTCCTTCTCGACCAGATCGCCGTTGAAATGGGCCACACCGACCAGATATTGCGCGCGCGGATCGCCGCGATCGGCAGCATCGGTCACATACGGCATTGCTTCCTCGCGGCGGCCGTCCTGGAACAGCAGCAGACCGTAATTGTCGGCAGCCTTCACATGGCCCTGCGCCGCGGCGGCGGCATAGAGAGCCTCCGCCTGGCGCGGATCGGCCTCGACCCCGCGCCCCAGCCGG
>TARA_R110002072_G_scaffold249084_3_pt1 | contig 11710 bp, 15 predicted proteins | sample TARA_R110002072 | Tara Oceans TARA_R110002072 (sample SAMEA4397118) | marine metagenome | biome: Polar Biome; feature: [SRF] surface water layer (ENVO:00010504); material: water (ENVO:00002006), including particulate matter (ENVO:01000060) such as... | depth 5 m | reverse complement strand
CGGATCGTGCGTGTCGAGAACTGGCGGTGAATCAGACAGCAGCTTCCCGCCCGCCACCCCACCCTGATACACGCGCATGCGGACAGCTTGCTCAAGGGCGATGTCGAGCGAGTCTTGACTCGGATCGGGTGCCTTCGACTCGAAGTATTCCATCATCGCTGAATCCACGAACATCGTTCCGCCTCCGGGCCGCTCGACGGCTGTGAACCCGCCCACTCGCGTGGGCTCTCTTGCTCCGAAGCCAAGCCAAGAAGCGAGTTTGCGAAAGAGGCTCATGCGACACGGACCCCAACGCCCCCAGACGGGACTGCAATCCAGGCTAGCTCGCTAAGGAAGGTCCTCCAAGGGCCTAGAAGCCCAGAGCTTCGCGAGGTGACCCCGCCTAACTGCCTTCAGCGCCAGGGAACTGACCTCATGAGACGAGTTTCAGACATGTAGACCAGCACGGGAGTCAGCGCGAGCCCGTGGTGGACACTAATTTTGGACCTCGGAGGCACGGGCCGCCCATTCAGGTCAGTGTGGCAAGGCTTGGCCTCGTCCTCGTTGCCCTTGGCCACGGGCGGAGAGCAGGCTCCCGGGATTGGTGACGCCCGAGCAGTGCGAGCGTGGCGTCTACCTCGACGCCTACGGCGTTGGGGAGGGCTGCTTGGTCGAGTTGCCCTACGGCCATGCGCGCGGATCGAGCGCTACGTGCTGGAGCTCCGGCGGATGGTGGAGGAGGCCCAGTCTCTGGGTCAGGTGATGCTTTACGTGTAACGCGTCGCCGGTGCCGTCTGAATCTGTCTAGGGTCCCCGGCGGACCACGGTCACCTGATAGGGGTCACCTTCGACAACAGTCAAGCCATCGGCGCTCAACGCGCAGTATGAGACGTCTCGGAGCGTGAATGACTGCGACGACCAGCCCTCGTAGAGCAGCCGATCGAAGGTGTTCCCATGCGCCTCTTCGAGGACGAGCGTAGATACGCCGGGGTTGTTGTTCAGGAGTGCCCGCAGGTTGATCGTGACGCCGAAGACGCACGCCGAGTCCGCTTCCGTCTTGGTATAGACGTTCGCGTTGCCGACCGCGCTCTCGACGTCGGCAGCCTGTAGGACTGGACCGGCCCAGGCCCACCCGGAGGGATCGACGAGGTCAAGTCCCACGACTCGGTTCGCGCCCAGGAGCTTGAGCGCGAGAGCGTAGTGGCCGAACCCACAGCCAACGTCCACCCAATCGCGACCACTGACCTGGATATCCTGCTCTCGCCACTGCTCGATCTCGGATAAGCAACTCGATACCATCGACGCGAAGAGCGCCTTCCAACCAGGAACGCCGTCTTTTGGGTCGGCGAGGGCTTCAATGCGTGCTGAGGCTTCGGGCCTAGTGGCCAGCCATTGCGGCGAGACCGGAAGGCCCCATACAAGGCAGCCCCGCTCGTCTTTCCCGAGGGGAGTGTCGGTTGGGATCGTATCGGGTGAAACGTTCATGGAGCTCGTGCCCTCAGGTGAGAGGTTGCCAACGCAGTTTGATAAGCCGCAGGGTCGATAGGATGGGCCGAGAAGTCTGGACCGCGAAGATGGTCCTGCTGGTGACGACCGTGCCTGGCACCCACGCAGTTGGGTGTCAGAACAAGGGTTGAGGAGGTCAGCCTCGCGAATGATGTGCCATACGGCGGAACGACATCGACACGCGCCTATTGGAGTTCCGGCTCACCCAGGGCCGTTGTTCCCATGCGAGCCGACTGGCCAGCGCTTTGCGGAGTGCCACGTTCCACCGGGATCATGGCAAGGCGACATGGACGATCAACAAATCCTCTGCACTGCTCGCCCACATCGGTGACGCCCTCGCCAGCCCCAGGGACGCCCGAAAGACGTCGTCGTTGCCTGGCGAACGACCGACGGCGACTGCGTCGCTTTCCCTAGAGAGGGCGCCGTGTCGTTCACCCGGCACTCTGCTGAGGGAGACCGCCGGGTGTTTGTCAATCGAATTGACGTGCCCACCCTATTCCTGCAGGCTCTGAGGGCTTTGGTCTAGGTTGAAGCGGGCTGGCCGGAAGGAGTGAGTTGATGCCGGAGTTCGAGGAGTGGAAGAGACGGGAAATCCATCAGGGAGCGGAGGTCTTCATTCGAGACGGAGTCATCGACAGGGGTAAGTGGGGACTACCACGTCCCAAGCTGAAGACCCTCTTCTTGCTGAAGGAGGCCTACTCCGGGAGCGAGGACTGGGATCTGCGGACGTATCTGCGCAAAGGCCCCAAGGGCAACATGTGGAACCAGGTTGCTCAGTGGAGCTATGGGCTTCAGGAGTTGGCCAGGACCGGGGAGGTAGCGCCATTCCCCGGAGACAAACAGAAGGCCGCCGTCGTCGACGCCTTTTTGTCTGCTGCTGCCGTGAACCTCAAAAAGAGCGGCGGAAAGTCCGAGTCCGACGACTCGGATCTTAGGAAATACGTAGAAAGCGACTGGGATCTTCTTCTGCAGCAGATCCACGACCTGGCGCCGGACCTCGTAATCTGCGGGTTTACCTACCCGATCTTCAGGGACAGGCTCCGTGCCCCAAAGAAGAGGGGCGAGTGGATCTACAGGGCGAACGGTCTCACGTTCGTGGACTTTTGGCACCCCGCTAATCACTACCCTCATAAGCTCAACTACTACTCCATATGCACTGCCGTCCGGCTATCGGGGGTGCTGGCGAACGTCGGGAGCTAGAGGCTTGCAGCCGAGCCCGCCTCGTCTCATGTGGACTGATCTGCCCCGTATCCAAGACGGTCTTTTTGATCACAAATCGTCCGCCGCGATTCGTTTCACCTAGTCGACACTGCGAACTCGCGAGGCGCTATGACCAAATCGAGTCAGAGAAGGGCTTTCCGAAGACGGTCCGAACCAAATGACGGAACCCTCGATTTGCCATCTCGGCATCAGTCAGAGCCAACAGAGTCCGGGCTGTGGTCTTGCTCTGATGGTGGCGCTCGCTAAGAAAGAGCAAAGCGGCTCTGACTTGAGCGGCGGCGGCTGAGACCGTATCGATCTTGCTCTCGCTTTCGTCGCTCAGCAGAGATTCTAGTCGCTTCTCAAGCTCGAGTACGGCCCAGGTTGTCTTCGATCGAGCTGACCCCTCGCCAGGCTTGAGCATCAGCTTTGCGTATTCCAAGTCTGCCAATGCCAGTACGTGGCACGTCGCGATCAGAGCTCCCTCTCTTGCCTTGCTCCCTGCTATTGAGCAGTTCCCTGCACCGTGCTTATTACAGTACTTTCGGTGGTGATCGAAAAAGGTAATCCGACTCAGTTCGTTCCAGGCGAAATCCTCGTCAAACATGAGTTCGTAATTGAACTTGGTTAGGCGGATCCACGTTCCTGCGTCTGTCCGATATAGCGGAGCGCCCAAGGCTTCGACATCGAGCGGCTCGACCGGAAGACTCTCGTACAATTTCGGATTCTCGCTGACCAGAATCCGCAGGGCCGTGGGCCGGTAGACGGTCATGGGCTCAACCCAGTAGAAGTGCTTGCCCTCAAGCTGCGATATCGGGAGGACAAAGGCCACGGTTCCATACATGGAGCCTGGCCCCCATACGTTGGGGGAGACCCAAACAACCTCGACGCGGTGCTTAAGCAGCTTACTCTTGTCGAAGACCAGTGATTTTGTGATTCCCTCGTCGTTCAGGATCGACCTGGCATCAGACGGATGCGCAACGTGGTATAGCTCTGCTAGCTCCGATAGCTGCGAATGCCAACCATACTCGCCCTCGTAGTTGTCCCAGAGCGCTTGTGAGATCGTGTATTTTTCCGCTGGGCCTGCCACAAGCACTCTCTCTTCTCGGAGCCTCGGCATTGGAGCGGGCACCTAGCTAGCTAGTTCTGTCTACTAGCAAGCTTCGCTCTGAGCAACCGAGGCCGCTGGCGGCTTGGTTGCGAGTTGCGAAGGCGAACGCCCATGGTGCAGGCCGTTCGCCGTTCACTGCACCCTCGAAGCGGCCCGCCGGACTATCACGCGTCCGATCGTCGCCGAGTGCCACCGATCCCCGCGCTTGATCGCTCGACCCTCGCTCGTCAGCGCCCTAGCTAGCTAGCGCTCGCCCCAAGACTGAGGCCGTCGCGAGGGTCTTGCGGCTGGCCTCGGCGTCCTCTACGACCTCAACGCTGTCGAGGTCGTAGAGCTCGGCGTATGCCTCCACCTTGGCTCGCTGGGCCGCGAGCGAGACTCCGCCTTCGGCCTGTTTTTCGAGGCTTACCCTGAGGTAGGCCACCACTCGGGTCCGGCTTGTGTTGGTCACTCCGTCTCCAGGATCACCGAGGCCGCGTTGTGCGGGCCACCGAGCCCTACGCAGGGAACGCGTCATTCATCGATCACCGCACCTCGTCCGATTCCTTCGCCGCGTGGGCCGCGTTGCAGGAGGGCCAAGGGCCGTCCGAGCCCATAGGAAGCCGCCTAAGAGGAGCATCAGTAACAGGACGAGGCCCAGGTCGACTTCGGGCCCGATCGGCGCCTGAGCGACTCCCAAGCGGCTCTTGAGCGCTAGAGACGCCCACAAGCTGCCCCTCAGTGCTTACCGGCCCAAAGTCTCAAGATCGTTCTAGTATCAAAACGAACTTGAGGTTCATTTCTGATATCAAAAACGGTACACCGGTTCGCGAGGTGTTGCTATTGATGTGCGCGGAGCTCGCGAGGGGTTGCGAGACGGCTTGTCCGGCTCGTCTACACCGTAAGGTGTCTTAGAGAGACTCATCTCCTGTACATCTGTACCGGGGAGAAGTGTACTTCCAGCAAGGTGGAAGTACACTTCCAGCAAGGTGGAAGTGTACTTCCAGCAAGATTCCAACCGTGGTGGAACTCCAGTTCCACCACTGAGGCTGCTGGACTCACCACGAGAACAGTTTCCTTTCCCGAATCCTCTCGCATTCCCCTCTTATCCTTCTCCCCTCTAGCGGGCTCTCCCCACGGGATTCCAAGCCAAGCTGCAGGCAATGGGTCGCCCCGGTTGCGATCCGAAGCGCTGAAGTGGGTCAAGGCTCCCCGTGGGCCAGGACGGCGGACCAGTCATGTGGGTCGAATCCGCCCCGAGCCTTCCACTCGACTAGGGCGAGCACGAGCTCCGCGAGCCGGAGGGCAGCGTCCTCGTCGAGGTCCTGACCAGCGTCCGCCGCCGCGAGCAAGGCCCGACTCAGTCGGCCCTGCTCTTCGACGTTGGCCTGCACGTCCATCAGTTGGTCTCCGGCCACTCGGGACGGAGGAGTCCAGCGAGCCGAGTCGTCGCCTCCATGCGAACCCGAGCAGGAGCCAAGCGCAGGGCCCTCGAAAACCCGTTGTGAAGCGACCATAGGCTGTTTGGGTACCCAGTGATGTCTGTCCACTCGGGCTTCGGATTGAAGACGGACTCAACGACGTAGGGGAAGTATCGGGTCGCGAGGATCTTGCCCTCGAAGGCCTTGAAGATCCGCAGGCGAGCCTGGTCGGGCGTCAAGGTGATGCTCTTGGCCTGGTCCATCAGCAGGGTCATGTCGACCTGCTTCTCGATCCACCGCTCAACGCCCTCAGAGAGAGCAGACCCGATATCGAGCCGGGTCGTATGGCGCTTGGAGAGGGCGATCTCCCCACTGATGCACAGGTTGGTGCAGACGAGCACGCTGCGGGCGATGCTGATGCGCACGGCGACTGACTTGTCATTGCCTGACACGAGGCCCAGGGCGTAGGCGGAGTCCTCGCGATTGGCGACGGCGAGTGGGTGGTCGAAGGTCGTGGGAGTGACCTTCATTACGCCGAAGACGCGAGCTTGATCGCGCCCGCCGCAGGCATATTCCTCCTCGGTGATGCGCAGCCCGTTGGCGGCGAGCGTCTCGCTGAGTCCCTCAACGAGTGCTGCGTGCGATACGGGCTTGTGGCGGGGGCCCAGCACCGGCGGGGTGGGCAAGGCCTTGAGGTCCTCTCGGGTCATGCGGGCGTTGGCGGGGGCGAGCAGCGTGGCGTTGGTCATTGTTGTTTCCTCCGCTCCCTACGCGGCTCGATCACCATTCATCGGATTCTCGTCGCCGATTGGCCACTGGCTTCGATAGCGGGCTCGCAATGATGCGGATCGTGTTGGTCCCCGTAGGGGTCTTGGTCTGGCCTCTACGGGGGACCGAGGCTCATTCACCGATCCATCGGTGTCCGTGCTCTATGCTCGCAGGGTCAAGATCCACTTGCTCTCAAAGCGTACGCGGCGATCGCAGAGCGCCTCCAGCAGCCACAGGGCGTCTTCGGCGAACAAGAGTGGTCCGCCTCAGCGGGGCGGCTGACCACATGCAAGAGAGACGAGGCTAGACTCTGAAGGTGGTTTCTCCAGAAGAACAACACGTCCTGCGGTCGGTCCTTGATCACCTCCTAGATTCGAGAGAGCCTCCCGAAGTGCAGAGGTTTCGCGTCAAGCATCGCGATCGACTCATGCTCTTGAAGGGGCTGGAGGGCAGATACCTTTCCAACTCGTGGGGACGGTATTTCCCGACGCCGCTTGGGGTTGCTGGCAGCGAACACTCGTCTTCTGAAACAGAGCTTGCGGCCTGTCGAGATCTCCTGGCAAAGCTCGGAGACGCCTATGCCTCAGAACACACTAGGGACTGGTGGACGCCAGAGCTACTCTCTCCTGCTGTCGAGATGGACCTAGGGACAGTCCAGCGAGCTCTGGTGTATCTGTCGGCTGCAGGGCTGTTGGACACGCACTTTCCCGAGAGCGACTCAGGACTGGTTGGGCGAGTCAAGATCACGGACCGCTTCCTGGACCCGCAGCCTGGCCTCCAGAGGTTTGAGGGCATGTTGAACGACCGCAATCCCCCCCAAGAGCTCCTACAGCTCCCGCACGTGTACGACTACGTGGGAGAGCTCGGCTTCGGCGGCTTCGGCGTGGTCCACCGGTATCGCCACCGGCTTCTAGGCCTGGACTTCGCGATAAAGATCCTTGACCCGACATTTCGAGGGGCCAGCGAGAAGGATGTCAACCGGTTCTTCCAGGAGGTCAACATCCTCTTCCGGTTGCGCCACCAGAACATCATCCAGGTCCACGACCTCGGTCTGATGCCAGATGGGAAGCCTTACATGCGGCTTGAGCTCTTTGAGGGGGAGCCGCTCAGCGCCCTCCTGAAGGAAGGCCGTCTGGAGCCCCAAAAGGCGAGGCAGGTGATCAGAGCAGTCGCAAGCGCGATTGGACACGCCCACGAAATGGGTGTCTACCATCGCGACCTGAAGGCCAGCAACGTGCTGATTGACGAGGTCGGAGGCTGCCGAGTGATCGACTTTGGGCTCTCCATCTGGCTGGAAGCTGCGCTGAGCCAGCGGCTGTCGAGCGGAAACACGGAGCTTCTGGGAGGTATCCACACTGCTCCAGAGCTCCGGGCGAACCCGCTCCTCACGGATGCACGTACCGACGTGTATTCCCTGGGCTGCCTCTACTACGAGATGTTGGTAGGGCGTGCCGTCAGCACTGAGCCAGAGCGAGTCCTTACTCAGGAGGTCCCCGATCTTCCGGTCCCAACACGGCGCTTGATCCTCAGCAGTCTCTCCGAAGACCCCGACGATCGTCCGCCAACGCCGGGTATCTTCTTTGAGGCGCTCGGCACAGACAAGCAGGTCAACTCCAAGGCACCCGGCGTTCAAGCTGCGCAGTTCGCTTCACTTATGGCCTCGTTCGCTGAAGAAGGCCCCTTGGGCTCGACGTCCGAACAGAGGGTCCAGGTATTGGACTATGGCGCTCCGCCGCACGGGGCGATCGAGCATGAGCAGAACCGCTTCTTCCTTCTACGAGGGCAAGCGCAATTCATGTTCAAGGCGAGGGTGTGTGTCGTAGCTCCCCCCCATCACACGACGAGCGTTCTTGAGCTCGAAGTTCAGGTTGCAGGACAAAGGCTGTCTTGCTGGAGGAAGACCTCCGTCGACGTTCACTGGGGCTCCTCGGGCACCCGAGCGTGCGTTGTCGGACAGGAGACCGAACTGTGGAGTCCGACCCAGCCATTGGTGATTCGTTCGGGTGAGTCAGTAGTCCGAAAGGTGTGCGGCGTGATCGCAGCCAGCGCCGTCAAGGACGCTGAGATGATCGAAGGCATCGTGGTAGCTCGCGACGCCCTTGGAAACGAGTGGCGCTCAGCGGAGTTGGCGTTCCACCGGTACCACCCAAGATAAGCGTCCAAGCCTAATGGCTTAGGAGGCCCCCAGCCGGTTGATCGATCTGGCCGAACGGGTGAGGTGGATCACGCTGATCGTCTCCGAGGTCGGTGGTGAGGCCTCGGACCATGCAACGGGCGAGCGGCGGCGTATGCAGCCTTCCACGCGCGGAGACCCACTTCCTCACGGGCAGACCGTGTTGGCGATGGCTCTCATCTCGTTGAAGTACAGGATTAGCCGACGAGTTCCCGCGAGCTTGGCGCGAAGATAGCTGCCTGGGGCATGTACCTGCGAAGGGCCGCGCCGTAGAGAGGCCGGAAGCTGGGCGTGGTTGAGCTTGTCGTTCATCCGGTTGCGCGCACCCGTGTTCCGATGCGCAACGAAGTTCCTGATAGCCCGCCAAGCCTCCATTGTTGCTCCCTTAGCGTCTGTGATTGAATCGAAGTGCGCGTGATGGGCAGGTGACAGCCAGGACTCGGCCTTGTGCTTGAGGTGACCCACCGACTTGAACGTCACGTTCTGGTCGGACCCAGCGAGGACGTCACGAATCTCCGAGAGGGTGAGGTGTCCCTTCATCACAGCGGACACATGCATGCTCGCGCGACGTATCTCCTCCTGGTCGGAGTTCACTGAAGTAGAAAGAGAGTATCTAGCCTCGACGAACGTCTTGAACTGACTGGCGTCGACGTTTACGTAGGCCACCACTAAGTCGGACAAGAAGCTCTCCCAGAGTGCGGCGGCGGCAAGAAGCATGTTCGCTGCTACCCGCTTCTCATCCGCTGCACTCGGTCCCCTTGCCGATTCCACGGCGTTGTACGTATTTTCCAACTCCGTCAGCGCCTGGAGGTAGTCAACGCGAATGCTCGCAGGGTTGGCTGTGCGCACTAGCGCTCCTTCGAGACACCGATTGAAGTGGCTGGTGACTCTCGTTCCGAATCTAGCGCACGAGGCCGCCTGGGGCCTGCCCCTCGCTCCTGATCGAATTCCGCTCAGAGCGTCAGCACCCATACAGAATCGAATTCAGTTGCAGTGATGCTCCAGCCGCGTACCCGCCCGTCATGCAAGGCGCTGAGCAGTCGGTGAAGGTTCTCCTCGTCGAGACCCGTGATGCGCTCAAGCTCCATTCGGCTTCTTCCGACGACCCCACTGTTGAGGCTGAGATCCGACAAGAGGCGGTGGAGCGCCTCACGATACGGCTCTCGGATCCGCTTCCATATTCGTGCGGGCTTGGGCCACGTCCCCGCTTCGATGCGCTTTCTTCGTCGAGCCTGTGCGGACTGCCGAGCACGCGCCGAGCGGACTCGGGCCTCTTGTAGCTCAGCTTGGTAGCAGGCCAATTCATGAGTTAGGAGGCCGACGACGAGCCTGCTCCCGACGGGTGCTATCCGGGCCTGATGCTCCCGCCGAAGTCGATCAAGGTGCTCGGGGTAGAAATCTCGGGCGGCCTTCGTGATCGGGCCGCGATTGAGTTCGTCAAGAAGCGCGGTCCACTGGGGGTCTGCGTCCTCGGAGGCCAATCCGAAGCGAGCACGCTCCGCTTGAAGCCTCCTAGCGGCCTCGGCATCACCTTGAACTGCAGCGCGCTCAAGAAGCCTAAGTCTCAGATCTCCCATGGCTCAGTCCAGATCCAAGAGGCCGAACCTAGCGAAGCCTGAGCAGTCGTCGTCGGGTTCGGATTCCTCTGGCTTTGGAGCGACGTCGGCAAGGTCCAGCCCTTGGAACCTGATGAAGCCGGGGTCCTGATCGTTCCGGCTCAACTCTGGTGATGGTGTGTCTCCGTTGTTGTTGGCAGACGGTGATCTCGGCGCAGCCCCTTCGCTCTGGGGCTCGCGTCCGGCGGCAGTCGGTCCTGTGGGCCAAGCGAGGGGCGGTCCAGACGGCGTGGCCTCCTCTCCGATCTCGATTCCGAGCGACCACAAGGCAGAAATGATGCGCCCACTCTGACGTCGGGATTGCCGCTGAACGCCCAAATCGTTGGCCGCCCGTTCGATCGTGCGCTCACGCAGCCGCCGACGGCGGCCCAGTGCGAGAACTTCCTCACGGGACATGGGACCACCGGCAAGCAAGTCGATCAGCCAGTTCTTCGCACGCTCGCGGGTGGTCACGCGCCTCGCCCGGCGACGCCTGGGCGGAGTCGGGATCAGGTCCATGTAGTGGATGTTGTCGTCCCAGCCCTCGGCAACATGAACAAGGGCTGGGGTTCCGTGCATCTGAGTGATGCGAAACGCGATCGGCTCACCCTCGCCGTAGCTCGACGGAGCCGGAGCAGCGACATACAGGTCAGGGTCCTCAGGATGATGACCAAGATAGATCTCGGCTCTTGCCACGTCCGCCAGTTCACCTCGACCTCTGGCCGAACCACTCTTATTGATGTGGCGAATGCAAACGCAGGTCGTCGAGGTCGAGCGCGCGAAGCCGACGAGATCCTCCATAAGATCCCGAGCCTTGATGCTCCCGAGGTCGCCAATGGCGGCCTGCAGGGGATCGATGATCAGCAACTTGGAGCCTTCGCACGAGAGGAGGAGGGGCAGGGCCTCCACGCCTTCGTCTCGGTTCAAGCCAACGATCCTCAGGCAATCGAGGTTTCCACCAGCAGCACGAACCCTGTCTCTGATCTCAGTCTCGCTGTCTTCCGAGGCCAGTGCAGTGATCCAAAAAACAGGAAGCTCGGAGAGCGACTCTTGGGCCGCCATGTCCCACGGAGCTCGCTGCCCACGTGATGCGCAGGCGGCCAGGTGAGCGCAGAAGAGCCCCTTTCCCGACCTCCTAGAACCAGTGACGAGGGTGACCTCGGCCTGCGGGACGTAGGCCTCCGCCAGCCATTGGCGCTCCTGAGTGGTCTCGGGCAAGTCCCGAGCGTGAACGATTCGCACTCTTGCCTCCTTTCGTCGAGGGGTCTCCTCGGCTACGGGCGGCAGTCGCCATTCATCGACTCACCTAATCGGCGCAACTCGCCCACAGGACGCCAGGCCGCTAGTCCACGCCAGGCCGCTAGTCCCCCAACTCGGACCACTGGATTGAGGTAACCCGGAATCGTCCGAAGTTCCCACCGGTCTGAGGTCGCCAAGTGCCGAGTCCGTTCAGGATTCCGGCCTTGCGAGCGTAGTTCTCCAGGATCTCAGGCTGGATGGAGGAATCGAGAAGGAGCACGCTGAACTCGCCGCCCCAACTAGCCACGATCGGAAAGGCCCTTGGGACCCTCTTCGCGCCACCCGGCTTTCCGTCTGCGGGCACCGACTTCCAGAGCGCGGTGACCTCGTTCTTCAGCGTGGCTGGGTCCAGAGCCATGTCGCACTCTGCCTGAAGCCCCGTTCTCATCTTCGAGGTCCAGGTCTTCATGCCCGCCCCCTTGATTCGATCCCCTTGCTGGCGAGCGGTCGACTCGAACATGCGCTTGAGCGCTAGCGCGGGGACGTATAGCCGTCCGTCCGGCGATGCGTGGGCCCTCTCACGCCACGTCCGACGCTCGTAGTCGTCGTGGCTCTCGCGGGACTTCTTCGGAAAGGCGTTCCTGTCGATCATTCCCCCGAACAGCAAGGGAGTCACTCCCTCGATTCGGATGGTTGCAATCATTAGCGGTTCGGTCTGCGTAGTCACTGGCTTCCTCCT
>TARA_R110002072_G_scaffold123048_23_pt1 | contig 11716 bp, 7 predicted proteins | sample TARA_R110002072 | Tara Oceans TARA_R110002072 (sample SAMEA4397118) | marine metagenome | biome: Polar Biome; feature: [SRF] surface water layer (ENVO:00010504); material: water (ENVO:00002006), including particulate matter (ENVO:01000060) such as... | depth 5 m | reverse complement strand
GCCGATGACCCGGCGGCGGTGATCAAGGCCCTTTTGGCGCGCGCGGCCGCGCACCGCCCGCCTCCGATCGCCGGCTAGCGCTTTTCGCTGCGGGGGTCGAGGGCGTCTTGCAGGCCGTCGCCGAGGAAATTGAAGCTGATGACCGTGACAAAGATCAGCAGGCCGGGCCAGAGGGCGAGATGGGGCGCGCCCCAGATGGTTTCCTGCGCCCCGGTCAGCATGTTGCCCCAGGACGGCAGCGGCGGCTGAATGCCCAGGCCGAGGAAAGACAGCACCGATTCCAGCAGGATGATGTTGCCGATCGACAGGGTGGTGGCGACGACGATCGGCGACACCGCGTTGGGCAGGATGTGCCGCAGCATGATCCGCCAGGGGCCCGCTCCCAAGGCCTCGGCCGCCAGCACGAATTCCCGCGCCTTCAGACTAAGGGTTGCCGAGCGCACCAGCCGCGCCACGGTGGTCCAGCCGACCAGGACGATAAGAAAGACGATGCGATAGAAGGACAGCGCTTCCGACTGCACCCAGCTTTGCGGCAGGCCCAGCTTGCTGAGATCCAGCGCCGCCAGCACGATCAACAGCGGCAGCAGCGGCAGGGCGATGACCGAGTCGGCTAGGCGCATCAGCAGCGAGTCCAGCCGGCCGCCGAAATAACCCGCCACCAGGCCGAGGAAGGTCCCCAGCGTGGCGGCGAAGAAGGCGGCGGTGAGCGCCACCGTCAAGGAAACGCGCCCGCCGTAGAGCAGCCGCAACAGCAGATCGCGGCCCAGTTCGTCGGTGCCCAGCAGGTGCGCCGGCGAGGGCGGGGCGGTCAGGGCGAACAGATCCACCTCGTTGGCGTCCAGGCCGCGCCAGGCTTCGACCAGCGGGGCCGCCCAGGCCGCCGTGGCCAGCAGCAGGATCAGGATCAGCGAAAGGACCGCGAGGCGATGCTTTGCAAAGCGCCCCGCCAGCAAGCGCCAGGGGGATTGGCGCGGCGCCAGAGCCTGGGCGGCCTGGGCGGCCAGCTGTGGTTTCGCCGAACTCATGCCGCGGCCTCGTAGCTGATCCTGGGGTCCAGCCAGGCATAGGTCAGGTCGGCCAGAATATTGGCGACCAGAACCGTCCCGGTGGCCAGCAGCAGGCCGACCAGGGCGAGGTTGTAGTCGTTGCCCATGATGGCGTCGTAAATGGTCTTGCCCATGCCCAGCCAGCCAAACAGCGTTTCGGTAATCAAGGCGCCGCCAAACAGACTGCCAAAGTCCAGCGCCAGGATGGTGACCACCGGAATCATGGCGTTGCGCAGCGCATGCCCGGTGAGAATCCGGCGCTCGCTGAGCCCCTTGGCGCGGGCGGTGCGGATATAGTCCTGGCGAAGCGCTTCAATCATCGCGGCGCGCAGGTAGCGGGTTTGCCCGCCGACCGACGCCAGGGTCAGCGTCATCACCGGTAAAACCAGATAGGGCAGGCGGCCCAACAGGCCGGGCTCGCCCATGCCCCCGGCCGGCAGCCAGCCCAAGGTCACGGCGAACAGCATCATCAATAAAATCGCCAGCCAAAAGGGCGGCAGGGAGATGCCGGCAAAGGCAAAGAGGTTGATGGCGCCGTCGAGCAGCTTGCCGGGCTTGCGCGCCGCCAGCAGACCGGCGGGCAGCGCCAGACAAAAGGACAGCAGAAAGGCCGCGCCCATCAGGATCAGGCTGTTGCCGAGCCGCGGCAGCAGAATCGTCTCCACCGGCTGGGCAAAGAGCCGGGAATAGCCGAAGTCGCCTTGCAGCGCCGCGGCCAGCCAGTTGAGGTAGCGCCGCCAGATCGGCTGATCCAGACCGTACAGGCTTTTCAGCCGCTGGGCGTCGTCGGACGTGAGGTTGGGATTGGCCGAGATCATCAGGTCAATCGGATCCCCCGGCATCAAGCCGATCAGGGCGTAGATCACCAGCGACATGATCCACAGCACCACCAGGGCTTCGAGCGCGCGACGGAAGAAGAACCGGGTCATGGGCCGGGGCCGGTCAAGTGATCGAACATCGCCTTCGCACGGGCTCCCTAAACTAAAGTCGGATCGGTATGGTCGAGGGTGCTTGACCACCAGCGTCGAAGCGCTGCTTTCTTCGCCGCGCACACGTTAGTTTTCAGCGCGGTACCACTGTTCGACCCAAAGGCTGGTGGTCCCTTGGTGGCCGGTCGGCCGAATGCCTTTCAGCCAGATGGGCAAAACATAGGCCTCGGCGCGCCAGTAGAGGGGCAGAACCGGCAGGTCCTGGGTATAGAGATCCTGTAGTCTTCCCCAAAGTTTTTTGCGTTTTTCGCGATCCAGTTCCACTTCGATGGCGTCGATCAACTTGTCCATCTCGCTGTTTTTGTAACCGGTGTAGTTTTGTCCGGTCCAGCCGTTGGCGGCGGTTGGAATCTGGTCGGAATAGAGCGTCGAGCGCGGCGCGTTTTCCGGGCTGGAATACCAGGCGAACATCGCCAGGCCGGTAAACTTGCGCCGGGTCAGGGTTTGGCCGAAGAACACCCTGGCCGGCTCGTTGCGGATGATCAGTTCGACGCCGATTTTCTTCAACTGGCTCTTTAACACCTGCTCCACCATCTCGCGACTGCGGTTGCCCGCGGTGGTCATGATCTCGAGGGAGAGCTTGGTGCCCGCTGCGTTATAGCGCACGCCGTTTTTGACTTGGGTAAAGCCGATCTCTTCCAAAATCGCGATGGCGGCCTTGGGGTCATAGGCGTAGCGTCGGGCGTTGGGGTCATAAATCCAGTCCAGCGGTGAAACGCTGCTGTTGGCCACCGGTTGCTTGCTCTTGAACAGCTTTTCGCTGATGGCCTGGCGGTCGATCCCCATGAGCAGCGCCTTGCGCACCCCCTCCAGCTCAAGCAGCGGATTGTCCAGGTTCAGATCAATGTGCTCATAAATCAGCCCGGGCTTGAAAATAATGTTGTACTTGTCGCCGTGGCGCGCCTCGAAAGCCAGGGCCTGGTCCAGGCTGAAGCCCAACTCGCCGGAGACCATGTCAATCGCCCCCGACAGCAGGTTGGCCTCCAGCGCGGCGGTGTTTTCGATGGTGCGGATGATAATCCGGTCGAAGGCCGGCGGGTCGCCCCACCACCGGATGTTGGGCAGCAGTTCAATTTCCGCGCCCCGTTCGATTCTGGTGATGCTGTACGGACCGAAGGACAGGCCGGGATTGGTCGGATCCGTATCGAAAGCGGTCCGGTTGCGGTATTCGGCGGGATCGGCTTCGAAAATCGGGCGTTCAATGTGGGCCGGCAAGAGGCGAAAATCAGGCAGCGACGGGTAGTCGAAGGTCACCCTGTCGAGATGCAGGACAAAGGTCTTGTCATCCTTGATGGTGATGGCACGAATGCGCTTGTACATCTCGGCGTTGGCGACCCCTGACTTGGGGTTCTTACCTACCTGCCAGGTAAAGAGCACGTCGTCGGTGGTTACCGGGGTGCCGTCGCCCCAGGTGGCGTCCGGCTGCAGGGTATAGGTAACGGCGATGCCCTTTTTGCCGGAGGGCAGGTCCTCGAGCCAGGCCGAGCCGTCGTCCAAGGAGGGGAGTTCAACGCAGAGCATGCAAAAGGGCAGCCAGTCGACGCCATAGTGGGTGAGCGGCCGCGAGGTCATGCCCAAAACGTAGGTTTTCGCCAGCATCGAATCGATGTTGGGGTTGAGGGTGGACGGGAATTGAGTAATGCCGATGGTCAAGGTGCCGCTATCGGGCAAATCGTCGTTGGCCGCCTGCGCCGGGTGCTGAGAAAACAACAAGGCGGCAAACAAAATCGCCGCCGGAAAGGCCAGACCAAACCGTAAAGCCGCCAATGCAAATATCATGTTCACCTTCTCCCGTGATCGCGCGGCGACGCCGTTGCATGGCAAAGCTACCCCAAGAGCTTGCGCGAAGGCGAGCCGGCAGATGCTAAATTCTTTGTTAAGCTGCGATCAGCGTTGGCGCGTCAGGGCGCCGGCGGCGCGGTGGCCGCCGTCCTTGAGTTGCCTCTGCCCGCCGGTCTGTCCGCCGGCGCGGGGCGCTCAAACGCCCCGCAAGCGCCGCGGGGGCCACGGCAATCCAACTCAGCGGCCACACCTTGGCGGCACACCGCCGACCCGAACGAGAAACCGGATCCGCTGAGGGTTGAGCGCGATTCCACCAAGGTGAAATTAATTCAATAGCGAGGTGGTCAGACTTCTGGTTCTCTGCCCGGAGATAGGGAGAAGCACATGACCGAATCCGGCCGACGCAAGCGCAATCGAACCGTAGCGCAGGTCTCGCCCCGGCCGTGGCGAGACCTGCGCTACGCCTACGCCGCGATCGAGCCTTTGTCTGCCGATGAGGTCGCGCTGATCCATCGGTCCGCCCTGACCGTTCTGGAAGATATCGGCATGCGCATCCAAAGCGGTGAGGCGCGGAGCCTTCTCCGGGACGCGGGCTTTCGGGTGGACGAGGCGGCCGAACAGGTCTGGTTCGATGGCGATCGGGTGATGGAACTGGTGGCCCTGGCGCCGGCTACCGCCACCGTGCGCGGGCGTGATCCGGCCAAGCGGGTCACGATGGGCGAGGGCCATTTCGCCCTGACGGCCGTGGGTGGGCCGCCTTTCGTCTCCGACCTCGAGAAAGGGCGGCGCTACGGCAGCTTCGAGGATCAAACCAACTTCCTGAAACTGACGGCCCAATCCGACCTGTTGCAGATCATGGGGGGGACCAGCGTCGAGGCGCATGATCTGCCTCCCGAAACGCGATATCTCGATTACTACCTTGCCTGCTGTACGCTGTCGGACAAGCCGTGGAAGCCGCTGACCATCGGCCGCCACCGCGCCCGCGACGCCATCGAGATGGCCAAGATTTGGTATGGCGAAACTGAGGATCAACTCGCGGCGGATCCGGTTTTTTTCCTCAACACCAATAGCAATACGCCGTTGGTTCTTGATAGCGAGATCGCCCAGGGGGTCATCGAATTCGCCCGGCTCGGCCAGCCGATCACCGTAACGCCCTTCGCCCTGGCCGGGGCGATGGCCCCGGCGACGGTTGCCGGCGCTTTGGTCATGCAAACCGCCGAAACTCTGGCCAGTTGCGCCCTTGTGCAGGCCATTCGGCCCGGTGCGCCCTATATCTACGGCTCCTTCATCTGCAACGCCGACATGCGGACCGGCTCGCCGGCCTTCGGCACGCCGGAGTACACGTTCGGCGCCCAGGCATCCGGTCAGATGGCGCGCTTCTATGGCTTGCCGTGGCGTTCCTCCAACGTCAACGCCTCAAACGCCCCCGACGCGCAGGCGGCCTACGAATCGATGATGTCGCTCTGGGGGGCGATGACCGGCCGGGCATCGGTGTTCAATCACGGCGCGGGCTGGCTGGAAGGCGGTTTGGTCGGCAGTTACGAGAAGTTCATCCTCGACCTGGAAATGCTGGGGATGATGGTGGCTTGGCAGACCCCGCCAGCGATTACCGAAGCTGAAATTGGCCTGCAGTCGATGCGGGAGGTCGGCGCCGGCGGGCATTTCTTCGGGACCGACCACACCATGGAACGCTACAAGACCGCATTCTACGCGCCACTGGTGTCCGACTGGTCGAATTTCGAAAACTGGTCGGAGCGCGGGTCGCTTGATGCCGCCCAGCGAGCCTCGAAGATCTGCAAGGACATGCTCGGCGCCTATCAGCCGCCGACGCTCGACCCCGCCACCCGCGAGGCGCTTGAAGACTACGTCGCCCGCCGCAAGCGCGAAATCCAATCGGCGCGCGGCTGATCCAGTGGCCGCGACCGGCAAACGTGCGGGCGTAACTGAAGGGAACATCGGCCTGTGGTAATCTTTGGCGGCGGGGCGGATAGGGCGTCGAGAGCGCCTGACCGCGCGATCGCTTTTCGATCCAGCAGGCGAGAAGATGAGAGGATGAGCACGATGCGGTTAGCACGATGCGGTTAGACGGACAGGCGATGCGGTCAGGCGGCCAGGTATTGATCGAAGCGCTTCGGCTCAACGGGTCCGAGATCATTTTTGGCGTGCCGGGCGAAAGTTATCTGGCGGCGCTGGACGCCCTCCGCGATCATGGCAATGCGCTGCGCTATGTCACGATGCGGCAGGAGGGCGGCGCTGCTTTTGCCGCCGTCGCCTATGCCGATCTGACCGGCCGCCCGGGAGTCTGTTTCGTCACGCGCGGTCCGGGGGTCAGCGGCGCCACAATCGGTCTGCACACGGCGATGCAGGGGTCAACGCCGATGATCCTTCTGATCGGCCAGATCCAACGCCCTTACCGCGACCGCGAGGCGTTCCAGGAAATGGACTACCGCCGGTTTCTCGGCCATACCGTGAAATGGGTGGCCGAGGTTGACGACGCGGCGCGGCTGCCCGAATACGTTAACCGGGCGTTCAAGGTGGCGATTTCCGGTCGCCCCGGGCCGGTGGCGCTGGCGCTGCCCGAGGATATGCTGTTTTCGCTCACCGATACGCCGGATCTTGCCCCGGCGAAGGCCACGCCCGCCTCGCCGACGGCCGCCGATATTGCTGAAGTCGGGCGCTTGCTGGCCAGGGCCGAGCGCCCGTTGTTGCTGTTGGGCGGCGCACTGTGGACCGCGCAAGCACACCAGGCCGTTCGCGGCTTTGCCGAGGCGCATGACTTGCCGGTGGCGGTGGGCTTTCGGCGGCAGGGTCTTTTCCCGCATGACCACCCGAATTTTATCGGCTCTCTCGGGTTCGCCGGCATTTCCCAGCCAAACGACTATGCGCGGCGCGCCGATCTGGTGATTGCTCTCGGCTCGCGACTGAACGACCCGACGACGCTGAAACACACGATCCTTAAGGCGCCAAAACCCGCGCAGACGCTTGTGCATATCCATCCCGGCGCCGAGGAACTGGGGCGGCTATATCAGGCCGACCTGGCGATCTTGGCCGATCCGAACCTTGCCGCGCAGGCGCTGGCCGACCTGCCTGTTTGCCGCCGCCACGGCGATGCGCGCGCTTCCGCCCGCGCCGGCTATGCGGCCCATAGCGCGCTGTCGCCGCAGCCGGGTCCGGTGGATATGGCTGAGGTGATGCGCGTGCTCAACGACCGGCTGCCGGCCGAAACGACAATGACCACGGGCGCAGGCAACGCCTCGGACTGGCCGAACATCTACTACTGCTACCGACAGTTTCTCGGCGCCGCCGCCCCGATCTCCGGCGCCATGGGCATGGGCGTGCCGGCGGCGGTGGCCGCCAAATTTGTGCGACCCTCCGCGCCCGCGGTCTACATCGGCGGGGATGGCGATTACCTGATGAATGGGCAGGAGCTGGCGACCGCCGTCCAATACGGTCTCGACCCATTGTTCATCATCGTAGACAACGGCAAGTACGGCACGATCAGAGGCAATCAAGAGGCGCGCTATCCGGGTCGGGAGTCAGGCACCAGCCTGCGCAATCCCGACTTCGCCGCTGTCGCCGTCGGCTTCGGCGCGCACGGCGAACGGGTGGAAACCACGGCGGCGTTTGCCCCGGCGTTTGAGCGGGCATTGAACGCGCGCCGCGCGGCGGTCATCCATATTCTGGTCGGCCCCGACAGTCTGGGGCCGAACGATATCATCAACACCGGGGGCAAGCATGCCGGGTGAGGTCTTGCAGCGTGCGCTGCCGGGGCCGTCGGTGCGAAAGTCCAGGCGGGGCGACGCGTCGAGGGTCAGCTTCACGCGGACCGCAATCGCCGCCGGAACTGAATCAGAGATCAATCGGCGCGGCGCCGATGGCAATGAAAGGCAATAGAATTATGCGCACTCATGCACAGGCGGTGGTGATCGGAGGCGGTCTGGTTGGCTGTTCAATCCTCTATCATCTGACCAGAAAAGGATGGACGGATGTGGTGCTTCTGGAGCGTTCCGAACTGACCAGCGGCTCGACCTGGCATGCGGCGGCGAACATCCACGGGCTGCATGACGTCACCAACATCTCGCGGCTGCAGCACTACACCATGGGCCTCTACAAGGAGTTGGAGGCGGAGACCGGCCAGGGTTGCGGCATTTTCCAGCCCGGCTCGCTCTACCTTGCTCAGACCGAGGCGCGCGAACATCAGCTTCGCATCCAGGCGGCGAAGGCCAAGCGCTACGGCATGAACTTCTACGAGATCAACCGCGACGAGGCCGAAAGGCTGCATCCACTGGTCGATTTCGACGGTATCCGCTGCGTCATGTACGAGCCCGATGGCGGCAATGTCGATCCGTCCGGCGTCACCCACGCCTATGCCGCGGGCGCGCGGGCGCTGGGGGCGGAAATCCACCGCTTTACCCCGGTGATGGGAACCGAACAGCAGCCGGATGGCAGCTGGATCGTGCGCACCGACAAGGGCGACATTCACACTCCCTGGGTGATCAACGCCGCCGGACTTTGGGCGCGCGAGGTCGCGGCGATGGCCGGCCTCGAACTGCCGCTCATTCCCACCGAGCATCAGTATTTCGTCACCGAATCGATCCCCGAGATCGCCGCGTTCGATGGTCGCCTGCCGTCGGTGGCCGATCGCGACGGCGAATACTATCTGCGCCAGGAAGGACTGGGCCTTCTGGTGGGGGCCTATGAGAAGGACATGAGGTTCTGGGCCGAGAACGGAACGCCGCTGGGCTTCGGGCACGAGCTCTTCGCCGACGATCTGGAGCGGATCGAGCCGAACATGGTGCGCGCGATCGCCCGGGTGCCGGCGGTGGGCAGCGCCGGCGTCAAGCGGGTGATCAACGGCCCGATGATCTGGTCGCCGGACTCCTCGGCGCTCTTCGGCCCGGTCCCCGAACTGACCGGTTATTTCTGCTGTTGCGGCATCATCCCGGGCTTTTCGCAATCCGGCGGTCTCGGCAAGCTCTCCGCCGAATGGATCGTCGACGGCGAGCCAACGCTCGACATGTTCGGTTGGGATCTCGCGCGCTTCGGTCATTGGGCCGGCAAGGCCTTTACTAAGGCCCGGGTTGCCGACCAGTATGCGCACCGCTTCAAGATCCACTTCCCCAACGAGGAGCGCGAGGCCGGCCGGCCGGCGCGCTCCCGCCCCGTCTATGAGATGCAAAAGGAGAGGGGCGCGCTTTTCGGCCTAAACTTCGGCTGGGAGCATCCGCTGTGGTTCGCCGCCGAGGGCGAGCCGACTCAAGAGACCTACGGCTTCACCCGCCAGAACTGGTGGGCGCCGGTGGGCCGGGAAGCGAAGATGCTGCGCGAGAAGGCGGGGATCATCGATATTTCCAACTTCGCCAAATACAGCGTCAAAGGCCCCGGCGCCGAGGACTGGCTGAACGCGCTGTTCGCCAACCGGATGCCGAAGGCGGTGGGCCGGTCCTGCCTGACGCCGCTGATCGGCAAGCGCGGCGGCATCGCCGGCGACTTCACCGTGACGCGGCTCGCCGAGGACGGGTTCATGATCGTCGGGTCGGGCATGGCTGAACGCTTCCATCTGCGCTTCTTCACGGCGATCCCGCTGCCCGAGGGCACGACCTTCGAGAGCCAGACCGAGGCGCTGTGCGGGTTTAATGTCGCTGGACCGCGGGCGCGCGACCTGCTGGCCCGGCTGACCGACGCGGACCTGTCGAACGAGGCTTTCGCCTTCATGCGATCCCAGCGCATCACCGTCGCCGGGATCGACGTTGTGGCGATCCGCGTCAGCTTCACCGGCGATCTGGGCTGGGAACTGCACTGCGCGACCGACGATCAGGTTGCGCTCTACGCCGCGCTGCTCGACGCCGGCAGGGCGTTCGGCGCGGGCCCGGTGGGCAGCCGCGCGCTGATGAGCCTGCGGGTCGAGAAGGGGTACGGTTCCTGGGGGCGCGATTACAGCCCGGAATACTGGCCGCAGGAAAGCGGGCTCGATCGGCTGATCAAGGCAGACAAGGATTTCCTCAACAAGTCGGCTTGGCAAGCCATCGCCGACAAGGCCCCGCGCGAGGTGATGCGCATGCTCGAGATCGACGCCACCACCGCTGACGCCTCGGGCGGTGAGCCGGTGTTCCTCGTCGACGGCACCCCTGCGGGCCAAGTTTCCTCCGGCGCCTACAGCTATTCGCTGGGAAAATCGCTGGCCATCGCCTACCTGAAAACCGGCCTCGCGGGCCCCGGCGACAGCGTGCATGTGGCGATCCTTGGCCAGCCGCATACCGCGCGCGTCCTCGACCGTCCGCCCTTCGACCCCGACGGCCTGCGCCTGCGCGAGCGGGACGTTCAAGTGGCGATGGCTCGAACGTGAAAGCAGCGCTTGGCGCTTCGATCCTGTGGTCCAGCCCCGGCTGATAGGTCGATCGGCGGCGGAGTCACGGTTCAAATGGGCTGGCGAAACGGCGCCATTTGAACCGTTCCGCCTCTAGTTGGAGATCAAGGCGGGCGCGCGGGCGATCTCGGGAGTTGTGTCGTTGAAATGGGAGCAAAGATCCAGCACCCAGGCGCGCATCTTCTTTACTCTGGGCTTGTAGTAGGTGCGTTCGTTGGCGACGAAATAGAAAGCCCAGCCGGTCGATACCGGCTGCGGCAGCGGTTCGATCAACTGACCGCGCCGCTTTTTCAGTTCGCCGCAGGGGCGACGGTCCATCGCGATCCCGAGCCCCTCGCAGGCGGCTTCCAGCACGTTGGCGCGGGAGTCGAAGAACAGATGGGGCGTGCTGGGGGCGATGGAACTGCCTTCGCCTTTGGCCCACAACTGCCATTCGTCGCGAAGCGTTGCCGAGGATACCAGGCTTTGGCGCAGGATCGACTCTGCGGTGTCGAGCGGCCCGTGCGCATGCAGATAGGCGGGTGAACAGACCGGCACGATGACCTCGGAAAACAGCAGATCGCAATGCGCGCCGGGCGGTTTTTGCCGGGCGTAGACGATCATCGCGTCGATGTCGGTATCGCCAAAGGTCACACGTTCCTGGTTGGTCAGAACAGTGACCTTCTGGTCGGGCTGCCGCTCGGTGAAATATTTCAGATGTGGGATGAACCACATATGCGCGACAGACTGGTGCATGTGAATCTTCAGCGGCAGGTCATCCACGTCGTCGACGATATTCATGGTTGCGGTCGACAGCGCGGCCAGCGCCGGGCCGACAGACCTGAAATAGTTTTCGCCCTCGATGCTGAGCACCAGCCCGCCGGTTGAGCGGGAGAACAGCGCCACGCCCAAAAAGGCCTCGAGCGCCCGAATCTGATGACTGATCGCCGAGACGGAAATCCGCAGTTCGCGCGCCGCGTCGCTTTGCCGGCCAAGCCGGCAGGTCGCTTCGAAGGCGCGTAAGGCGGCAAAAGGGGGAATGACGTGGGGCACAGATGAAACTCTGGGGTCGGATCGGTTTGAAGAGGCTCACGGCGTGATTCCGTCAGAACCGTGATTCCGCCTTTTACCCGTCGATTAGAGGGCGCTTGACCGCGGAAATGAAGCGCCGGGCGCCTCTTTTTCCGTCGATTACACCCAGGGTGTGGTTCGCGGCGAGTATGGCGGTCGCGGCCGGAACTTAGCAATATAATTCCACCCGGTTGAATCTAATTCGATTGCGCCGCTCCGCAGCTGTCCTGTCAAGTTGGGCCAGCATCCATCGGGCTGCATCGGGCGCGCCAACACCGCCAGACAGGGCCGCCCAAAGCAGGGCGCAAACGCCGTACCGACGCGCCCCGGTTTCAGGCCGCGGCGGCGCCGACCCCACTCACGCCAGGGAGAATGATAATGGCACGGGACATGTCGGATTTTGCGGCGACGCTGGGTTATGACGATCTGCCTTCTGATCTGTTGTGGACCTTGCGGCGCAGCTTCACCGATACCATGGGGGT
>TARA_R110002072_G_scaffold282553_1_pt1 | contig 11722 bp, 9 predicted proteins | sample TARA_R110002072 | Tara Oceans TARA_R110002072 (sample SAMEA4397118) | marine metagenome | biome: Polar Biome; feature: [SRF] surface water layer (ENVO:00010504); material: water (ENVO:00002006), including particulate matter (ENVO:01000060) such as... | depth 5 m | reverse complement strand
AGTAGAAAACGTGATGGGTAAGATTGGTCGAGTGGATTCGGCCCTTGATCCCGCTCCCGCCGCAATGGTGGAAACCTACGTGATGCTCAAGCCGCGAGACCAGTGGCGTGCAGGCATGACGGAGCGAAAAATCTGGGACGAGATCAACGCCGTCGCCACGCTGCCGGGAGTCACACCGGCCTCACCGCTGCAGCCCATTGAAGGCCGCATCGTGATGCTGCAGGCGGGGATCAAAGCATCGATGGCGGTGCGGATTTATGGAGACAGTCTGGCTGGTCTGTCGAAAGCCTCGCTGGCCGTGGCCGAGCAACTGAAGAAGCTGCACCTGGTCAACGCCGGCACGGTCAACCCGGACATCGTGATGGGCAAGCCGTATTACGAATTCGAAGTCAATCGCCAGGAAGCCGCCCGTTACGGCATGACCACCATGATGGTCAACGAAATCGTGTCGGCCGGTCTGGGCGGACTTGATGTGACCACCACCGTGGAAGGCCGCGAACGTTACCCGATTCAAATCCGATTCAATCGCGACGTGCGTGAGCGGATCGAAGAATTACCGCTGATACCCGTCGTCACACTGACCGAAGAAGTCGTCCCGCTGGAACGCCTCGCCAGCGTCGATACGACATGGGGGCCGGGCGCGATCAACAGCGAGGATTCGCGACTCGTGGCTCACGTGATGTTCTCGCCGTCCGGTGGCGCGGGCGACCTCGAAACCGTCGCGGCGGTGATGGAGTCGCTGCGGACAGCTCGCGAAGACGGCACGCTCGAATTCCCCGAAGGCAACTTCGAACTGCAGCCGGTGGGTTCGTTTCAAAACCAGATCGAAGCCAACGAACGCCTGATGTGGATTCTTCCAGCCGTCTTCCTGATCAACCTGTTACTGCACTATCTGCACTTTCGGAATCTGCCGATTTCACTGGTCGTGTTTTCGGGCATTCCGATCTCGTGTGCCGGCGGCATGATCGCCATCGCGGTCATGGGCGTCGAACTGAATACCGCCGTGTGGGTCGGCTTCATCGCGCTGGCCGGACTGGCAGCCGACGATGGCATCGTCATGGCCAGCTATATCCACGAGCGGTTGAAACGTCGCACGATCACGACCGTCGATGACCTGCGGAATGAAATCTACGAAGCGGGTCTGAAACGCATCCGTCCCTGCGTCATGACGACGATCACCACCATCTGCGCGTTGATTCCGGTTCTATTATCTACGGGTCGAGGTGCCGACGTCGCCCGGGCGATGGCGTTGCCGGTCTTCGGCGGAATGCTGATCGAACCTTTCACGACGTTCGTCGTACCGACCGTCTATTGCGCGTACATGGAATTCAAACTGCGGTCAGGTCTGAGTGACGAGCTACTGGAAATGAGTCAAGAGTCGAGTGTCGAGAGCCCAGAGATGAAGGCTGCGTAATCCGGTTAAGCGTCCAGAGCGACTCTAATGGCTCTCGACCTGGACACTTAACTCTCAACTCATCGAGCAGGGAGAGCGAAATGATTCGTCACATGATTCTGATGCTGGCACTGATTGCCGTGTTCGCGGCGGCCGGTTGTGCCACCGACACCGGCGGTGGTGGTTCCAGGCGAAGTTCGGACGGCCACTTCGGCCACAGCCACTAACAATTTCCGCTGGAAAGCCGAAGCACTGTCAGTGTTCGACGTTCTTCGGCTTACGACTCATGGGAGGGAAAGAGAGATGATTCGACACGTTCTGTTGATGTTGGCGCTGGTTGCCGTCTTCGCGGCGGCTGGCTGTGCCACAAACCGCGGCAACCAGGGATGGGCACCACCTCCATCACCTTTCAGCAGTGGTGGAGGTAGCAGTAGCGGCGGCGGTAGCTGCCCGAGCTGCGGCTGAAACCAAGGTCGAGAGTCAGAAGTTGATCGCGACTTTGTCTCGTGAATTCTCTGGACTCTGTTCACAACTCAAAACAAGTGCGGCTGACCCGACGCACGAATGCGTCGGGCCGCCGCTGGAAGGCTCAACAACAACACGTCGGCATGATCGCCTGAGAAACGTCCCGCCTGCGTCGCTGCTTCCGAGCCACACACATGAAATCTACTTCAGGAGTCTGAGCCATGAAACGCTCAACAGTTACCGCGATCGCGATCGCATTGTCGTTGTCTTCATCTGTGACCACTGTTTCGGCTGATGGCGGTCACAACCATTCCAGCCATCAGCACGGTACAGCAGCGGCCAAGACGCAGTACGGGCCACACGGTGGTGAGCTGTCGTACGCTTCCACAACCTGGCACGAAGTTGTCTTCAAACCGGACGGCGTGAGAGTTTTCCTCTACGACGCCAAAGGGCAGTCAATCGACGTATCCCGACTGACGGGCCAGATCACGATGACAGTCGATGGCAATCCGAAACCCTATACCTATCCGCTGCGGCCAGACGCGACTCGCGGAGCGGCCACGAACGTCCTGCACCTCGCGCTCGATCTGGCGAAGGTGCCGGATGGTCGAATGCAGACGACATTCGCGATCTCCGGCATTCCCGGTCAGTCGTCGGCTCAGTTCGCACAGAAATTTCACATCACGCGTAGTGCCGCCGAAGTCGCGATTGCCCAGCAGAAGATTTGTCCGGTGAGTGGCAAGCCACTCGGTTCGATGGGGGCTCCTCCAGCGGTGCGTATCGGTGACCGCGATGTCTATGTCTGCTGTGCCGGCTGTACCAACGCGTTGAAGGCCGATCCACAGAAGTACCTGGCAAAGCTTGCTCCGACCGGCCCTGTGAAAGCGACGCGAGCTGATGCCGCAGCCGTGGCGTTTCAGAGAATCTGCCCGGTGATGAACAAGCCGTTGGATGCAATGGGCGGCCCCTGGAAGTTCAACGTGCTGGGACGCGAAGTCTACGTCTGCTGCCCCGGCTGCACCAAAGCCATCGAGCGGGAACCGGCGAAGTACCTCGCCATGCTGCCAACGCCCCCTGCGGCGAAAGCAACTCAGGCAGACAGTGCGGCTGTCGCTGTGCAGAAACTGTGCCCCGTGATGAACGAGTCACTGACGTCGATGGGCGGAGCATGGAAAGTCTACGCGAAAGGCCAGCCGGTCTATGTCTGCTGTAAAGGCTGCATCAAGAAGGTTGAGCAGAATCCAGACTTCTATCTGGCGAAAGCGACCCGCCAGGCATCAGCCGCGTCGGCCCAACGCCGTCGCTGATGTTGAGTCGAGCGTCCAGAGCAGGTTCCATCCGTCGCTGCTCTGGGCGATCCATTCTCCGCTCACAGTCTGCCTTCTCAAGGAGGGATCGCGGTATGCGCGTTGCCATTGTCAGCCGCTGCGAATCACGTTCGCTGTTTATCATCCGTCAGGTCGTCAAACGATGGCCCGATCATCTCGTCGTCCGTCCGGTTCGTGCACCGTCGACGACGTCAGAGTCGCGATCGGAACGCATCCGTCGCCGCGTACGAAAGTTGACGCGTCATCCGATTCAGACCGTCGCTAATCGGCTCGAAGGAGCGGCTCACGCTTTCTACCACTGGTATGAAGGCGACATTGATCAGCAGATCACACAGCTCCTGTTTGACTCGTCCGAGCCACCCGAAATCGACATGAACTGTGTTGACGTCCCGTGGCGGGAGATCAACTCTGAAGAGACTGCACGTCGAATTCGCGACTTCAGTCCGGACGTTCTGCTCGTCTGCGTTGCTCCCATTCTGCGGCCCAATATTTTCACAATTCCGCCGCACGGGACAATCAATGTCCATCACGGTCTGGTCCCATTTTACCGCGGCGAGCATACGTTGTTCTGGCCGTTGTATTTCCGGGAATACGATCAAGTCGGCGTCACAGTGCACTACATCGACGAAGGGGTCGACACGGGGAAGGTGCTGGCCTGCGGTTGTCCGGAGATTCGGCAGCAGGACAACGAAGCCTCGGTAACCGCCCGCAGCACTCAACTGGCAGCACGCCTGACGTGTGATGTTCTTGCCGCGGCCCAGTGGGGGCCGTTGCCGGCGCTGCAGCAGTCGAGGGTAGACGGGCGCGAGTTTCGTCATCGTCAGCGAACGGGCTGGAAAGAGTTGTGGTATCTGCTTCAGCGCGATGTCATCGGTCACAGGCCGTTCCCAATGATTGAGAGATCGGAAAGCCATTTCGCTCGATCCGACGACAAACCCGATCCTGACATCGAGTTGGAAGAGGCCATTCTGTCTGAGGTGCACGAATTGAGACGAGAGGTCCAGTCCACTCGTGAGTCTGGGCACGTTGGCGAATCTCTGTCACCGGAGGCATCGACGGATTCCAACTCCGCATCGGAAACCCTCGGGTAGAGACTCAGCATGCCGAGTAATTCCCCGTGGTAAGTAATCAAGGTTGTAAGTTCGTGGCTGAATTAACTGATGGAACAAGTGCGAAGGACTCTGGCGATGGAGCTGAAAACGTCTGCAATACATCAAGTTCCGCCTTGCAGCGTCTTGGGGTGCGCGTGCGACGCCACGGAATACGGCGGACTCTGTCGTACCTGTTGTTTGTTGTGATTGGGGAAAAGTGCGGCCTGCAAATCCTGCGTCGGTTTGAGTTTGACAGAAACTCGACTGGCCCAACGGCGGATATGTCAGATGGATTCAAAGTCGCGATTCTTGCTCAGGTCGACGATCTAACGAGCGAGGATACTGCTTTCCTGAAGAAGTATGGTGAATGGGCCGCCTTCCTTGATCGACTCAACCACGGGCGGAAATGCCTCGTCCTCCGCTCTGTCGAGGGACAACTCGCGTGTGCCTGCTGGTTTGGACCGTTGGACGAATCATCGGATTCTCCAGGAATTATTGACCACTGCTTCACGCGATACGAATTTCGCGGACGCGGTCTTTATGCCTGGGCGATCACGCACATCGCAACTTCAGACGATGCGAACATAGGGATGCGATCTCGACCAGTGTTGATCGAATGCTCACCGTTCAATCACTCGTCGCGGCAAGGGATCATCAAGGCTGGCTTCGTCCCGAAACATGAATCCGTTCAGTTTCTGGGACGAACCGTCTTGAGCTGGAGCATCAATTGACTTGATCTTCCCAACTCAATTGTCGCTGCGGTGCTCCTTCGGCATGAACGTCTTCCAGCGTGATCGCCAAGACAGAGTCCGTCACCGTGGTATCCGTAGCTCCTCGACACAACCCTGGCAGCAGACGAAGACCATCCGACCGTTGACATTCACCTTGATCGGCTTGCCCATCGAACCCAGCAAGTCTCCGGTGACGGGACAGGTTCGCTGCTTCATCGCCAGACGCTGATCGGATTCGGAGAGCTGCCGAAGTCCCTTCATCGTGTCCGGCACGGTCAGTCGCTCCACCGGTTCGGGAATGACGAGCACTTCCGGATCGGTCAATGGAATCGTCGGATCAGTGCGAAGTGCCGGCGGCACGGGTGGTGTCACTGAACGTGGAGGGGTCCGGGCGGCCGGCTGTCCGCCGGTTGCCGGATTGTCAGACGTTGGTGGTGGAACCGTGCGTGGCGGTCCCTGCTCATCGGCATCTTGACCGGGATCAACTCCGAGCGTTGCGGTCAGGTCGTCGAGTGCCGCTCGCGTGTCGAGCAGTGCGAAATGGATGGCCCGAGTGCGGTAGCGCCGACCGATTGCCCGGTCGAGATGCTGCAGGCTCTCGGCTGCATTTCGAACATCACTGGAAACCGCTACCGGCTCCCGGCGTGCGGCAAGTGAGCGCCGAACGGCAATCACGTCCCGAACGACGGCGTCGGCGTCACGCATCAGGTGTGGAAATTCGCGTGCCTCGTGAAGATCGAAGTCGATCTCTTCCGACAGAATCAGCGCGAGCTGGTGCAGTGCCGCAGCCACATCTTCAGCATGCGGCATGCGACTGGGCGGTTGTCCGGAGAGACAGACGGCACCGCAGCACGGTGCAGTCATCGGCTGACAGAATGTTCCGCAGGGCATCGCACCGAGTGGAACTCGCCCGACGTCAACCGGCGTTTCGGCAGGAACCACAGCGGTCGGAGTTGGAGACTCCTGTGAACCGTGATCACCCTGAACATCGTCAGAGGACGTCCCTGTTGCGACGGCGAGTCCCAGTGTGAGTAAGGAAAGTGTGAGAGCCTTCATGACAATTCTCCTGAGTCAGCAACAGGCCGCACTGGGTTTCAGGCGACCTGTCGCTGTCGCTGGTGGTGTGGTGAGCGGTCTTATGACGTGCCGGCTACTGTCAGGCGGCTCCCTATATCGGTCTTTGAACACGGTGTATCGCAACGGTGGTCGATCAATGATGTGAATTGTGGTGACCGTACTGGTTCGTCGAACGACGACCGCCGTTGTAGCCGCCATACTGGCCGTAGCTGGAATTGCCGTGCCCCGATAGTCCGTAGCTGGAATAGCCCTGGCTGGGGTAGCTGTAGACCGGACGACTATAGGACTGATGCGAGTACGACGGGTTGCTGTAAGTCGAGTAACCGTAGCCCGGGCTGCGGTAGTACGACTGGCTGTAGCTCGGGCTGCGGTTGTACGACTGGCCGTAACTGTGGCCACCGAAGATCAGATGACCGACTGCATGGCCGATGGGCGAGCGACTGCGTCCGTGTGATCTGTCTGAAGCAGATGCAGTGCCTGCAGAGATTGTGGCGGCGGTGATGGCGACGACCAGGGTGAGTGCGAGGCGTTTCATGATGGGACTCCATTTCAGAACCGAGGAAGAGTTGCGACTCAGTCATTCTGGCCGCGTCTCAGTCCCGTTAATACGAACGCCGTGCCACACTCAGCCTCGCTCGCCACAACCACCTTGAACGACGCTGGTTAGCTTCGTTTTACGATTTCGACTGGTCTGAGTCCGTCACGTCAACTTGATCACACGCGAAGTCCAAGTGATTGGGCGTGGGTGCAGGATGGGCGAATTCGCCATCTGGAGAACGCCGAAACGAGCGTAATCGCTCCCGATTCGGTCTGTTTACCAACAGCTCGCGGCACAGCATTTTCATTGTTTCTCAACTGTTGAAACCGAGTCGTGAGAATAAACGGAGGCGTCGAACGTGACCGGAGAGATTGACAAGGCTCAGCCTTATGAATGTCGACACTGCTGGAAACCTCTGAAGCAGACAGAGTCATTGGGCCGGAAGTCGTCGTGGAGCGTCTTGAACGGTCAGCCATTTCCGCTCGGACTGCAGTGGCTGCCGCAGGAGCAGGCCTACAACTTCGCGCTGTATTCAAAACACGCGACGCGGGTTGAGTTGCTGTTCTTTCGGGCTGACGACCTGTACGAGCCGGAATTCGTCTCCGATTTCGAACCACTTCGTCATAAGTCCGGCCCGATCTGGCATTGCCGGATTCCTGTGGCGCACGTGAATGACGCAAAATTCTACGCTTACCGCGTTGACGGCCCGCCGTACGGGGCTGGTTTCGATCGTCACGCGTTTGACAATCAGAAGCTGCTGCTCGATCCGCACGCACGCTCGGTTTATTTTCCGCCGACGTTCGACCGCATGGCTGCTCAACAGCCGGGACCAAACATGGGCAAAGCTCCGCTGGCGCTGCTCGATGAGTGCCAGTGTCGTTTTGAATGGAACGGCGACAGCCGAGTCCACCGCGAGTCCGACCTGATCATTTATGAGATGCACGTCCGCGGCTTTACTCAGCACGAGAGCTCCGGAATTCCGGACAACACGCGCGGTACGTTTCAGGGTGTCATCGAGAAGATTCCACACCTGGTCGAGCTGGGAGTGACGGCCGTCGAACTGATGCCGGTGTTTCAGTTCGATCCGCAGGAAGGCAACTACTGGGGTTACATGCCGCTGAGTTTCTTCGCTCCGCATCACGCCTACTCGACAACGCCTGACTCATGCGGTCAGAGAAGTGAGTTCCGCCGCATGGTCCAGGCACTCCATCAGGCCGGGATCGAGGTCATTCTCGATGTCGTATTCAACCATACGTGCGAAGGTGACGAACGCGGTCCGACGTACAGTCTCAAGGGGATCGACAACTCCACCTACTACGTGATGAGGAACGACTCGCGACAGCCATACGCCAATTTCAGTGGCTGCGGCAACACGCTACACACCGCGAACCGCGCCGTCCGGCAGCTCATCATCGACAGCCTGCGTTACTGGGTGGCCGAGATGCACGTTGATGGATTCCGTTTTGACCTCGCGTCCGTTTTCACTCGAAATTCGGACGGCTCGATCAACCTCGACGATCCACCGATCTTCGCTCAGATTGCCAGCGATCCGGTGCTGTCAAACGTGCGGCTCATCGCCGAGCCGTGGGACGCTGAAGGCAGCTTCCAGCTCGGACGACGGTTTCCAGGCACGAGGTGGATGCAGTGGAACGCGCACTACCGCGACACATTGCAGCGATTTGTTCGGGGCGACAAAGGTTTTGTTGGCGAGCTGATGACTCGACTCTACGGGAGCAGCGATCTGTTTCCGGACGACACCTTCCACGCGCTGCGGCCATTTCAGAGTGTGAACTACGTCACCTCGCATGACGGATCCACGCTCTATGACCTCGTGGCGTATCACCACAGGCACAACGAAGCCAATGGGCATGACAATACCGATGGCCCGACGGAATACTCCAGCAATCACGGCCACGAAGGTGATGCGGACATTCCTTCGGACGTGCTGTCACTTCGCAAGCAGCAGGTCCGCAACTTCTTTTGCCTGCTGATGCTGTCGAACGGAACGCCGATGTTCCGGATGGGCGACGAGTTCCTGCAGACGCAGCAAGGTAACAGCAATCCGTTCAACCAGGACAACGAAACGTCTTGGCTCGACTGGAATCGGCTCGACGAACACCGCGACATCTTCTACTTCGTCCGTGACATGATCGCGTTCCGCAAAGCACACTCGTCGTTGTCGCGTTTCGGCTTCTGGCGGGACGACGTTACCTGGTTTGGCCCCGATGGTCCGGTCGACCTGTCTCCGCGGTCTCAGACCCTGGCTTACCTGCTGACCGGTCGCAGTGAAGGTGACGACGACCTCTATGTCATGATCAATGGTGGCTCGCGTGCAGTTGCGTTTTCAGTGCAGCCGGTCAATGGGAGTGACTGGCGTAGTGTGATCGATACGAGTCGGGTAGAGCCATTTGAAGGTGAACCTGTTCCGTCCGCGGTGCTTGATACACACAGCATGGTCACTGTCGAATCGCGGTCCGTTGTCGTGTTGACTTCGCGCAACCGGGCATAATCGGGTGCGGGCGAAAACGCCCTTGGGAGCGCGCCATCGAGGGACAGTCGGTCTCGTTCCACGATGCAGGCGGAAGATCGAGAAAGAAGTCTCGGACGCCAGGCAGCAGGACCAGCGTTGATTAGCCGTCTTGATGCGATCGCGGCAAAAGAGTTCAACGGCGGGCACGCAGATTGCTCGTACGCACCCCGATGCACGGATACTTTCTGGGAGGATGGAAAGTTGCAGACACTACGCATACCGGCCCTGGCAGGACGCACTCCAGTGAGCAAGTCAGCGGACCACAAAGACCATCCCGTCGTGGCGGAAGCCCGATCAAGACTTCGCTCCACCGGTTACACCTCCGTCGGCCGCGTCGAGTGCCGGTTTGACGACGGCACTCTGGTCCTGACTGGCAAGGTGACGTCTTATTACCAGAAGCAGATTGCACAAGCCGCTGTGATGCCCATTGAGGGAGTCAGTCGACTGGTCAACGACATCGAAGTTCGGAGCCGTTCCTGGCGTCAGTGAGGTCGTTGACGCCACTTGAGTCATGAGGCCTCGATAATCAGGCTCAAACCGTTTGGCATTTCAGCAGAACGGAGAGTCTACGCTCATCCATACCATTCACCGTCGTCTTTGATGTTGACGCTGTCAAACTCGTAAACTTCGACGTCTACCGGGTCAGGTAGGACAGTTTCTTCGAGCTCTTCGAGAGTGAATCGGATCATAAGCAGACCTTGGACCTGGACTGTGCGACACCCGGATGCATCGAAGTAGTGGTCTTCCTCGAAATCGCCGAAGTCGACTTGGACCCAGTCCGGGGCGTGCAACGAGTCGGCCCGATAGATCATAAAGTCCAGCTCAGCTTCACATTCAAATGAGAATGGTAGACCGATCCATCCAGGACCGAGGTCGTCTCGGTCGACCCATGAGAATTGAAGATTCTCCAGCTTGCCAATTCCAGTGATGGTTGCTTCACCATTGTCCTCTGGAATGTTTCCGCTGGCCCTATTCTGGAGCAGCTCATTCTCGGCCAGAGACTGCAGCGTCGATGTGAGGTATTCGGTACGGGTCTGTAGCTCCCCCAGGACTTCAGACTCACGTTCCTGAGACCACAGTTTTGCCAGTGGGAGAATCTCGTTCGCAGCCTGAATGACTGGCGACGCCAAAAGGTCTTTGATGCTCTCGAAGTGCGTCACGCGGTGGATCGCGGAAAAGGATTTTCCTAGTCGAGCATCAGCTGTGACTCCCTGAACCTCGCGAAGGCCGAGCGTTGCCAGATTCTTCAGAGCCTGCAGAATGAAGGCGTCAGGAAAGTCCATGCGTGCTTTGACACCACTGAAGGGTGGCGTGCCGGCAAAGTATCCGTTCAGAACGACCGCGCCATCCTCGGGCCTGACGGGATGCACGGTCGTCTGAAGACGTTCGAGCAGCCGTTCACAGCATTGGCCGGACACTGTCCGGGCATTTTCGATCAACTCTTCCCGAACATCAGCCAGTCCTCTGAGCTGATCTGCATGCGCCAGTTCCGAAAGGAGTCGATGGCGAGTCAGACTCGACAGAAGTCTCACCGCGTCCTTCGCTCTCTCGGCGAAATTGGTCTGCATCCTCGTCACCCATTCCCGTCTCGCCACATCTGAAAGATGCACGTTCAGCAACCGTGCTTCGACGAGCTGAATCAGATGCTCGAACTCCTGCTTCGCGTAGGCCGGATCTCCAGGCAGGACGCTCGTGTCGAGAAAGACGTCAACTGCTGGCACTTTATTGACTCCTGCAGACACAGAATGAGGGGAATTGTGGTAGCGACAGCCACAAAACCTTTCAGGTTCGCCTCGATCCCCAATGCTGTGTCAGAACCTTTCGCTCGTGAAAAAACGATAGCCCCTTATAGTACATCGGAACAGTGTGACGCCAGCGCGAGGGAGTGCGCCAGACTTCGCTGGTTGTCTTGCGTAGGTAGCACAGTTGCTTGCACGACGGGGAGAGCCAGTGAAAGCAGAGTCTACGCTTACGCAATCGATCGTTATCGTGCGACATTGGTCCGGTGATACTCATCCTCGCGTGGCAATCGGACTGACCAGCTTGGGTTTCTGTTTCGAATTCAGTAACGGTTCGCTGATGCGGAAAAATTGTGATTGAATGCCGAGTGATTCTGGAGAAACAGAATCCCATTCCACGATCGTCTGGGCAGTGTTTGCAGGGATCAGGGGTGATTGCCCAATTCTGAAACGATGTTCAAGGAGTCACGACGACCGACGTTAGTTGAACTGGGTGCGGCACATCCGCAGGTCGCTGCTAGTCGATTGAATCTCGCGATCGTGAATTCGTTGCAGGGCAGATACGACAAAGCGCGTGCCCTATTCGAAAAGACGCTTCAGGTCTGTCACCGCCACTTCCGTACGGAACTGAATCGGGATGTCTAATTCGGCAACGGTCGTCCTCGCTGACGAGGAGTAGAATTGTGTTCCTCTCCTCGATTGGCGATCAACATCTCAGTCACAGCGGCCGTACGAGTTTCCGAAACTGCGGCGGCTGTTGTAGCCACCGTAGTAGCTGCCGCCTCGGCGCTACCGAGTCGAATGGGGCGGCCAGTTCGAGAACCTCGAAC
>TARA_R110002072_G_scaffold13135_9_pt1 | contig 11734 bp, 2 predicted proteins | sample TARA_R110002072 | Tara Oceans TARA_R110002072 (sample SAMEA4397118) | marine metagenome | biome: Polar Biome; feature: [SRF] surface water layer (ENVO:00010504); material: water (ENVO:00002006), including particulate matter (ENVO:01000060) such as... | depth 5 m | reverse complement strand
CCGGCTGCTTCCGACGACGGGGCCGTCTGGCCATTCGGTTTCCGCATGGATACCGACGGTCTCTGGCATGATGACGGTCAAAAAAAGCCGCTAAGGATAAGCGACCCGTTTACGCTCGTTGGCTTGGGCCGTGACCCCGCCGGTGGAGACTGGGGTCTGTTAATCGGGTTCCGTGATCCTGACGGACGGCAGAAAGAAGAGTTCATTCCAAAAAACAAGCTGGCTGGTCAGGGTGCCGAGATTCGTGGGCACCTGGCAGCAGCGGGCCTCTGGATCGCCACCGGTCAGGGGGCGGCCAACCGCTTCGTGGAAGCGCTCAATTCGCTGCGATCTAAAAACCGCGTGCTCATGGTCTCGGCCACCGGATGGACCTCGGGTGACAGGTTCGTCCTTCCCCATTGCATCATTGGTGGCGACCCTAGTGAACCTGCCCGCTTTTCCGGCGATGCGCGCGGCGTCCATTACGGCCAAAGGGGAAGCCTCGATGCGTGGAAGCAGGATGTCGCTGCGCCGTTAGCGGACCACGCGCTGGGCGTCTTTGCGCTTTGTGTCGGATTTGCCGGACCACTCCTCGGGCTGATGGAAGGTGATGGCGGCGGGTTTCATCTACGGGGCAGTTCAAGTTCCGGCAAGACGACGCTGGCGCGGATCGCCGGTTCGGTTTGGGGCGGGGGCGGCCCACTGGGCTTTGGCGTGTCGTGGCGGGCAACCTCAAATGCATTGGAAGGCGTGGCGGTTGCGCATTCTCAAACGCTATTGGTGCTCGATGAACTGGCACTGGTTTCTGCCGATGAGGCCGGACCGGCGGCCTATCAACTTGCGTCTGGTTCCGCAAAGAACCGCGCCCGTGCCGATGGCGGTCTTCGCGATCAAGCCAGTTGGCGCGTGATGATCCTGTCCACTGGGGAAATTGGCTTGGCCGATCATGTGCGATCCGGAAAGCGTGGAGACCGCGCGATGGCCGGACAGGAAATCCGTTTACTCGATCTGGAAGCCGATGGCGGTGCCGGGCAGGGGGTCTGGTCCAGAATGAATTCCGACCTCGGTCCAGCGGAGTTTTCCGACAGGCTCAGATCTGCCATCGACGCCAATTATGGTCTGGCCAGCATTGCATTTCTTGAAGACATTGCCGCGGACCGAAAAGCCGCCAAGGCGGAGGCGGAAAAGCTTGTCACTGAATTTGAGGCGATGGCCAGAGTTTCGGGCGACACCGGGCAGGTCAATCGCGCATTGCGGCGTTTTTCGCTCGTTGCCGCCGCTGGTGAGATTGCCATCCGGGCGGGGATTTTGCCCTGGCCGGAAGGAGTGGCTACCCAGTCAGTTCTCAAGGTTTTCGAGGGCTGGGCGGCAGGATTCGGCCGAAGCCAGCTGCGTGAAGATCGGTCAGCGATAATGGCCGTTCGGGATGCACTCGAAACTCATCAAACAAAGTTCGGTGCCGTTCGGGAGGAGGAAGAGTACGCCGAAACAGACCGGGCCGGTGAAGCGCGTGCTATGGATAGCTGGGGCTATCGCTGGACTGCGCCAACCGGTGAACGGCTATTCCTGTTTAACAACTCAGCTTGGAATAATGAGGTGCTACAGAACCACGACCCTCGCCGTGCTGCGCGAGCGCTTCGCGATGCCGGATTGCTCCATTGCGATGGAGAGGACCGGCTCAAGAAGAAAGTGCGGGTACGGGGGCGTCACCAAAACTTCTATGCGGTGAGCGAGCACGTATTGGAGTGGGATGGGTGATCCTAAAATGGAATCTCGTCGTCTTCGGCAGCCTGCTTTTCTGAAATAGTTTTGCCATGAATCTCGAGCTTCTTTCCCGTGGCAGTCTCCAGAAACCGTTGGAACCAGTAGCCGCGTGTGTGAATTCCACCGCAGGTGTAAAGCTGGTCATTTTCGGCGTACCCTTTGACGATACGCTTGAATTCTTGGTCCGTCAGACGATCTGTGGTTTGGGAGAGACGCGACAGCCGTTCCATGGCGTCATGATAACTTTCGGAGCTTAGGAATGCTTCGATCAATATCGATTTTAGGCGTCCTTCCTGGCCAATCTCATTGACCAGTAGTTTGTGAACTTCGGCAGATGATTGGCCAAGGTTGTTATAATCTGCCTTCAATGCTTGCATTGAACCAATGAACCCTTGTGGGTCATCCTCACCGGTCTTGATTGCGATGATAGGGATTCCCCTTCCCAACGCAAAACCGACCTCCTGATTTGTCCAAGTGCTTCCGTGAAAGTCCTCAGTAAGCATCACGATCATGACTTCCATCGTCATAAGGCCGTTCATGATTTCTGACTGCCACTCCTTCATCGGCTTGATTGTATCGTGGGCAACGAATGACGAGACGCCAAATTCAAAAAGCGAGGTGGCTAGCGCGTTAGCAGCAGCTTTGTGTTCGGCTTTGTGGCTTATGAAAACACGTAGATAATTTGAATGCCAGAATTCGACTTGTGCAGGCTCCAAGCGTGCCCGTTTCGTGAATGGAACTGCGGCCTGAAATTTTGGGTCTGCCACCTCTTCCGGAATGACAAAAGCGGCACGGATATATTCATTTTCAACTTCCGGCGTCGCCTTGTTCAGATCTTCGCGGATGCGCTCGAAAATCGCTTCTTGATCATCAAGACTGACCAGGCCCATTAATTCTTCGGGCACGAACAAGTAGGCATCGTGTCCATATGTGCCGCCATTCCAATTGTCGTATTCAGTTCCGGGCTCGATGAAAACGCTTGAGCATTCGATAAGCTTGCAAAGCGCGGGTTCATTTTGTTGTTCATAATGCACGCGTAGCCGCCGCAGTGCCGGCATGATTTTGGGTATCAGCGCGTAATCAGTCATCATTGGCTCGATAATTGGTTGTATAAAATATCGCAACGATCCTTTGAATGGGAATCCAGGTTGATCGCCAATCAAAAGTGGGCAGCAGATCGACTGTGCGAGCAAAGTCGGATTTGCCGGATGGCTTGACCCCCGAAGTTGTTGGTTGGACGATACCAAAGGGAGTGGGGAGGCGTTGTATGACCGAGAGCGGACTACGAGGATTTCTTGATCAAATATTGGAGGCTTTGACATCTCCCGTCGCACTTTGGGTTTACAGCTGGGCCGGGATCATTCTGGTACTTCTTGTCGCGATCCTGATCTCAATCTTTCAACTCCGCATTCTCAAAAAGTTCGATGAAGCCAAGATCCTGAAACGATACCGGGGGCGGGAGCCCGAGAAACCAGAATCGATTCAAAAGCGGATCAATGAGCTTGAAGCACACGCTGCCGGTGCCATCAGAGGGGTTTCGCTTCGATCGATTATGATGATCGCAAGTGGCGTTGTGATTCCTGCTTCGATGCTGATCTTCGTCGCCTGGTATCAAAATTGGTTTATTTCCGGCGCGCCCGCCCTGATCGTCGCCAATACGCCGTCGCTTGCGAGTGAAATTGAGCCGCTTCAACTCGTTGCATTCTCGATTGATCAAGCGCTTCGCGGCGGTCTGTCAGATTTATTTGAGGTCTTTGGCCTCAGCGTGACGCAGGTTTCCAACAATCCCGACAATCTGGTCTTCTCGGGTTTGGTGTTGGGTTTTCGTGCGCTGTGTGGGGCAGTCGCTTTGGGTATCGCTTGGTTGATCCTCCGTGTTGGTCTTGGCATGCGGAGCCTGCGCGCTGCTACCCAAAAGCTTGAAGGTGACCTTATTGATGCTTTGGCGTCCTCAACGGCTTCGACTTGAGCGGATATCGCCCAGAGATGAAAGCATGGATGAGGATCAGAGGTTTGTGGCTGAACACGTATTCACCAGTGTTCAAAAAATTCTAACTTGGGTCTAGTCCGGAAATATCACAGCGTGAGTGTTGACGGCCTGGACATTAATCGGTGGGCTGGAAGAAAACTTACCGAGACGCCCAAGTCTGCTTTCGGAAAGAGATCGTCAATCAGCACAAGTCTCGATTGCAATAGACTCGAAGCGGGTCGCCATTCCTGTTAAGGTTTTGTCAATCCGATTTACTCGGGGCCGGGGAGGCGACACGGATGAGAGAGTTTGGGCTTGGTTTATTCGCCGCAATCGCGAGCGCACTGCTCGCGCCTGCCGCCAGCGCGCAGGGCAACACAGCGCCGGATGCGGGTGATGTCATTGCTTTGGCTGTCCCGCCCACTGCCTCTGAAGAGGATACAACCGCCCCAACTGTCGCCATTACCGGCCCGGCTTCGCCCGTGGCAGGAACATTCAACGTCCAGGTTGATTTCAGCGAACCGGTAGCGGGGCCAGAAATTTCCTTGGCTGCACCTACCACAATTCTTGAATACGACGGTTCAGGTTTCGACGCCACAAGGGTTGTGAATCCGGCTGTCACACCCATTGGTGATGAATTCGCGATGGTCTTCGCGGGGCTCGGTTTTGGAAATGATTTCCACCTGGGCGCGGCGACATCAGAAGACGGAGAATCCTGGGCTCGTGTGTCAGAAAATTCGGTGATGGCCAATCCGGATTGGGCAAGTTTCCGAACGAACTCCGCGGCCCTCAGTCATGACGGGACGCAATTTCACCTTTGGTTTCGTGGGGACAACACCAATCTGTGTTCCGATGGCAGCCGGGTTTACGTCATTGGGCATGCGACGTCAGCTGACCTCTTGAACTGGACGGTAGATGAGGCTCCGATCCGGTCCTATGCATCCAATGGCGATTGTAGTCGTTCCATTGGCCTGATCGGCGTAATAGCCCGGGACGCCGGGTATGAAGCCTACTATCGAGACACATCCAGCGGTGAATACCGCATGATGCGGATGACGGCCGATGACCCGGTCGGGTTTTCCGGCGACACTGAATTCGATCCGTTTCCCGGTTATGAATTAAGGGACATCGCGTATGACGCGATACGCGATGTGGTTGTGGGCATTTTTACGGACGAACCACACAATCAAGAATCCCCGATATATTTCCTGGGCAGCTCGACGGACGGCATCAATTTTACGCGGTTGCAAGAATTGAGCTTGCCGGAGAACTACTTCTTTGAGCAATTCATTTCGGCTGCTGGGTCGTCAACATTTTATCTGGTCAACAACCTTGGTTCGATCAACTGGTGTTGTGGGAACACCAATACCGCCCAGACCTCGGGCTATTGGTCGACCAATTTTCTTGAACAGGCCGATTTCAACGTAACAAATGGCACCGTCACGAACATCGTTGGCAATTCCGCAACTCAATTCACCCTAACGGTCGAACCGGCAGCTCAAGGGCTGGTTTCCGTTTCAATTCCATCTGGTGCGACGAGTGATCTGGCGGGAAATCCCAGTACCGCGTCCAATGTTTACGAGGTGACAAATGATACGCCTGATGCACCTGTTTTGACTGCACCCGCCACCTTAACTGTCGAAGAAAATTCCTCGGGCAACGCGGTTGCCGGTGTTTCGATCGCTGATCCCGATACCGGCGATACGCTGACGGTGTCCATAACGGCGAGCTCGACCGTTTCGCTCGAAGCAACCACAGGGCTCGTCTTCACAGAAGGCGACGGTACCGACGACGAGTTGATGACGTTCTCGGGCCTACTGGCCGACGTGAATGCTGCGCTGGCGGGTCTGACCTATTCACCATCGCCGAACGCATCTGGGGCCGGCTCGATTTCGATCACCGTCACGGATAACGACGGAGCGACCGACAACGGCACGATCGCGGTCACCATCAACAATGTGAATAACGCGCCGGATGCGGTGGATGACGTGATCGGGACATCGCTGTCAGCGACGGTGGCGGAGTCGCTGGTGAATACCAGTACGGCGGGAAGCCAGACCGGCCCCGCCATTGCGCGCCTGTCGAATGGCAACACGGTCGTCGCCTGGCTCAGTCTGCTGGACGCAACGCCGACGGATGGCGTTTTCGGCCGCATTTACGGGACAGATGGCTTGCCGGTCACGGGCGAGATCGAGTTCGACCAGAGCGGCCAGCCCCAGTCAGACGTCCGGTTGGCGGCCTTCGGCGGCGGTTTCGTCGCCATCTGGAATGAAGACAATGATGTCCTGTTCCGGATATTCGACAATTCGGGCGCGCCGGTAACGAGCGCCGCCTCTGTCGATGGAACGATTTCCCATTCGATCCGTGAAGGTGACGTATCCGAATTGGCCGATGGAGGCTTTGTTGTCGTCTGGACGGGAAACGATGCCAGCGACACCGGCGTTTTCGCGCGTATCTTCGAGGCCAACGGGACGCCGCGAACTGGGAGTTTTGCTGTGAACACGGGAACGGCCAATGACCAGGAAGTGCCGGCAGTCGCGGGGCTGGCTGGCGGCGGCTTTGCCGTTGTTTGGGCGACGACCGAACTGACTCAATTGCATGAGATCGAAGGTCGACTGTTTGCGGCTGACGGAACACCGGTCTCCGGCGAACTCGATATCAGCGGATACGATCTTGACGTTCAGTGGGTCCCCCGCATTGCGCCGATGCAAAACGGCGGGTTTTTTGTCATCTGGCAGGACCACAGCCTATGGGAAGCGTTTCCCAATCCGAATCAGCCATTTCAGACCAAGATGGCTGGACGCTCCTTTGCCGCCGACGGAACACCTGCTGCCGCGCAGTTTCGTGTGAATCAACAATATATGGATCCCGGCAACCCCACAGCCTTTCCACCTTTGAATTCCGATGTTGGCGTCCTTCTGGATGGGCGTTTGATCGTCACCTGGAGGGTCGGTAGCGGGGATGCGACAGACGGCAGTGGCTCTGCCATCCGCGCCCGGCTTTTGACATCGACTGGCGTTCCGGCAGGCGACGACTTTCAGGTGAATGTCGAAATTGATGGTAACCAGCTTCGCCCCGTCGTCTCTGAATTCGGCGGTGACGGTTGGGTCATCGCCTACCAGAGCAACAGCGAAAGCGGGGCTGACGATAGCGGGCCGGGTATTCTGGTAAACTTCCGGTCCTTCCCGGTTGCCGCAAGGAGCACTCACGTCCTGCCCGTCCTCGCCAATGACACTGACGCCGACGATGACGCGCTGACGATTACGGCGATCAATGGCGAGGCGGTGACGGCGATAGCTGCAGCTGGAAATGCGTCGATCGCGTCGAACGCGGTGACACTCGCGTCCGGAGCGGGCGCGGCCCTGGCCGATGGCGGCATTCTCTATGACCCGACGACGGCAGGTTTCGCGCTGGCTCTTCCGGCCGGCTCTACCGGCGATGACAGCTTTACCTACACGATCAGCGACGGTGCCCTGACCGACATGGCCACTGTGACCGTCACGGTCACCGGCGTGAATGACGCGCCAACAGCCGATGATGACACGCTGAATATCCTCCAGGACGACGGGGTAACGGATGTGACGGCGCTATTGCTGGCCGGAGATACAGACCCCGACACGGGCGAGACGGCGCTGCTGGCGATTACCGCCCTGGACGGAGCGGGCACGACAGGCAGCGTGACGCTCAACGCCGGTGCGGTCAGCTATTCGCCCAACGGACAGTTTGCACACCTGCCCGCCGGGGCGACCGCCGCGGACAGTTTCGACTATACGGTGTCCGATCCCGCTGGCGCGACCAGTACTGCCACGGTGAGCGTGACAGTGACCGGTGGGAACGACGCGCCCGTGGCTGTCAATGACGCGTTGGCCACGACAAGCACGACCACCCTCGACGGCAATCTCTTTGCCGACAACGGGTCCGGTGCCGACAGCGATGTCGATACGGGTGACAGCATCTCCGTCACCGCCGTCAATGGCGCGCCGGCCAATGTGGGCGCGCAGTTCACGCTGGCCTCGGGAGCCCTCCTGACGGTCGGTGGCGACGGCACCGTCAGCTATGATCCCAATGTTGCCTTCGCCCTCGCGCCCGGCGCGACGGCGCAGGACAGCTTCACCTATACGATCACCGACGGCCCCGGCGCGACATCCAGCGCATCCGTGACCGTGACCGTCACCGGCAACACGCCGCCGGACGCGGTGGATGATCAAATAGTGGCCGATCTAACGGCTGGTTATCGGCCGCAGGGGACAGATTTTTTGGTTAACACGACGACGGAGCTTGATGGCGCATTTGGTGATTTATCGGCAGTTTCGCCGAGTATCGCAGCCTTACCAGATGTTGGATTCGTAATAGTTTGGTCGGACAGCGCAGTCGATAGTAGCGGGGAATACTTCGCGGCCGCCATTCGTGGGCAGCGCTATAGCGCGAACGGGGCACCAATGGGCGACGAAATCCTGGTTGCAAGTATTACTAATGCGCCAGTGCATAGCTTGACTGGCCCGAGCGTCGCCGCGCTTTCCGGAGGCGGGTTTGTTGTGGCATTCCGGTCCAATGTTTCGACATCGAACGACGACATCCGAGCGGTACGTTATGATGAAAATGGCGCGCCGGTCGGGAATAGTTTCAAAGTTAATACGACCAGCTCAGGGTATCAAGCTTGGCCAGAAATCGTCGGACTTGTAGATGGCGGCTTCGCAATTACTTGGGTGGATGGAAGCCAAATCGGTGACGATGTTTCTATCAGTGCAATTCGAGCCCAACAATTCGACGCCAACGGAAACGCGTTAGGGGACGAATTTCTCGTAAATTCAACAACCGCAAACGGGCAGTCGGAGCCTAGCATTTCATCACTCTCTGATGGAGGATTCGTGATCGCATGGACAGATTCTAGCCAGACCGGCGGAGACGTTTCGAATAGAGCTATTCGCGCCCAGAGATTCGATGCCGCGGGGGCTGCTGTGGGAGATGAATTCCTCGTAAATTCCACAACTACCGGGGGGCAGTCACAGCCCAGCGTTTCTCACCTTTCTGATGGTGGATTCGTAGTTACTTGGACTGATGAAAGCCAAACTGGCTTTGACGTCTCGAACAGCGCTATCCGGGCGCAGCGCTATGGCCCAGACGGAACACCTTTAGGGCTTGAATTGTTAGTCAATTCGACATCAGCGAATGCACAAAACTCCCCAAACGCTGCAGCGCTCTCCGGCGGCGGTTTTATTATATCCTGGACTGACTCCAGCGTCAGCGGAGATGATGAATCAGGTCGAGCTATTCGTGCCCAGATTTATGACCAAAACAGTATACCGGTTGGGAATGAATTCGTTGTTAATACAACAACTTCGAACGATCAATATTTGTCTAGTTCTGCCAGTTTTGACGGCGACGGGTTTGTAACAGCCTTCACTGACGGTAGCTTCACTTTACGGGAGACGGGAACTGTCGTTCGCGCCCGTGTATTCAATTCACCGCCTTTATTATTTACGGACAATTACTACTCGCTTCCCGTCCTCGCCAACGACACTGACGCCGACAACGACCCTCTGACCATTACGGCGGTCAACGGGACGCCGATCTCGGCGGCGGGCAGTCCGGCGGAATGGCGCGTGCCGCTCGCCGCACCGGCAAGTGGGCCGGTGACTTTGCCATCCGGATCTGTCGTGTCGCTGGGCGATAGCGTCCTGGGCTATGATCCGCGCGCAGCCGGGTTCGCGATTGCGCTGTCCGATGGCGTGACCGGTGATGATACTTTCACCTATACGATCAGCGATGGCGCTGCGACCGATACCGCCAACGTCACCGTCACCCTGACCGGTGTGAATGATGCGCCGAGCGCCGACGCGGATGCAATAGGCGTTGGCGAGGATGACGCCGCAGCCGATGTGACGGCGACTCTCCTAGCCGGTGATACCGACCCCGATACCGGCGAGACGGCGCAACTGGCTGTTGCCGGTATCGACACGACCGGAACGCAGGGCCAGGCCGTACTCAATGCCGGGGCAGTGACCTATGCCCCCAATGGCGCATTCGAGAGCCTCGCCCTCGGACAGACGGCATCCGACAGTTTCGGTTATACGATCGCCGATCCGGGCGGGCTGACCGCGACGGCAACCGTGACCGTGGCCGTCAACGGGGTTAATGACGGCCCCGCGGCGGCGGCCGATGCGTTGACCTTCGCCGAGGAAGAGGGCGCGCGCGATGTGACGGCCACGCTGCTGGCCAATGACACCGACCCGGACAGTGGCGAGACCGCGCAGCTATCCGTCACCGCCGTCGATACGACTCTGACGCTGGGGCGCGTCACGCTGACAGATGGCGCGGTATCCTATGACCCCAATGGCGCGTTCAATGCGCTCGCGCAGGGCCAGTCGGCCGACGACCGTTTTGACTACACGGTCAGCGACCCGCACGGAGCAACGGAAACCGTGACCGCGACGGTTACCGTCAATGGCTTTAATGGATACCAGCTGAGCGTTGAAAGAAGTGGCCTCGGCGCAGGCATCATCACGAGTTCGCCACCGGGTATAAATTGTGGCGGGGGCGGAGCCTGCCAAGCGGACTTCACGCAAAATGGACAGGTGACTCTGTCACGTATTGTGGCACCTGAATCGCGTTTTGTGTCTTGGGGAGGCGATTGTGGCAGTGCCGGTGTTGGGGCTTGCTCCGTTACGATGTCGCGAGACCGGCAGGTGTCAGCGCGATTTGAGTTGGAAAGCCCGCCACCTGGTCGCATCGTCGCGGCCACGCTTCCCGGTGCCAGGTCAGGCTATGTTGGCGGCGGTGACATCACGGTTTTCATGACGGTCTTGAGTCGCGCCACGACACCGGCACAGGCGTGCCGGGTGACGGCGGCCAATGATGCCCCCTTCGCCCTCACATTCCGCCAGATCAACGCTCAAAATGAGGTGGTCGGCGAAGTCAATCCGCTGTTTGATCTGGGCAATGGCGGCGGCATCAATTTCGTCGTCGCCCTGACGCCAACCCGGACCACCGATGCCAGCGGCTATGTCTTCTTGCCTCAGATATCCTGTGAGAATGCCGATTTGGCCCCGATAGAGGGCGTCAACTCAGTGCTGGTATCCATCGGCGATTCACCTGTGCCCGACATCCTGTCGATTGGTGCAACGCCGTCGGCGGATGGTGTTGTGCGCATTCCCGAGACAGGCAACCGGATCAATTTCCTGTCGGCAGCCGCCCTGAACATCGGAGTGGGCGACGGTTCGGCCGGAGCCAATCAGGCTACCGTGACCGCTTCAGTCGATACAGGGGCCGCCAGCCTGCCTGTGACACTGGAAGTCTGCGAGACGGCCTCCACGGGCGGCTGTATTACCCCACGCGGTGTAACTGACGTTACAACGGTCTTTGACCAGAATGTCGCGAAATTCTTTGCGGTCTTTGTGCGCGCCAATGGCGAAGAGACGGTGCCGTTCGATCCCGCCAATGCGCGCGTCTTCCTGCGTTTTGCCGATGCCAGTGGCGCGATCCGTTCGGTCACCAGTGCCGCCATATCTGCGCCAGCACCGGCGAATGAACAAGCCGAAGTAGCGAACCTGACCGGGCGCTGGAGCGTCCTGGTGCGCCAGCCAAGCAGCGAATGGCCCAGCCTGCGCCGGGCCTCACTGTACGTCCTGGAGGACGGCACCGCGATCCTTGATGACGGCGAGCAACCGCGCCAGGTCGAGATTGTGTCTCAGCCGCCCGTGAACGACACTGATGCCTTCGTCTTCCAGATTGGCGATGCGAGTGGCGCGGCCGAGGTGGATGGTCGTATTCGCATGGGTGATCCGCTCCGGGATGAGCCAGGTGCATTCTGGGGTATTCGGGAAGCCGTTGCCGCAGTGCGGACCCTTCCTGGCCTCTATGGAAGCGGCGTCTCCCTGTCTGCAGGTGGGGGCCTGTCTGGCAGACATGGCGAATGCGTGGTTTCGGGACAGATCTCAATGCAGAATGGCACTGGCTCGGTCAGCCTGCGCGAATGCGCGAGGCGCGGTGACTATCGGGCGGTGTTCAGCGCCAGCGGGTCAT
>TARA_R110002072_G_scaffold121321_17_pt1 | contig 11735 bp, 9 predicted proteins | sample TARA_R110002072 | Tara Oceans TARA_R110002072 (sample SAMEA4397118) | marine metagenome | biome: Polar Biome; feature: [SRF] surface water layer (ENVO:00010504); material: water (ENVO:00002006), including particulate matter (ENVO:01000060) such as... | depth 5 m | reverse complement strand
CCTCGGCGAGGGCGAACGCCGTACGCGCTTCGTGGCGCTGGCGGCGCTCGCCCGCGCACGGGGTCACCTGGTCCTGCTCTCCGGCGATCCGGCGCGCGCGCAGGAGTGGGGCGCCGACGGGGTCTATGGCTCGCCCGAGCGGATCGCCGGAGCCTCGACCCTTGCGGTCGCTACCGCGCATGACGAAGCCGAGATCGCTGCGGCGGCAAGCGCTGGAGCGCAGGCCGTCATGCTCTCCCCCGTCTTTGCCACCCGCTCGCATCCGGCCGGCGAGGCGCTGGGACCGACCCGCTTCCACGCGCTCGCACGGCTCTCGTCGCTTCCGGTGATCGCACTGGGAGGGATGGACGCGGCGCGCGCCCGCGAACTCGGCTGGCCGCGCTGGGCCGCCATCGACGGGCTAACCGCCGCACCCGATCCCTCCCGGAACGCTTGACGCGGGACTCGCCCGCGAGACATAAAGCGGCTCAGGCACAGCGAAAAGGGCATCCCATGGCTACGCGAGCGCTCGCGAAATCGGACTGGCGTGCGGTGTTTCGCCGCTCGCTGCGCCGCGCCGTGCAGATGTCGGGCGCCGCGCTGCTCGCGCTGGCGACGCTGTTCCTTGCGCTCGCGCTGGCCAGCTATGCGCAGACCGACCCCAGCCCCTCCACCGCCGCGGCGGGGACCGATATCGCCAACTGGATGGGCGCCAGCGGCGCCTGGGCCGCCGAACGCGCCCTCTATCTCTTCGGCCTGCCGACCGTGTTGCTGCTGCCGCTGCTCTATATTTCCGCGCGGCGGCTGTGGCGCGATGTCGAGACCGATAGCCAGGGCGGCGAGACGGGCTGGTGGACGCCCTTCGCGCTGCTGCTGCTGGCCATGGTGCTGCTGGCGAGCGTGCTGGCGCTGAGCTTCGACCAGAGCGGCGGCGCGCTGCCGGCGGGCTATGGCGGGCTGCTCGGCCTGCTCGGCGCGGGCGGGATCGAGGCGGTGGCGGGCCGTTTCCCCGAGGGCGGTCAGGGCTGGGTGACGGCGGCGCTGGCGCTGCTGGCGCTGGCCGGCGGGATCGCGCTGGTGACCCGCGTCTTTGCGATCGACTGGGCGCAATTCCTCACCCTGCCCGATTTCGTCCGCCGCGCGCCGCGCCTCGTCGACAGCGAGAGCTTTCCGCTGCCCAAACGCAAGCAGCGCCGCGAGCGCGCCGAGGACGCTGCGGAGAGCATCGGCGAGAACATCGCCGAGCCCGCGGCGCCGCGCCGCGCGCCCGAGATCCCCGATCCCGCCGCCTCGCCGCGCCCGGCCGCCTCCTCCGCCACCCCGGTGCAGCGCGACATGTTCGCGCAGTACAACCTGCCCGGGCTCGAACTGCTCGAGGACATCCCCGAGCAGAGCGTGGTCAAGCTCGACAAGATGGCGCTCGAACGCAACGCCCGCCTGCTCGAGAACGTGCTCGACGATTTCAACGTCAAGGGCGAGATCACCGCGGTCCGCGCCGGGCCGGTGGTGACCATGTACGAGCTGGAGCCCGCGCCGGGCATTAAGGCCAGCCGCGTGGTCGGGCTGGCCGAGGACATCGCGCGCAACATGAGCGCGATCTCGGCGCGCGTCTCGCCGATCCCGGGCAAGACCGTGATCGGCATCGAGCTGCCCAATGCCGAGCGTCAGACGATCTCCTTCAAGGAACTCGCCTCCTCCGCCGATTTCGCCGATGCGCCGGGCAATCTGCCGATGATCCTGGGCAAGAACATCGCCGGCGAACCGATCGTCGCCGATCTCGCGGCGATGCCGCATCTGCTGGTCGCGGGCACCACCGGCTCGGGCAAATCGGTCGGGCTCAACTGCATCCTCCTGAGCCTGCTCTACCGCTTCACCCCGAGCGAATGCCGGCTGATCCTGATCGATCCCAAGGTGCTCGAGCTCAAGAGCTACGACGACATCCCGCATCTGCTCAGCCCGGTGGTCACCGAGCCGCACAAATCGGTGCGCGCGCTCAAATGGGCGGTGGGCGAGATGGAGAACCGCTACCGGATGATGTCGAGCGTCAATTCGCGCAGCATCAACGCCTTCAACGAGAAGGTCCGCAGCGCCGCCGCCAAGGGCACGCCGCTGGGCCGCCGGGTCCAGACCGGGTTCGACGCCGAGACCGGCGAGGAGCTCTACGAGGAAGAGCAGCTCGACTATCAGGTGCTGCCGCAGATCGTGCTGATCGTCGACGAGCTCGCCGATCTCATGGTCACCGTCGGCAAGGAGATCGAGGTGCTGATCCAGCGCCTGTCGCAGAAAAGCCGCGCCGCGGGCATCCATCTGATCATGGCGACGCAGCGCCCCTCGGTCGATGTCATCACCGGCGTCATCAAGGCCAACCTGCCCACGCGGATCAGCTTCAAGGTGACCAGCCGGATCGACAGCCGCACCATTCTGGGCGAGCAGGGTTCCGAACAGCTGCTGGGCAAGGGCGACATGCTCTACAAGCCCAACACCGGTGCGATGGTCCGCGTGCACGGGCCCTTCGTTTCCGACGAGGAGGTCGAGCGCGTTGCCGATCACTGGCGCGGGCAGGGCAAGCCCGACTATGTCGATGCGGTCACCGAGGAAAGCGAGGACGGCGGCTTCTCCTTCGAGGACGAGCTCACCGCCAGCGACAACCCCGAGGAACGCAAATACCGCCAGGCCTGCCAGATTGTGTTCGAGAACCAGAAGGCCAGCGGTTCGTGGCTCCAGCGCCAGATGGGGGTGGGCTATAACACCGCCGCCAAATGGATCGAGCGGATGGAAGAGGACGGCTTCGTCGGCCCCTCCAACCACGTCGGTCGCCGCGAGATCTTCCGCGACCGCGACGGCAATCCGATGTGATTGAGCGGGCCTAGGCCTTGCCGCCGCGCCGGAACGAACGCCTGCGCGCCCGGTTGCTCTAACCGAAGGGGCGCGACGATCCGCGGCCTATCGGAGACACTATATGTTCGGATGGGCCATCACCCTGGGTATCATCGCGCTGGTCGCGGCCATTCTCGGCTTCGGCGGCATCGCCGGCGCGCTGGTCGATATCGCCATCATCATCTTCGTCGTCGCGCTGGTGCTCAGCCTGGTCTTTCTGGTGCTCGGCTGGATGGGCGCGAAGAAGGTCCTCAAATAGGATAGCAGCCGGGTTCCGGAGCTCCTCACCTCCCCATGCGCCGGGCGGAGCCAGCCACGAGGCGGGCGACGTCCGGCGCGGTTGCATCGGCACACAGGCGGTTCACAGTAAACCGATGAATATCCGCGCGATCTTCTTCGGCGTCATGGCCGCCTGGCTGTGCACCGCCTGTTCGATCGAGAACGAGGCGAGCGGTGAACAGACTTCGCAGGTCGCTGGGCAGCGCACCGGACAGGAGCCGCGGGTCAAGGACCGCGTGCTCGAAGCGGTGTGCGACCCGGATAGCCGCGCCACTCCCGAGGAGCTGGTTCCGCTGGTGCGCGAAGTCCGCGCGCGCGACGGCCGCTCGGACCGGGTCTGGGAAGTCGCCGACGCGGCCGATTGCATCGCCGGTCCCGCTGCGGCGCCGGCCGAGTAGAGCCGCACTTCGCCGATTTGCGTGCGGCCACGAAAAAGGGCCACCGGTTCGCACCGGCGGCCCTTCTCGATTCGCTCGAAGTCGAGGATCAGCCCTCGGCGGGCGCCTGCGCCATCGCCTGCTGGATCTGCTCCATCGTTGCGCGGACGACCAGCGTCCCCTGCGGGCCGAGCGCCAGCATCGGCTTGGAGAGCGTCATTTCGCCCGCAGTGCCGGCGACGATGATCGCATCCGCCTCGCGCGACTGGATCGTGCCCAGCGGCTGACCGTCGGCGGTCTGCACCGCAGCGCCCTCGACCAGCGCGGCTTCGAGCTGCGCATCCATCTGCGCCATCTGCTGATCGAACTGGGTCACCAGCGCGGTGCGGGTGATGTTCACGGTCGGACCGGCTTCGCCTGCGGCAATCGCGGTCGCGGGGATCGGAATGGTCCGCTCACCCACGGTGACCAGCGCGACATCGCCCTCGACCCGCGCCACGGTGCCGATCGCGGCGCCGTCGGAGCCGTAGATCTGGGTGCCGGCGGCGACTTCGGCGCTGGCCGCGGGTGCGGCGGCAGCAGGAGCGGCAGCATCCTGCGCCAGGGCGGGAGCCGAGATGCCGAAGGCAAGCGCGGCGGCGGCGGCGATCTGATATTTCATGGTCATTCTCTTGTTGCGGTCGGATGGGGTGTGAACCCGAACGACCTAACGCGAGTTCCGGTGCGGACAAGCGCAACCGCGACGGACCGTGCGCCCGCTGCCATGGACGGCCATCGCGGCGGGGCGGGCGCGGTACAGGAGACCGGTTTACCTGCGCCCCGGGCACCCGGCGTCGGTCCTTCATCCGCCAAACACGCAGCTTTGCAAAGGCAGACATGCCCGGGAGGCTGTGTTAGGGCCCTGCCATCGCTGGTCCATGTTTCGGCTGCCGGCGGCTGAGAGACACACCGCGCTCCCGCCCATGTGGAGGATCGCATGTGTCCCATGCACTCATCATCGAAGACGAATTCCTACTGGCCTTCACCGTCGAGGAGGCGCTGGGCCAGCTCGGCTACGCCTCTTTCGAGATCGCGACCACCATGGCCGAGGCGGTCACGGCGGCCGAGAAGCGCTGCCCGGACCTGATCGTCGCCGATCATCGCATCATGGACGGCACCGGGACCGAGGCGGTGATGACGATCTGCTCCGAGCAGGTGATCCCGGTGGTCTTCGTGACGGGCAGCGAACCCGAGGTGCGCGAGCGCCTGCCCGACGCTTTCGTGGTCCCCAAGCCGATGGCCTTGCCCGAATTCGAGGCGGCGGTGAAAGCCGCGCGCGAACGCCCCTTCACGCTCGCCGACGGCGACGGCGAGGCGCGGTCGCCCCGGCGATGACGGATGGTCAGCCCGCGGCGTAATAGGTCGGCGAGCCCGGCCCCACCGGCAGCCCAAGCCCGAACACCCAGAGGAAGAACAGCAGCATCCAGGCGATGGTGAAGAAGATCGAATAGGGCAGCATCATCGCGATCATGGTGCCGATCCCGACATTGCGATCGTAACGCGCCGCCCAGGCGAGAATCAGCCCGAAGTAGCTCATCATCGGGGTGATGATGTTGGTGGTGGAATCGCCGATCCGGTAGGCGGTCTGGATCACCTCGGGCGAATAGCCGATCAGCATCAGCATCGGCACGAAGATCGGCGCGGTCATCGCCCATTGCGCCGAGGCCGAGCCGAGCATGAGGTTGATCAGCGCGCAGACCAGGATGAAGCCGACGAACAGCACCGGCCCGGTCAGCCCCATCTCCTGCAGGAAGGTCGCGCCGTTGACCGCGGTGATCGCGCCCAGATTGGACCAGGCGAAAAAGGCGACGAATTGCGCGGCGAAGAAGATGATCACGATATAGAGCCCGAGCGAGGACATCGCCTTGGCCATGCCGTCGATCACGTCGCGGTCGTTGCGGATCGTGCCGACCACCTTGCCATAGGCGTAGCCGACCGCGAGAAAGAAGACGAGAATCCACACCGCGAAGCCGGTGAAGAAGGGCGAGCGCATCCGGTCGCCGGTCTCGCCGTCGCGCAGCACGCCCCATTCGGGCAGCAGCGTCAGCGCCATCAGCGCCAGCACCGCGATCACCGCGAGGCCCGCGCGGCGCAGCGCCTTCTTCTCCTGCTGGTCGAGCGCGGAGATCTTGGTGTCGAGCAGCTCGGGCTCGGCGCGCGAGGAATCGAATGTCCCCAGCTTGGGCTCGACGATGTAGATGCTCACCAGCGCTCCGATGCCGGTGACCAGGAAGGTCGAGGCGACCATGAAATAATAGCTCGCGGTGGCGGTGACGCCGTAATCGGCATCGATCAGCTGCGCCGCTTCCTCGGTGATGCCCGCCAGCAACGGGTCGATGGTGCCGATCAGCAGGTTCGCCGAATAACCGCCCGAGACGCCGGCGAAGGCCGCCGCCATCCCCGCCAGCGGATGCCGCCCGAGCGAGTGATAGACCGCGCCCGCCAGCGGGATCAGCACCACATAGCCCAGTTCGGAGGCGGTGTTGGAGATCACGCCGGCGAAGACGATCGCCAGCGTCACCATCTTGGGCGAGGCGCCCAGCACCACGCCGCGCACCGCGGCCGAGAGCACGCCGGATTTCTCCGCCACACCGATCCCGAGCATCGCGACCAGCACCACGCCGAGCGGCGCGAAACCGGTGAAATTGGTCACCAGCCCGGTGAAGATGCGGCGGATCCCGTCGGCATCCATCAGGCTGACCGCGCGGATCATCCCGTCCTCGGCCCGGCCCGATGCGCCCGCCGGTCTCGGATCGACCACTGCGAGATCCATCCAGGCGAACAGACCCGAGAGCAGCACCATGCCCAAGGCCAGGAGCGCAAACAGCGTTACCGGATGCGGCAACAGGTTGCCCAGCCATTCGACCCCGTCGAGGAAGCGGGTGAAGGAATTGCGGCGAGCGGGCCGGTCGGCGGGGAGCGTGGGCTCCACAGGCGGCCGGTCGGCGGGAGGGGGAAATTCGGTCACCTTCGCGGCCTAGCCGTAACGGCGAGCGGCGGGCAAGCCTGCAATTGCGCCGCCGTCAGGCGCGCGCGGCGCCGGTCGAACGGCGGCGCGACAGTTCGCGGGCATATTCCTGCAGATCGGGGATCTCGTCCATCTCGTCGACGATCTCGAAGCCGAAGATGGTCTCGAGCACGTCCTCGAGCGTCACCAGCCCGCGGAAGGTGCCGTATTCGTCGATCACCATCAGAATGTGATCGTGCTGCGAGATCATCCGGTGGAACAATTTGTCGACCGGCACCTCGTCGAGCACATTGGGCAGCGGGCGGACCAGCGGCTGCAGGCTGACGTCGCCCGCCGGATTGTCGTGCAGGCTGGTCAGCGCCTCGTGCTTGATCACGAAGCCGGTGATCTTGTCCGAATTCTCGTCGAACACCGGGATGCGGGTGTGCGGAACATCGCTCATCCTGGCGGCGAACTCGGCCAGCGAGGTGCGCTGCGAGAGGCTGAACACCACGGTGCGCGGGGTCATCACATCGGCGGTTTTGACCGCGTGGAGCTGCAGCAGATTGCGCAGGAAGCGCACCTCGCTGCTATCGATCTGTCCCGAGGCCTGGCCCAGATTGGCGATCGCCAGCAGATCGTCGCGGTGGCGCGGGACCGCGGCGGGCTTGCCCCAGGTGATCAGCTTCGTCAGCTGGCGCGAGGCCCAGACCAGCGGCGCCAGCGCGGTGATCAGCAGCGGCAGGATCCAGGCGGTGAAAGGCGCGATCTTCTCGGCGTAGCGCGCGCCGATGGTCTTGGGGATGATCTCGGTGAAGATCAGCACCAGCAGGGTCAGCACCGCGGCGAAGATCGCCTCGCTGCCCGCGCCGTAAACCTTGGCATATTGCGCGCCTGCGCCCGCCGCGCCCATCGTGTGCGCTATGGTGTTGAGCGTCAGGATCGCCGCGAGCGGCCGCTCGATATCGTCCTTGAGCTTCTTGAGCTTGCCCGCCCAGCTGGCACCGCGATCCTGCGCCGAACGCACGGTCGAGGGCGTGATCGTCAGCAGCGAGGCTTCGAGGATCGAGCACAGGAACGACACCACCAGGGCGAGGGCGACGTAGAAGATAAGCAGCGTCATTGCGGTGCGGATGCCTTCGTATTCATGCGGTTGCTACCGGGGTCCATGCGCATCCTTGCACAAAAACGCGGCGCCTGCACGGGGGCAGTTCACGGCGCGAGCCGGCCGTCCTCCAGCGCCGCCGGTTCGAAGCGGAACAGGATTTTGGGGTCGGGGACCGGCACGTCCTCGAGAACCCCGGCCGGCGCCACCTCGCTCAATATGTGCTGGATGATCGCCCGGCGCGCAGGCACCTTGCGATCCGCACGTACGCAGTACCACGGAGCGATCGGAGTATGCGTGCGCAACAACATGGCATCGCGCGCCGCCGAATATTCGCTCCATTTGACCTGCGCGGCGGCATCCATCTCGGACACCTTGAGCGACTTCAAGGGATTGCTGCGCCGCGCATCGAGCCGCTTCGCCTGCTCCTCCTTCGAGATGTCGAGCCACAGCTTGACCAGCGTGATCCCGCTCTCGGCGAGCATGCGTTCGAAATCGGGCGCGTCGCGCAGGAAGGCGGCCTGCGCCTCGGGCGGGGAAAATCCCATCACCACCTCGACCCCGGCGCGGTTGTACCACGAGCGGTTGAAGATCACGAACTCGCCGGCTGCCGGCAGATGCGCGACATAGCGCTGGAAATACCACTCGGTCCGCTCGCGGTCCGACGGCTTTGGAAGCGCCACCACGCGGGTGGAGCGCACCGAGAGATACTCCGTGATCCGCTTGATCGCACCGTCCTTGCCCGCGCTGTCGCGGCCCTCGAGCACCAGCACCACTCGCTGGCCCGAATCCGCCGCCGCCTGCCGGGTCCGCACGAGCGCCAGCTGCAGCCGCTCGAGCCGGTTCCTGTCGTCGCCGTGATACTGTCCCATGCTATTCCTTTTTCGAAGCGCGCTGCTCCGACAACTCACCGGCGGGCGAAACGGTCAAGACAGGGGCCGCGCCCGGCCGGAGCGATCATCCACGGAATTCCGCCGCGGATTGGGACCGCGCGAGACCCGCCTGCGCTTCGCCCGGGGGCGCGATTGCGGCGAACTGCCAATGCTCGAGCGGATGCCGCGCCACCAGATCTTCGACTTCGGCATAGGCGACCGGATGGCTGAACAGATAGCCCTGAGCGCTGCTGCATCCCCGCGCCTGCAGATAGCGCGCCTGCTGCGTGGTCTCTACGCCTTCGGCCACCGTTCTGATCTCCAGCAGTCTCGCCATCTGGAGCATGGCATCGATGATCGCGGTCGCCTTGGGGTCGCGTTGGTCGATCCGGGCGACGAAGGAGCGATCGAGCTTGATCACATCGACCGAAAATTTCTGAAGATGCGTCAGCGATGCGTATCCGGTGCCGAAGTCGTCGAGCGCGATTGCCACACCCTGGGCCTGAAGCTCCTCGAACATGGCGAAAATCTCCGTCCCGGCCCGGCCGATCAGGACGCTTTCCGTGACCTCGATGCCGATTTTGGAGACCGCTTGTCCATTGCTCACGGCATGAGCCTTCAACCGCTCGGCCAGCCCGACCTGCAGCAGATCGCCGGCCGAGACATTGATCGCGATCTGCCCCGGATCGATCCCCCCCGCCTGCCAGCGCGCCAGATCGGCGAACACCAGCGAGACCATGCGATCGGTAATCTGTCCCGAAAGATCGCCGTCTTCGAAGGCGGCCGCGATCACGGAAGGCGGCAAAATCCGTCCATTCTCGTCCCTGATGCGAAGCAGCGCTTCCCACCCGTCGATCCGCCCGGTCCTGAGGTCGATCTTGGGTTGGTAGAACGCAACGATCCCGTCGCTTTCCAGCGCGAGACGCGCGGTCGAAAGCATTGCCGAGCGATCCGCGGCATGGGCTCCGAGCGCCGGCGAGAACTCGCTGAAAGTGCCCGGCGATTTCTCCTTGGCCGAATACAGCGCCAGATCTGCGGCATGCAGCAATTCGGCGGGATCGCCGCCATCGCGGGGGAAGAAGGCGATCCCGGCGCTCAGAGCGATGGGTATGCTCATATCCGCGAAGGCCACCGGCGCGGCCAGGGTTTTTTCCAGCCGATCGACGATCGCCTCCGCGGCGGCGATCGTCGGCAGATCGGGCAGGATGATGGCGAACTCGTCTCCGCCCATCCGGGCCACCGCAGCCCCTTCGGGCACGATGTTCGAAAGGCGCTCCGCAAGTTCCTGAAGCACCCGGTCGCCGACGGCATGACCCAGCGTGTCGTTCAGGATCTTGAACCGGTTGAGGTCGAGCAGGATCAGCGCGACGAAGCGGTTCGCCCGCCGCGCGGCGCCGATGGCCGAAACGATGTCGATCAGATACCGGGCCCGATTGGGAAGGCCGGTCAGCGAATCGTGATAAGCCGCCCACACGAGTTCGTTCTCGGCCCGCTTTTCCCTGGTGATGTCGAGCATCGAACCCACCAGCCTGATGGTCTTCCCGGCCTCGTCCCGCACGATGAGGCAGCAGGATTTGATGTCGATCCATCCCCCCGATGCCACCTTGAACCGGTATTCGTCGTTCCAGTATTCCTCCCCGGCTGCGATGGCGGCGTCCTGGCTTGCGAACAGGCGAGCGGCATCCTCGGGATGGACGCGGTCCCTCGACCATTCCCACGGCGTCGTCTCGCTGAGTTCGGGATAACCGAGCACGTTGAGGTAATCGCCGGCCCAGGTGGTGCGCTGGTCTGCGACGCACCAGTCCCAGATGACGTCGTTGGTGGCGCAGGAGGCGAAGCGAAAGCGCTCCTCGCTCGTGCGCAGCGCCGTTTCCGCGATCACCTGGTCCTCGATATCCTCCATGCAGCCATACCAGGCCACGATGGCGCCCGCCGCATCGCGCCGGGGCCGGGCCCGGATCTGAAACCATTGGTACGAGCCATCGGACAGGCGCATCCGATAGCGGCTGTTGGCAAGCCGATGATCGCCGGATTTGACCGCCTTCCCCCAGTTTTCGAGAACCAGCGGAAGATCGGTCGGGTGAATGGCGCGGGTCCAGCCTTCGTCGAGCGCCTCTTCGCCGGGGATGCCGACCAGCTCGGTCCACAGCGGGGCGATCTCGACCACCCTGCCGTCGGAATCCGCAACCCAGCCGATCTGGGGACTGACTTCGACATAGGCGCGGTAATGCGCCTGCGTCTCGCCGAGCACCCTCAGCGCTTCGCGCAGATTGCGTTTCCCCCTGGCGGATGCCCGCGCGGCCAGCGCCGATTGCGATGACAGGACGATTCCCACGGCGAGAAAGCTCAGGAATGCCGCGATGACGAAGGCGATATCGAGGTCGAGATCGGCGCGGTAACCCAGCATGGCGGTGAAGTAGGTCGCCCAGATGGCGACACCCGCCCCCAAACCGGCCAGAAGAAACCAGTGGCGCCGGCGAGGCGCGCTTCCCATCCGGCGCGCGCCGCGAGCGACGGCGCTGGCCGAGAAGCTCCCAAGCGCGCCGATGCCGAGCGCCAGGGCCGCAATCGGCAAATAGTTCGCGAAAAAATCGGGGCCTGCAAAACCCCACCCACTGGCCATAAATTTATCCCCCCCTCGCCGCTTACCGGCGAAAGATGAAAATATAATGCGACCCTGAGGTGAATAACAATCGGTGCGTTTTAAGGACGCATTTCGCATCTAGCACGATGTTTTGAGTAAAAATATTAATTAATATGCCATCGTTACAGCAAGCTGCGATATTGGTCCGCTCCGAGGCCGCGAGTTTTGATAGCCATGTCGTGCTTCGAAATGGGGAATGGCAGCCTGCAGCACCTCTCGAGGCCGCTGCAAGAGCGCGACCGGCCTATTTCCGCGCGGCTTCACCGTGGCGCGCAACCAATCGGCCGGCCCTCGTCCGAGACAGAACCCCAGACATTCCGCCGATCCGCTGACTGCCCCCAAACGGTCCGGCAACAGGCTCAGAATTCCGCCAGCCGCTGCAGTTCGGCGACATGCGCGGCGAAGGCGGATTTGCCCGCGCGGGTCAGCCGCACCCAGGTGCGCTGGCGGCCCTCGCGCGCGGCCTTGGCGAGCGCGACATAGCCCGCCTCCTCGAGCAGCTTGAGATGTTTCGAGAGCACCGAATCCGACACTTCGATGCGGTCGCGCAGGAAGGCGAATTCGGCGTCGTCCACCCCCGAGAGCAGCGCGCAGATTTGCAGCCTCCCGGGGGCGT
>TARA_R110002072_G_scaffold11596_4_pt1 | contig 11741 bp, 9 predicted proteins | sample TARA_R110002072 | Tara Oceans TARA_R110002072 (sample SAMEA4397118) | marine metagenome | biome: Polar Biome; feature: [SRF] surface water layer (ENVO:00010504); material: water (ENVO:00002006), including particulate matter (ENVO:01000060) such as... | depth 5 m | reverse complement strand
CGCATCCACCGTGAAACCGGTTTGTGGCTGGATATCATCAAACCTGAGGAAGAGGCGCAGCTGGCCGTGATTTCCTGCGCGCCGCTGGTGAACCGCAAGACTGAGAACCTGTTGGTGGTGGACATCGGTGGTGGATCAACCGAACTGGTTTGGATCGACATCAAACATGTGCCAAAGGCCGACCGGGCGCAGTCGATCATGCGGTTGCATTCGGGGTTCACCCAAGCGTTGTCTGACATTCCAGCGGCCAAGGTCGTGGATTGGATTTCAGTACCGCTTGGCGTGGCGACCCTGCGCGATCAATTTTCAGATGTTGAAGACGATGCCGCGCGTTTTGCGTTGATGAGCTGGTTTTTCGAAGAGAATTTGACGGACTTTACGCCCTACCAATCCGCGCAACCCCAAGAACGGTTTCAGATTGTCGGCACCTCTGGCACCGTGACAACCGTGGCGGCCAGCCATCTGGGGCTCAAACGCTATGACCGGACAAAGGTCGATGGCTTGCGCATGACCAGCCAACAGATCGACAAGGTTATCCATTCGTATCTGGCGATGGGGCCGGGCGGGCGTCGCGCCGATCCGCGCATTGGCCAAGACCGGTCTGCGCTGATCATGTCGGGGGTCGCCATCCTGCAAGCCCTGATGCGCTGCTGGCCGACGGACCGATTGTCAGTTGCGGATCGCGGTCTGCGCGAAGGCCTGCTATATGCCCAAATGAGCGCCGATGGCGTATTGGAAGAAGGTAAGTACTGATGGCCAAGACACCTGATGGCAAGAACACCTCTGGACGCGGACAACGCGACCTGAAGGTCAAGGTGAAGTCAGCCCGCGGGCGCAAATTGAGCTCGACCCGTTGGTTGCAGCGGCAGTTGAATGACCCTTATGTGAAACGCGCCAAGGCCGAAGGCTATCGTGGGCGCGCGGCCTATAAGATATTGGAAACGGACGATAAGTTCCGGTTTCTGCTGCCCGGCGCACGGATTGTCGATCTGGGCTGTGCGCCCGGTGGCTGGTGCCAGGTGGCGGTCAAACGCTGCAACGTTCTGGGCGAACGTGGGGGCAAGGCGGTCGGCACGATCCTGGGCATTGATATCCAAGAGATGGAACCGATTGCAGGCTGCGAACTCTACCAGCTTGATTTTATGGAAGACGATGCGGACCTTAAGGTCAAAGAATGGCTGGGCGGCAAGGCAGATGTGGTGATGTCCGACATGGCGGCCTCTGCGTCAGGGCATAAACAGACTGACCATATTCGCATTATCGCGCTGTGTGAGGCTGCCGCCTATTTCGCCTTTGATGTGTTGGAGGAGGGTGGCACTTTTGTCGCCAAGGTGTTGGCCGGCGGGGCAGAGGGCGATTTGCAAAAACTGCTGAAACAGCGGTTTGACAAGGTCGCCAATTTCAAACCCCCAGCCAGCCGCTCCGACAGCTCAGAAAAATTTGTTGTCGCAACGGGCTTTAAAGGCACCGAATAGGGCTGTCTGAGGCTCCGCCGCAGCATTTACCGCTTCTTAAAACTTCATATCTGGGGTGCGCATTGCCTCACTTACCTGATTAGGTCTCTTCAGGATGTAAGAATTTTCCTGATGTTGCGCACGTTTTTACCGCTCTGCCAATTGCTGTTGCCACAACGGTGCAGGCGGCGGATGTCCCTCCGGACATGACTGCGTTCATTGATAGTGATGTCACCTCATGGGCGAACGACGCTGGATGCGGGTGCGTTTTTCTAAGGTGCCATCCTGATGGACAATCTTGGCCCATTGTATGTCGGGCGTGCCTATCTAAGAATGTTTGGTGTTCGATCATGCAAAGCGCAGGGAATGCACTGCGTTTTCTATGATTTTCTGCGCCACGTGATCGTCTAACTGCTTGGTCGCGGTGACGTTGATCCGGTTGATTGTGTTTGACGCCTGTTGGGTTTGGCGCAAAATCTCAAACATATGGGCGTGCCGCGGATTGGGTGGATCGTCTAGGTGGGACATGGCCGTGGTCGCGCCTTTCACTGGTGAGCCCATGGTATAGACTCCGAATAGGGCGCTGTGGTGGCGCTATTGGGACGGTTAATGGACTTTGGCGGCGCTGATGAGTGCGCCGCCAAACCAATGTGATCTTATGTGGGTGACATGCCGCGCAGGCGCTCTGATCTGCGCCGCAGCAGTTCGAGGGTTGTCAGCAGCAGAATGGATATGCCCACCAGCAACGTGGCAACCGCCAGAATTGTCGGGCTGATCTGTTCGCGCAGGCCGGTGAACATTTGCCACGGTAACGTCTTTTGACCGGCTGAACCGACAAACAGCACCACAACCACTTCGTCAAACGATGTGATAAAGGCGAACAAACCACCAGAGATCACACCGGGCAAGATCAGCGGCATTTGCACTTTAAAGAATGTGCGCACCGGGCTAGCCCCCATATTGGCCGCCGCACGGGTCAGCGAATTGTCAAATCCAACAAGTGTTGCGGTCACGGTGATGATTACAAACGGAATGCCAAGGGCTGCGTGTGCCAGAACAACGCCGATATAGGTGCCTTGCAGACCGATGCGGCTGTAGAAAAAGTACATGCCAGCGGCGGAAATGATCAGGGGTACAATCATCGGCGAAATCAACACCGCCATGATCGCACGACGGAATGGCACATGCGGCTGGCTCAACCCAATTGCGGCAAGGGTGCCAAAGCTGACGGACAAGATCGTCGCCACAGGTGCAATACGGACCGAGTTGCGCACGGCATTCTGCCAGTCTTGGTTGTTAAAGAAATCGCGGTAGTGTTTTAGCGAATAACCGGCCGGATCAAACCGCAGCATTTCAGGCGTGAAGGTAAAGAAATTCTCGGCGTTGAAGCTGAGCGGAATGACCACGAGGATGGGGGTGATCAGAAACACGAAGATCGCGCCGCAGATCACCCGGAATGTGAAATGCCACAGCACCTGACCGGGGGTCAGATAAGGGGCCAGCTTCTCGCGGTAGCGCCCCTCGTATAGCCAAAAGCTGAGCCAGCCAAAGAACCAGCCAAACGCACCCCCGATGACAAAACCGGGTATGCCGCCTATCCAAGCGCCAGCAAGAGCCATCAGGCCAAACAGACCCCAACGCCCTGCGCGCTCGTTCGGGATCAACTTGGTCAGGACAAAGGCAACCGCAGCCATCAAGACGGCTCCGATGATGACGCCCAAAAGACCATTGCCTTGTGCGGTTCCAACGAGGAGCCCGGCAAATGCGCCAAAGGCGGCAACCACGGGCAGGTAAAAGTTAACAGGTGTGCGCGAAATCGGCGTTAGAGCAGCCATCTGATCAACCTCCCAGCTTGACGTTGTCGATGCCGACAATCTTGTCATAGGCATAATAAAGCAACATGACCGCTGCGAGTAGGATGGCACCCAATGCCGCCCCCAGTCCCCAGTTCAGCGACTGTGAAATGTGATACGCGATGCGGTTCGAGATGAATGTCCCAGAGGTGCCCCCGACGATTTCGGGCGTGATATAGTAGCCAATGGAAAGGATAAACACGAGGATCGAGCCCGCACCGATACCCGGTACCGATTGCGGAAAATAGACCCGCCAGAAGGCGGTCCAATTTGTGGCACCAAGGCTTTTGGCGGCGCGCAGATAGGTCTGCGGGATCGTGGCCATTACCGAATAGAGGGGCAAAATCATGAACGGCAACAGAATATGCGTCATCGCAATGATTGTGCCCGTCTGGTTGTTGATGAGCGCCAATCGGTCATCGGTTCCAACAATCCCAAGCCAAACAAGCGTGTCGTTGATCACGCCTTGTTGCTGCAACATGACTTTCCAAGCTGATGTGCGCACCAAGAGCGATGTCCAGAACGGCAACAGCACAAGGATCATCAGCAGGTTTGCAGTGCGCGGCGGCAGGTTGGCCAAGATCCACGCCACCGGATAGCCAAGTAAAATACATGACCCGGTGATCATCACCGACATCACCATCGTGCGCCAGAAAAGCGTTAGATAAATCTGCTGATTTTCGGGGCGCATTTCCGGCCCATCAGGCGTTTTTTGCATGTCGATGGCATTCAGGAAATAACCGTTGGTGATCGTGGGCGAATAAGTATGAATTGTTTGCCAGACCTTGGGATCAGCCCAATCCTTGTCAGCCTTTTTGAATGCTGCGGTAAAATCGACCGTTTCAAACTCCGAAATCGCTGCCGCCGCTTCTTTCAACTCGGCGCTGGCCGGGCCTGCATACTCTGCCAATGTGCCAGCGTTGTCGCGGTTCAGATCATCATAAAGCGCTGAATAGACCACGACCCAAGGGACTTTCTTGGCCAGATTATCCTCGTCAACGGTTTGGACAAATTTGGCATAGACCCGGAATTTAGCGGTGGTTTCCGGCAACAGGTCTTCGACACCTTTGCGTACCTTGAATTTCGGCTGTGAGGCACCCGATTTGGGATCCCAGGCGGCCATCGCTTCGAGCCACGCGTCAGAGCCCATCAATGCGTTCCAGTTTTCGCCGTCTTTCCAGAACGCGTTCAGATCTTCGAACTGGTCTTGATAGACCTCGCCCATGTCCTCAACCTTGCGTCCGGTTTTGCGGAACAGGGATGACATGCCCGTCAATTCATAGTTCAGGCGTCCGCCCAGAACCGTGTGCGTTTTGCTTTCCTGGGCGATAAAGATGTCTTCGTATAGGGCTTTGAAGATGGACTCGCCCGGGGCGGTGTCGCTCTCCGGGTCCCATTCCTGCAACAAAACGGTCGTGCGCGGCAAGGTATCGGACACGATGTCGTTTTCAACCGAGCGGAACAGCATGTCGGCAATCGGGGCCACAAACGTGACCAATACAAAGATCAGCAAGGGCGCGATCAACGCCAATGCGCGCATTTTTTGCATGCGCAGCGCGCGGTTTAGCGATTTCTTGAGCGGGGTGCCATCTGCGGCAAGGACCGGGCCATTGGTGGTTGTATCGCTCATGTCATCCCCGTTCGGATTGGTTCAAGTCAGATAAATGGACAAACAAATTAAGGGGTGGAAGGGGCCAATGCGGCCCCTTCCCGGTAGCGCTTATTGCACCAACCATGCTTGGAATTTCGCGTCGATGTCGTCGCGATAATCAGCCCAGAACTCGTAGTTATACAGGAACGTGTTCTTGGCGTTCTCTGGGTCTGTTGGCATATGTGGTGCCATGTCGATGCCCAGAGTTGCGTGCTTGTCGACCAGTGGCGCGGAGGATTTGCGCGCAGGACCATAGGCGATGTACTTGGCTTGATCCGCCAGACGCTGTGTGTCTGTGGCGAACATGATATAGTCAAGCGCACGGGCTTTGCGGTCGTCTGGCAAGCCAGCTGGGATGATCCAGCCATCAAGGTCAAACACTTGCGCGTCCCACATCATCGCAACAGGCTGCTCTTGCTCAACAATCAGGCTGAACAGGCGACCGTTATAGGTCGAACCCATCACGACTTCGCCATCTGCCAACAGCTGTGGCGTGTCGGCACCAGCAGACCACCAGATTACGTCGTCTTTGATGGTTGCCAGTTTATCGAGCGCTTTCTGCTGACCTTCGGGTGTTTCCAGAACGTCATAGATTTCGTCCTTGGCCACGCCGTCACACAGCAATGCCCATTCCATGTTGCCAATCGGGCGCTTTTCCAACGACCGTTTGCCAGGATAGGCTTCAGTGTCAAAGATATCGCAGATTTTGGAGGGCGGTGTGTCGCCGACCAGATCAGTGCGATAGCCGATTGTTGTCGAATATACGATCTGCGGGATAAAGCAGTCGCCAACCAACAGGTCACCGAAATCTTCGGATGCTTTGGTGCCGTCAGGCGCATCGGCCAGCATTGTGTCAGCATCGATTTCCATCGCCAGACCTTCGTCGCACAGACGCAGGGCGTCAGCGGCAACAACGTCAACCACATCCCATGTTATATTGCCTGCCTCTTTCATCGCACGCAGCTTTGAAACAGCTTCGGCAGAGGATTCATCATTGATGATCTTGGTGCCGGTGTTGGCCGTATAGGGGTCATGATAGGCGTTCTGCTGTGAAGCGGAATAGGCACCACCCCAGCTCACGATGGTCATTTCGTTGGCCATGTGGCCATCGGCAAAGGACATGCCAGCCGCAAGCGTCAGCGCGGTGGTTGCCATAAGCGTTTTGGTCAATTTCATTTATGTTCTCCCAGTTTTTACCCGATAGACTCGTAAAGGCGGTGACATCGGGTTTAATCACAGCTCCTTGATAATCGCGCGCCCTAGGCAGAGCGGCGACATAACACGCGCGTCAGGCGTCCAACGCGCGGCAATCTTCGGCCTGCCAACCGATTTCGACAGTTGCGCCGGGCTCCAAACGCACCTGATCAGGCGCGTTGCGGGTTTTAACGATGAAGTCATCAGTTCCGGCGACCCGCAGGCGGGTGCGGAAAATATCACCCATATAGATGAACTCCAACACTTCGGCCTTCAACGTATGAGAGCCTTTGTTTAGACGGCTCATGTCAAATTCAACCCGCTCTGGCCGGATCGACACCTGAGTGCGCTCGCCCGCTTTGGAGACGTTCACTGGCTTGGCGTCAATCAGGCTGCCATCGTCCAATTGGACCAGCGCAATACCGCCCTTTATTTCCTTAACAACGCCTTCCAAGGTGTTGTTTTCACCAATAAATTGCGCAACAAAGCTATTTTGAGGCTCTTCATAAAGCTGATCTGGCGGGGCAAGCTGTTGGATGCGACCGTCTTCGAATACGGCGACGCGGTCTGACATGGTCAGGGCCTCGGTCTGGTCGTGGGTCACATAGACCACGGTAATGCCAAGATTGTCGGCGATGTGCTTGATCTCGAACTGCATGTGTTCGCGCAACTGTTTGTCGAGCGCCCCCAAAGGTTCGTCCATCAACACCAGATCGGGTTCAAATACCAATGCCCGGCTCAGCGCGACACGCTGTTGCTGACCACCAGAAAGCTGGGCAGGGCGGCGACCGCCGAATTCACCCATTTGCACCATATCAAGGGCACGCTTTACCTTGGCTTCGCGGTCAGATTTGCTCATCCTGCGCACTTCCAACGGGAAGGACAGATTCTCAGCGATCGTCATATGAGGAAACAGTGCATAGTTTTGAAAAACCATGCCAATGCCGCGTTTGTGCGGCGAGATATTGTTGATCGGCTTGCCATCCAGCAGGATGTCACCATGCGTGGCCGTTTCAAACCCGGCAAGCATCATCAGGCAGGTGGTTTTACCCGATCCTGATGGCCCAAGCATTGTTAGAAACTCGCCCTTGCCAATTGAAAGGTTTAGATCTTTGACAACGAGGGTCTCGCCGTCATAACTCTTTTGAACGCGATCAAATACGACGAAACCGTCGTGCGTGGCTTTTTCAGACAAGCGGCACCTCCCCAGGTGTTTATGTCCTGCCTTTGTGGCAGATTATCAGCCGAAGAGAACATAAGATCAAATACTTTGCAACAGCTTACCCAACCTTAAATCCCTTTATATTCAAAAGAATTAGGCATCTTTATCCTTTGCCCAAGACTTCAACAACCGACGCCTTTGTCTTAGTGATGATTTCGTCTGCTTCCTGTGTTGTCAGGCAAAACGGCGGGGCGAACCCCAGAATATCACCTTGAGGCATGGCGCGTCCGATCACCCCATGCGCAAGCAGAGCGGCGGTAACTTGCGGACCAATTTTCTGGTCAGCATCAAAGAATTTTCGCGTATCGCGGTCTTTGACAAACTCAAGGGCACACAGCATCCCAACACCGCGAATGTCACCCACATGGGGGTGCGATCCAAGCGCATCGCTGAGGCCCGCGTTCAGGTAATCGCCAACCGTGCTGGCATTTTCGATTAGATTCAGTTCATCAATCAGACGCAGGTTTGCAACCCCAGCCGCAGCCCCAATGGGGTGTGCCGAATAGGTCCAGCCATGGCCAAGGGGGCCATTTTCATCGGTTCCGTCCTCCAGGACTTTCCAGACTCTGTCAGACACAATCGACCCCGACAGTGGCGCATAGGCCGATGTCAAACCTTTGGCGATGGTGATGAAATCCGGCTTCATTCCGTAATGGTCCGACCCAAACATCGACCCCAAGCGGCCAAACCCGGTGACCACTTCATCTGCGACCAACAAGATATCGTGCTTGTCCAACACGGCCTGAATGGCCGGCCAATATCCTTTCGGCGGTGGCACGATCCCACCCGTTCCCAAAACCGGCTCGCCAATGAATGCCGCAATGGTATCTGCGCCCTCAGCGGCAATCATATCCTCAAGCTTTTGTGCGCAATTGACGACAAATTCGGCCTCCGTTTGGTTCAGGTCGTCGCGCCGAAAGAAATCTGGGGCCTGAGTATGCAGCACGCCTGACAATGGCAGGTCGAATTTGCGGTGAAACAACTCAAGCCCGGTCAGCGATCCCGTCATCAGGCCAGACCCGTGATACCCCCGCCAGCGACTGATGATCTTCTTTTTCTCAGGACGGCCCAAGATGTTGTTATAGTACCAGATCAGTTTGATGTTGGTCTCATTGGCATCGGATCCGCCAAGGCCAAAATAGACCTTTGACATATGGTCAGGTGCACGGTCCATGACCATCTTGGCCAATGTGATTGAGACTTCGGTGCCGTGGCCCGCATAGGCGTGGTAATAGGACAATTGGGCTGCTTGAGCGGCAATTGCGTCGGTGATGTCGCGCTGGCCGTACCCTGCATTGACGCAGTAGAGCCCGGCAAAACCGTCCAATATCCGGTTGCCGTCACGGTCAATGATATGGCTGCCTTGCGCGCCCGCAATGATGCGGGATGCGCTGTCGCCACGGGCATGCTGGGCCAGATGTGTGGAGGGATGGAAAAAGCTTTCCCGGTCCCATTTGTCCAAAACGTCGTTTGTCAGCATGCCACGTGTCCTTGTTTAGTCGATGATGTTTGCCTCTGGTCCATAGGCGAACTTAGTAATGTTTTCGGTTTGATTACCACCTACAACCAGAATGTCATGTTCGCGGTAGCCACCTGCGCCCGGGGTGCCTTCAGGGATCCAAATCATCGGCTCCATCGACACGACCATGCCCGGTTCAAGTACGGTATCAATGTCTTCGCGCAGTTCCAACCCCGCCTCGCGGCCGTAGTAATGCGACAGGATGCCGAACGAATGGCCATAGCCAAAGGACCGGTATTGCAGCAGCCCTGCGTCCGCAAAGAAGCGGTTGATCTCTTCGCAGATGCCCGAACAGGTGGCACCGGGGCGGATGAGCGACAGGCCTAATTCATGGGCCGCCACGTTGGCTTCCCACATTTTCAATGATGCCTTGTCAGGTTCGCCCATAAACAAGGTCCGCTCCAGCGCGGTGTAATAGCCCGAGATCATCGGGAAGGTGTTCAGGCTCAGGATGTCACCTTTTTGCAGCTTACGGGTGGTGACGGGATTATGTGCGCCATCAGTGTTCAGGCCCGACTGGAACCACACCCAACTGTCACGCAATTCGCTGTCAGGATGCGCGCGCGCTATCTCCAGCTCCATCGCGTCGCGGCCAGCCATGGCCACGTCTATCTCGCGGGTGCCTTCTTTAATCGCGGCGCGGATCGCATCACCGCCGTGGTCTGCAATTCGCGCACCTTCACGGATCAATACGATCTCTTCGTCCGATTTGACCATGCGTGCGGCCATTGTCGCGGGCGCAATATCGACCAATTCCAGCGCGCCCAACATGTCGTTTAACGTGTCCCGCGACGCAAGCGTCATGTGGTCGCCCTCAATGCCCAGCCGCTTGGCCCCTTTGATCAAGCTCGCCACCGCGCGCCAATAGTTGTTGCGGGTCCAGTCGGTGTAGATCACGTTGTCGGCAAACGACCGGCGCCACGGCTGACCGGCGTCGATGTTGGCTGATACGGTGGTGCAGGCGTCTTGGGTTACAACACAGCCGTAGGGGCGGCCAAAGCTGCAATAGAGGAACCCCGAATAATAGGCGATGTTATGCATCGAGGTCATGAGAACGGCGGGAATATCCCGCTCTGCCATGATCTCGCGCAGGCGCGTGAGGCGGCGCACATATTCGGCGTCTGAGAAGGGCAGTGGGGCTTTATCGCCATTATGGCTGGTGAAAAATTTGACGCGGTCGTTGATGTCGGTGTTACTGATCTGGGTCATCCAAGTATCCTCAATTCGGAACGGGCGCGGCAAGCGGCCGATCAAACAAAAAATATCCGGGCGTACAGGATTGATGGCCAGGTGGCCAAGGTATGACGGAGGTGCGACGCCATCGCAGGTCATATGTCAAAAACCGTTAGGGCCTTCGCCAGATTCTGTCAACGGCGCAGAATTTTGTTGTGAAAAATCGGTGGATGGCTGATCGTTTGGGCAGATTGTCAAAGGATACACACCCATGAGCGATGCGAACCCAACCCCGTTTTCGCCCACAGAATACGAACGCCGTTTGGCTTTGACACGCAAAGCGATGGCCGCTGCGGGGCTTGATGTCCTGATCGCCACAGACCCGTCCAATCAAGCGTGGCTGACGGGCTATGACGGCTGGTCGTTTTATGTGCATCAGGCGGTGATTGTGCCATTGGAAGGCAAACCGTTCTGGTGGGGCAGACGACAAGACGCCAACGGTGCGGTGCGCACGGTGGATCTGACTAAAACAGAGGTTGCGTTTTACACGGATGACTATGTGCAATCGACTGAACGCCACCCGATGCAGGACTTGGCGGCCAAACTGGCCGACCGCGGTTTGGCATCGGGGTGCATTGGTGTTGAAATGGATAATTACTATTTTTCGGCAAAGGCTTACACGACGCTGTTAACGTCGCTTCCGGATGCTGAGATCGCCGATGCTACGGCGCTGGTGAACTGGCAACGTGCGATAAAATCTGATGAAGAGCTGGACTTTATGCGCAAGGCCGCGCGGATATCGGACAAGATCACGAAATTTGCATTGGACCGCGCCGCGCCCGGGATACGCAAAAACGAACTCGCGGCAGAGATTTATGCGGCTGGGATCACCGGCGTGGACGAGATATGGGGCGATTACCCCGCGATTGTGCCACTGATGCCCAGCGGTTCAGACGCCGCCGCCCCGCATCTGACATGGAACGGTGAACCGATGAAAACGGGCGAGGCCACGTTTTTTGAACTCGCGGGCTGTTATCGCCGCTATCACGTGCCCTTGTCGCGCACCGTGTTCCTAGGCACACCGCCAGATCACATCAAACGCGGAGAAGAAGCGGTGGTTGAGGGGCTGGAGGCTGGTTTGCAAGCCGCAAGGGCGGGCAACCGAACCTGCGACATTGCCAATGCCTTGGGCGATGCGATGGACCGCGCCGGGATTGAACGCGGCGCGCGTTGCGGGTATTCCATTGGCCTCAGTTATCCGCCCGATTGGGGCGAACGCACCATGTCGCTGCGGCCCGAAGATCAAACCGTTTTGCAACCCGGTATGACGTTTCATTTCATGCCCGGCTTGTGGATGGACAATTGGGGTCTTGAGATCACCGAAAGCATCCTGATCACAGACGATGGCCCCGCAGAGACGTTTTGCAACATCGAACGCAAACTCTTTATCAAGGACTGACCCGCGTGGACCATCTTGAGACCAGCACTGAAATTCTGCGCCACCTCATCGCCTTTCCTACCGTGTCAACGGACAGCAATCTTGCGATGATTAACTACCTTGCTGATCGTCTGGAACAGGTCGGTGCGCATGTCACGCGCTATCATGATGCGACGGGCGGCAAAGCCAACCTTTATGCCACGCTGGGGCCGGAACGGGCAGGGGGGATATTGCTGG
>TARA_R110002072_G_scaffold130014_1_pt1 | contig 11762 bp, 13 predicted proteins | sample TARA_R110002072 | Tara Oceans TARA_R110002072 (sample SAMEA4397118) | marine metagenome | biome: Polar Biome; feature: [SRF] surface water layer (ENVO:00010504); material: water (ENVO:00002006), including particulate matter (ENVO:01000060) such as... | depth 5 m | reverse complement strand
AGTATGTCTTCCACCTGATTCTGTGATAGCTAATCCATCTAATACATCTTCAGTAATCCAATCATAAGGACCTGGTATTTTCTTACCAGCTTGTGCATATTGAGGTATTTCTTTACCTTGCATAGCCTGTACTGCACGTCCTTGATTATTAATTTCTTTAATCATTGGACCATACATATCAGTAGCTTCCTTATTAACTACAAACTCACCAGGTGTTAGCCAAGCAGGAACTGTATCAGAACCTCTTGGTCCTCCTGGATGATCAGGCATAGGCACACCTTGTTGCATAGGAGGAACCCCTACTGTAGGAGTTTCAAATTCAAAAGATGCCATATTTCCATATCTATCTTTCTGTGTGTATTTCTTTAAATTCATTAATTATCTCCTGCCAAGTGGGCCTCTATTTGTTACTAGTCCGCCAGTGTTAAAGGATTCCCAACCACCGCTATCAAAGCTATCATGACCACCCCCGCTAACTGCTCCATCATCTCCTCCACTATTATAACTACTTCCATCATCGTAATTACTTGTATCTACAACAGGAGTAGCTGTACCATCTGGAAGAGAGTTACCTGTCCAGCCATCTTCAACAGTACCACTAGTCACTGGAGGAGTATAATAATCAGCTGCTGTCTTCGTAGCAGGACCTTTAGTTGTTGATCCTCCTGGGAAAATTTGGGACCCTTCTACATATACACCAGTTTTAAGAGTTTCAAAGGTTGGAGAGCCAGGCTTCATTGTATGCGGTTGTATACCTTGATCTAAACCTAGTTGATAAACTACAGCGTTCTCAGCCTCTGTATTTAATCCAGTACCAGTAGGATTTCCCAATATATCATCTGTAGTTCCACTTGCTAATCCAGCTAACTCACTACGTTGTGCTGCATACTCTAGATCAGTTAAGTAACCTTGCTCAGCTTTATCTCTATCACCTAATCCTAAATAATCCATTGAGCCATCTAAATTTCTAGTAGGCACTCCAAGTTCATCATACATATTATTGTAACCAGCTTTTGTAGTACCATATTCATCTTCATACTGACCAGTAATAGGATTTATACCTCTACTATCGGCATCAAATCTATTTCCAGTAATGCTACTATAAGTTCCTGGTGTTCCATATCCTTCTGAAGGTATAGCATCTCCTCCTATCCCACTTGCTACATTTAATCCAGTAGATAATGCAGGCATTCCTACACCTGTTGCTAAAACAGCTAACATTTTTAATGGGTCAAATGACGGTCCAATAATTTCTTTTTGTATTGGGTTACCATAAAAATCAGTTGGGTTTGCAACTGGATTAGATATGTTTGCATCAGTCATACCCTCAGATCCAAATGTACTAATAGAATCATTATAATCAGTTAGATAATCTTTTTTATTTTGATTAGCAACCTCTTGTGAGTTATCTGGATTTTCATTATTATCTGTTTCTAAAAAAGGATCTACCGAGTAATCAACAGGTACTACCTCATTATCCGGTCTAGGTACATAATTAAAATCATAATCATCTATACCTAAAAGATCAGGTATTGTACTTAAGCTTCTAAAACCTGTTTTGGTATTGATGCTTAGAGGATCTTTACTTCCTTCACTACTACTACTTCCTGCATTACCAAAGCCTACCATACTAATCTCCTATATCATATTACCTAATGGCCCAAACTTTGCAGTAGCTGAGCTATCAATATCTCCGCCTTTTTGTTTATAATTAATTTCAGACAAAGGTCCTACCATCCCACCATTATTAAAGAAACCTAAAGCTTTTCCTGCTAACATTGCTGCACCAACATATGGCATTGCTGTTCCTAAAGCTGTCATACCAGCACCCATAGCTGCGCCTGTACCTGCTGCAGTTGTACCTGCTGCTAATCCAGTTGTTCCAGCTGCTTGCGCTACTAGCGGAGCTGCTGCAGTTCCTGAACCTAGTATCGCTTGGGCTGCACCTGGAGCTAACCCTGCACCACCTGCTGTCATACTTGACATAGCTGCAGCTTGAGGTGCTGTAACTGCTGCGGTTGCTGGAGTTGATAAACTAGTTATACCTTTTACAAGCTGATTTTGTCCGTAGTTTAAACTTTTTTCCATAGCTCTTTGCTTAATCATATTACCAAACTCTTCATCCATCCCAGGTTTTCTAGGAGCTAGTGGGCCATTGATAGCATAAGGATTTTGTTGTTGTTGCTGTTTAAATCTTGGATCATCTAAAGCTAACTCCATTATTTACCTCCACCTGTTGTAGTGGTTTGCTTACCAGCATTACCTGTAAGATAACCAAAGTATCTACTAGCTGCTGTATCAGGAGCATCCATTCTTTGTTGCTGATACTTTTGTAAGGTTGTACCAACATCACCAATCATACTACTTCCTTGTTCAGCATCTCTTTGGCGTTGCTGTGCAAACTCTAATGATCTCCCGGCTAATGCAGACTGCATAGCTTTCTGAGATCTTGCAGAACCAAGTGCACCAGCACCTGCAGCTGAAGACATCGAAGTGCCCATTAGATTTTTTAGATCACCTTCTTGTGCAGCTTTAGTATCATAGATACCTGTACCTGATACCGCTTGCTGGCCAAGATCTCTTTGTAAGCCTAACGCTGTAATTTGATCATCAGTCATACCTGCTACAATAGAATCTGGGCCCTTCTCAACTTGGTCTGTGTATCTATCAGTTGCAATACCTAAAGCCTTTGTTAAATCAGGTTTAAATTCAGGATCAATACCTGAGATAGTTGTTTGGCCACCACCCCCACCACCACTATTACAAATGTGGTTGTTAATTGAATTTGCTAGAGACCTAGGTAAACCCGTGACGTCTCTTCTCATGTCGTATATACCTAGATTCGGGTTTGAATCTTTATATGTATTCATTTAATTCTCCGTTATTAAGCCTCTAACTGAGACGTGTGTATCTGTATTATATCTTTTATTTAGAAATTTAGCGTAGTCTGTTCCTTCTTTTCCTGGTCTTACTGAGTCAGCTCTCCAAGTTTTACCACCATGCTTTTTAGTATGCTCAACCATATAATCAAACAATCTATAAATAACAAAAGCATTATTATAATTATGATCAGCAATGCAATCTTTAACATCCATAACATATGAATTATTATAATAGTTAATAAAGCTACATGCTGAGAGAAAGCCTCTAAGCTTCCCCTCTTTATAATCACCTATAACTAAAGCATGTGGATCCTTTTTATTTTGTCTATCAACTAATCCTAAGAAGTATGATATCCAAGCTGATTCATTTCTTTCCCAACCTATATACTTTTCCATTTTAACAGAAACGTTCATAAGATTGATTGCTTCTAAAACCATATTATCTTCAATAAGTTTTATCATTTTTTATCTATCCTTACCTGTAAATCTGCAAAGTTAGTAGCTAATCTAATATCTGTAAGTAACTTTAATTGAGCTTGTTCCAAGATATTAATTTGTCTAACCATTTCTAGTAATGTTAAATTAAGAGTACTGTTTTCAGTAATAGGTGGATTGTTAATTGCCATTATCTTTCACCACCTCTACTAATTGTCATCTGTAATCCTGATATATTCCATGCTTTATTATTATCAGCAGTGTAAGCAGTTGAAGTATCGGAAGCTGCATCATCAACTCTATAATTAATAAATCTACCTTGAGCTCTAATATCTGCTTTATAATTAGAAGCTATAATAAAATCATTAACAGTAAGTTTATTACGCTTAGCACCTGATGCTGCATTATTTTCAACAGTTGTTAAGTAAGGATTTTCACCAGGATAGTTAGTACCTCTAGCTCTTATTTGTAGAGTAGCTCTTTGAGGTTCACCACCAACTGTTTCAATAGTACCACCATCTGCCCATAGGGCTATATCTTTAATAGTTTCTGTATCAAAGTTAGGAGTAATAGACATTTGTTGTCTTTCAAAGTAAGAGATATATTTAGTACCTGCAAAGTCATAACCTAAATCACCTGCTCTAATTCTATTAAATAAAGTTGCACCATTATATCCGCTTTCTGCAAAGATAGGAAACACTTTAGTTGGGTTTATATTACCACTACTCCAAGGTCTTAGTATATCAAACGTAGTACTTATAGCAGTTCCTGTAGTACTTTGAGTTGGAGTGCTAGTTGCTACTGTAGTTCCTTCTGCTGCAGCTACTAATGCTGCTCTTGTAGGTGCTACTGAAGCGTTTACAATCTGTACAAAAGGATTAAATGATTTAACATAGTTAGCAGTTGAACTAAATTGGCTAGGACTTACTATAATACTAGTAGGGTTCGCTGCATTATCAGGTGTTACTAATAAAAGTTGATTAGCACTTAAAGAAGCTAGGGCTTGTTGCATAGCTATCTGTGTGTTTACTATTGTTCCATTAACCGCACTACTTGGGGCGTCAGGGTTGTAGTATAAAGCTCTATATGCGGTTGCACTAGCTGCACCTGTATCCCCATAAGGATTATCATCCTGTGCTGCAGTGTAGTCAGGATCATCTAATCTTCCTGGACCTTCACCATAATGCTTATCCCATAATACTTGATCACCTGCAGTTGACTGTAGTGTTATTGTAACACGAGTCATCTTAGCATAAATAGCAGTGATACCAGCTGTTACAGATATATCCCCACCCACTGAATTAGTTATCAGAGGAGATACCAGAGTACCAGTTCTAGACGTACCAGCTACGACGCTATAGGAGAAAGAACCATCTACATCCGTTCTAAGAACACTTGTAAAGGTGAGTACTGCTCCAGCTCTAGCCACTGTGAAATGAGTGGTGTCTGTCCAAGCTGCTTGAAGTTCTGTTGCTATCTCCGTAGCGGTTATTGTCTCAACGTTAGTTGGACTACTACCTGAATCAGGATCAAACGCAGTTGTACTATTAAAGTTAGCAGTTATTGGATTACCTAGAGGTGGTGTAAGTGTGATAGTATCTGTTGTACTATGCGCTGCTCTTCCTGCTCTTGTCTCTGCACCAGTGAATGTACCATTGACAAATCCGCTTGGAAGTGATCCTATACTAGTAAGAGCCACTCCAAAGTTATTAGTTTGAACACCTATTGCTCCAGCTGTTGCTGTGACAATATTTGTACCTGCCACTCCTGCCCAATTACTATCTGCAGATATAAGAGTATTTATCTCTGTAGTTATATTAGCACGACTAAATGTTCCTTCTAAATACTTAAGTGAAGTATTTGTTGCTGGAAAAGTAAGAGTCATTGTAATTGGTGGTATACTGTTGTTTACACCTGTAGTTGTTACATTAACAACACTAGTCACATTACCACCAAAAGTAGTCTCTGTATAATCAATACTATCATAAGTAGTCTTGAATGTGATAGTTAGAGCACTATGATTTCCACCTAGTCTTGATACAAACTTAAGTACATTACCTACGTTTGTAACACTATAAATAGAACTAGCACCACCATTAAAAACAGTCTTTGCTTGTAACTTGGTTAAAGCATCTGCCGAAAGTAAGGCTTGACTATTCTTTCCAGTACTAAATGTTATTGTTTCATCAATAGCTGCTTGAAGACCACCTACTGCAGGAGCAGTTATACGCATACTAATAGCTGGGCTAAGAGATGCATTTATGCCGTATACCCCCACACCCGTTTGTATAGAAGCTACTACAATACTAGTTGTTGAACCACCCCCGATTGCCAAAGAACTAGTGCCGAAAGCTCTAGGTCCAGGAACATCTGAAGTTAGTGTTAAAACATTTGTAGTTGCAGTTGCTGTCCAATCCGCTAAAGCATTGTTACTGTTAATATAATCTCTAACTGCAGCTACAAGTATAGTCATTGTTATTGTAGCACCATCTGCTTGGCTAGTTCCTAGTAATGAACTTGCAGGTAGGTTTACTGTACCAATACTAGCATCTCCAGTTATAACAACACTAGCTCCACCATCAAGGTAAGTTGTCTTATCTCTATCATATGTGAATGTTGCGCTAGAAGAAAAAGTAAGTGTACTTATTGGTACAACAGTATTAGGTCCACTATCTCCTGTGAGTGTGAGGTCTATTCTTTCTAGTGTATCTGTAGTGAAAGTAGTGAATGCACCAATAGACACAGTTTTAATTGCTTTAGTACCTAGTGTTTTCTTTGGTGTACCACCATTGATAGTAACTGCTTGTATCTCTTTCTTTCCTGTATTACTATAACCAGCACTACCTGAGTTACCTGTAAGAGCTAATGTAGCGATTGGTATACCACCACCTTTAATAGGTCCAACACTACCTGCTGTCACACTATCTAAATCTCTTAATGTCCATGTATTATCTCTATAATTCCATATAAGTGCTTCATCACACTCTCCAGCTAGAGATGCTAGGGTAGGATAGCATACCCATATTTCATTTTCTCTATGATTAAGTATAGTAAATAGTTGTTGTTCATAAATAGGATTAAGATTATTATAAAAGTATTGTCTTATTCGTCCATCAGATAATGATTGTATATCCCCTGGGTTACCAGCAAAAACATATATATCACTTCCACCTATAACTAAATGTTTACCATCATATTCTATTACGCCACCAGTTGTAAGTAAACCATATTCATCAGTAACGGAACTAAATGTAACAGGAGCATTTGTATTACCTGTAAGTCTCATAACATGTATACTATCTGTACTATATATGTACATATTACTTTGCAAAGATTTCATATCTTTAATAACATTAGTCTCTGATAAGGTAAACTCATCAGCTGTGCTAACACCTGTATTAAATGGGTTCCAATTATTTGGTACAGATCCTGGAACTGCTACATCAGATGTTCTAACTACCCCAGACAATCTTCGCACTATATTACTACCGTCTTTCTCTGTGAGGTTACCTGCAACTAATAAGTCACCAAATGATTCTACAACACCTGCAGTAACTGTAACAAGATTTCTAGATTTTACATGCACTGAAACAAGGTTACCGTCTGACATACCACCAATATAAACAACAGTTGTGTTAGTATTTGTATCTGTGTAGATTTGAAACTTACTCGATGTAACTGTAGGTAATGAAGCATATGCAGGTAAAGTTCCTGGAACAAAGTTAGTGGTGTTAGTTGTACCTGTACCTGCAGGAGTTCCTGCTTCAGCTGCTTTAGCTGCAGTTGCAACTGTAACTACAACTTCATTCAAAGAGAAATCTAACTTTTGTCCTAGGTCAAATACTAAAGAATCACTTGTGTTCCAAGTATCACTAATTACATCTTGATCTACGTTGTAGCTATCCCATCCAGGAAGCTCAGCGAGAACAATATTAGCTATGTCTATATTTCCAGGAGTATCTAATATATAATGCGGTTTATCTAATCCATTATTAATAATAAAACTAAAACCACCACTAAATAATGTGTGCTGCCATCCACTTGTTGTGAATTGAAATCCATTACCACTATTTAATGATGATGGTGTAATATCTCTTTTAGTTCCCGAATGATCTTGTATATAAACTTTTTGACCTACTGTTATACTATTTACAACATAATCAACCACCCATAGATAATAAGCACCTAGTGGTTGTCTATTAGGATTTTCCCATACAGCAAAATATCTTACCTTACCAAAAGCTTGTCCAGCTCCTGCATTTAAATCACTTGTTATATTGTTAAGTAATAACTCACCTTCCATTTTTCTTATAGCGCCATCCTTAAATCTTACATTTCTTGCATCAGTAAATAAGTTAGGACCAAGAGCTATAGGAGGAGTATCAATAACAACGCCCTTAGACGCTACGTCAACAATATTAATTATTTCATCTGCCATGTATCTCCTCCATTATATTTGATAAGCTAGCTGCATTCTTTTTGACCTGTTTGAGGATCAATGAAACATGCCTCCGCTTTGATCTCCTCTGAAGTATTTTCAGATAAGCTTGTAATTTCCTTTTTCGTTTCCACGGTTTCTTCAACGGATGTATTAAGAATACCGAATCGTTTTCCTGATAATCTGAATGTGGTACATCCTTTTGCGCCACCTTTCCATGCATCAATATATACTTGTTTAAAGCTTTCATAGTCAACCTCATCTCCAACATTACATGTCTTTGAGCATGCACTGTCGATGTAGTGTTGAGCTAGTAATAAAACTGCTAAGTGTTCTTGAACAGTAATAGTATTAGCATCTCTACCTTCTACACCACGTGCATAAGCATAATCTTCTACTCGTTCAACTCTAGGTCCATCAAAAGTTTGAATTGTTCTATCATAAAAATAACTAAAAACTGGTTCAATACCACTACTAATGTTATCGGCTACTAAACTAATAGTTCCTGTAGGAGCAATAGATGTAAGATGACTGTTCCTTATACCATGCTTACGTATCAATGCTTTAACATGAGATGGTAATGTTCTAACAAAGTTAGATTTTAAATACTCTTCTCTATATAAAGGGAAGGTACCTTTTTCTTTTGCTAATAAAGCAGAAGCTTTGTAAGTGTAATCTCTTAAACAAGCAAAGACTTTTTCTGACCACTTCATAAAAGCAGGATCACCATACATGTATCCTAGCATTTCACCAGCATTAGCTAATGCAGTAACACCTAATCCCATTCGCCGTTTATTTTTAGCTTCATCTGACTGCGCTTTTAAAGGATAAATAGTTCTATCAATAACATTATCCATAGCTCTTACTATATGACTAATATCATCTTTAAAAATATTAAAGTTAAACTTAAGCTTACCATCTTCTTTTACTAAATATTGAGTTAAGTTAAATGATCCTAATAAGCAAGCACCATAAGCTGGTAGTGGTTGTTCTCCACATGGGTTAGTTGCTGCAATTTCTTCACAATAGTAAAGATTATTCATTTCACTTATGCGATCAATGAACAAGACACCAGGCTCAGCCCAATCCCAAGTAGAATCCATAATTTCATTCCACAATTCTTTTGCGGATATTGTATCGTAGGTTGTGCCCTCAAAGCATAGATCAAAAGAATCCCCATCATCACTTAACAACGCCTCCATAAATTTATCTGTAATTGCTACGCTAATATTAAATCCAGTTAATTTATCTGAATTTCTTTTAGCTCTAATAAAGTCGTAGATATCTGGATGATCTACTCTTAGAACACCCATCTGTGCTCCACGCCTATGCCCTGAAGATGCAATAGTCTGACACACGGCATCAAATATACCCATGAAAGAAACAGGGCCTGAGGCTTGCGATTGGAGCGATTTAATTATATTTCCTTTAGGTCTTATAGTAGAGAAATCATAACCAATTCCGCCACCTCTTCTCATTGTTTCAGCTGCTTCTCCAGCCTTAGCCATGATATCATTCATGTTATCGTTGATCGTACCTGAAACAAAACAGTTGAAAGAAGTAACAACTCTATTAGCGCCCATTGATGCTTGCACTCTACCTGCTGGTAGAAATCTCATACTACCTAATATATCTTCTAGTTCCCACTGATGGTTAATATCATCTGACATTGATCTAGCTAATCTTTTTATTTTATCATCAAAGCTTTCACCTTTTTGTCTATACTTCATTGCATCTAGTTCTTCAGCTAATGCAGTTCGCGGCCCATCATGTGGTATACTATTTCTCATTATATTCATCCTATCTAAAAATTATTCCCTATGTTATAGGGGACATTTAACTTACTTAGTTAGGCCTTTTTGTTTCTCATATGTACGTAAACCACCTAGTCCAAGCATACCCATAAGCACTGTCATTAGGCTACCCATATCAAAGGTCGGTAGTTCTGGTATTATCACCCCAAGATAAGAGCAAACAAACAATGTTATAGGTGCAAGTACAAAATGCCAACACAATGCTATCCCACACGTCCACCCAATGAAGGGTCTCCAACCAGCTACAAAGATACTCTTGTGAGTGGCTTCTGCTTTGTTAATTTCTATCTGTCCTTTGGCAAGTTCTTGGGCATGTGATTCTGCCATTGTTGCTACTTCATGGGCTAACTTATTCTTCATGTCTTTATCTTCTATAAACTTTCCAAGAAGATTACTGACTGGTCCTATTAAAGCTGTTAACATTTATATCTCCGATAGTGATTCTATGTGGCAATGATCAATTGTTACATGAACATTCGCAGTCCTTGCAGCAACCATATCGCATGAACTTATAAACATTAATGACGTACTTAATAGGCTTAAAGCCCAATATTTTCTTAAACATTTCATACTCCTGTATTTATCCTCTTTTTTAATTTAACATTCATTTCTACATTAGTGCTATGTCTTATGAACATTGATATTGCTAGATGTGGGTCTCCAACAAAGGAGAGTTGATCTTTATAATACACCTTACCTCTCTTCTCAAGGACTAATAGATAATCTCCATCTGCATACTCACTCATTGGCAAGCCATAGCCAGCCTAACAAACCTAGTCCTCCAAACAATAAGAAGACTAAAACAAAGATAGCTATACCATCTCCTATCTGTTGTCTAAGCTTTTGTTGTGCATACACTCGCTTTTGTCTATCTTTTCTTATTTGACCTTCCATTTGAAGTAGCTCATCGTAAGCCTGTGGTCCATGAGTAAGATTTAAAAACATCTTGAGTTCATATCTTTGTTCCTCAAGTTTCTTCTTGGCTGCATAAGCTTGGAGTGCAACTGTTTCAATACTTTCAGAACCAAACACTTTGTCAAACACTCCTGGATTCTTGGCTTGTTTCTCTGCATTATCAACATCACTTACTGCTCCCATCCATCTACCTATGTCTCCAGACATTTGTTCTAGATCTCTGCCGACTGCAAATCCTTGTTTTATGGCAGAAAAAGCTTTACTTGCCACTCCGACTGCCAATGATATTGTAATTGGATCTATCATTAGTACACCTTTTCTCTCTCTATATTTACTTTCCTTGGTTCACATACAGCAGTATATTTCCTCGGTGTACCCTGTTGTATGGTCGGTATTGTTACGTTACTGTTAACTCTGGTTGCGTAGTATAGACAGTTATCTATGCTCTTAAAGTAAGATTGATCTATTTTAGCTGTCCCCAAATAAGTTATGAGAACAAAAACTAAATCCATTACTTCATAACTATAGCCACTATCAAAGCGACCACTGCAAACGTACTCGTCATTGACATAGCCTCTAGTCTCCACATACGCTTATCTAAATGAGATAGCTTCTCGTCTACTGCCTTGTATCTAATTGCACACTCTTTCTCATGGGCAAGTAGCTCTAACTGAACTTGTAGTTCAGGTTTAATTTCCATTTTCATTAACCTGCTATCTCCATAAGCGTAATTGTAGATACTGAATTGTATTGATTATCATCACCAAGAATATTAGACCTGTTTACATTTGCAGTTGTTGAGGCACCTCTCATAGGGCTTATTTGTACTTTATAAGTTGTTGCAGAAGTTGTATTAGGAGAATCTAATCCTGACATAGACTCTTTATAAATTGAATATTGTTGATTTGCAGCATTGACTATAGTTTGACCACCTGCACATTCAAGCCCTGCACCAGTTTCTGTGCTTTTAAGTATTTCGGTACTTCCTCTTAATATTTGAAAAGCAATATAAGCAGCATCACCACTAAATGAAACATTAATTGAAATAAGTATTTTACTTGAAGTTGAAGAAGGGGTGATTGTTGCAGAAAGTCCTGTAATGTCAACAAAACTACTTCCAGTAATAGTTTGTGTATCTGTTTTTGTTGTGCTAATAACTTGCAACACACTATTAGTAGGCAGCTTAGTAGGAGGGATAGTGCCCTGACCTGTGTAGTTTAATTTTGTTAGTGTCATGTTATACTCCTATCCTTGAAATTGGTATTTAATTATAACAAT
>TARA_R110002072_G_scaffold98812_1_pt1 | contig 11768 bp, 5 predicted proteins | sample TARA_R110002072 | Tara Oceans TARA_R110002072 (sample SAMEA4397118) | marine metagenome | biome: Polar Biome; feature: [SRF] surface water layer (ENVO:00010504); material: water (ENVO:00002006), including particulate matter (ENVO:01000060) such as... | depth 5 m | reverse complement strand
CACCTTTCTGGCTAAGTCTTAAGATAATAGGAGTTGAACCCACTCTGAAGCCTGAATTTTGAGGGTTCACACCTCCATCTGGACCATATTTAGATAAGTCAAATCCGATCCAAGAACCATTATTAGATGTACCATCTCTAACGGCTTCGGCTGTAATAACCGCTACCACTCTTTCATCACCTCCAATCTCGATATTGCCATCTGTTAAATCGGCTGCTGCGACTCCGCCATTCCAAGCCACAGAGTAATAATCAAAATTGTTAGGATAAGCGTATACTGGATTTTGTTTGGTCAATCCTAAATAGTTATATTGTTGTGATGCTGTATCCACATTTTGGTCGTGAATGAATATATCGTTTACAATTAAATTGTACTCAAAAGTTTCACCACGTTGACTTCGGCATCTACCATTCATTCGTTGTGAACCAGTAACTGTAGCACCGCCTTCTGCCCCATCTCCAGCATTTAAACCCGTTATAGTATCCGAAAATCTATGGGATACATATATTTTCATAAGTAATTTACCTTGAAATCCAAGGAGTATATCTTCATTTACAACAGCATCGGTTGTGTTTTGTGGTATAGATTTTTGAATGTATGAAATCTCTCTAAAAGGTATGGCTATACCTTGAACCATTGACTCGGCAATACCAGCTTCTACGACTGGGTCATAAGATAAGTAATCTAAATACAATAATGGATTTTTGACAGACATTGAAAACCCAGCAAGAGCATCAGTCTGTTTAATACATACGGCTGTTTCGTCAAATGAAGTTTCAAAATCAACTTCAATTCGTACGTCTTCTTTTAAATATTTAACAGGTAATTGTAATCCACCTTTTAAGGCAGGAAACATATCGTGAAGTAAAATAGTCGCTTCAAACGACTTATTCGCTGATGCTGTTTCTGAATAAGAACCAATAGCACGTGATAGTCTATTATATAATGGTTTAGCAGTACTATTGTCGTGTCCTGCCTTGACTTTACCATTGGTTGAGAATCGATATGAGTGTTGAGAACCAAGTTTTACGTCTTCTACTTCACATAAGTGGTCAGGATTAGTGCTTAATTTGTCGATATTGACAGTTTGACCGACATCTTGATTGGTGAATAGTAATCTACCACCAACATAGAGTCTAGCCCTTTGTAAGGTATTTAAAGCACCACTGAACTGTTTTAAGGCAACACGTTGGTTACCACTCAATTTAGTATTGTCATAGTTGTCCCAAGATACAGACCATACAAGGGAGGAGTTGTGGTCAAGGACTGTACCAGATTTGGGTAATACAAAAACGACAGTATTATTTGAGAAGGAATTGGGTGTGAGCCTAACAGTGTTGAGAATCGAATCTTGATTTTCATTAACTGCTGAGTTTTGAATGAGAACTGATGGAATCATAGAATTAGACATTTTTTATAATCTATAACAATATTATTTTTTTCAATTTTATAACTATATATATATTTACCTTTGGTTAAGTTACATTGACGCAATACCACTTGGTGTAATCATCAATGATTGTTTATCCAAGTAGAAACTGTACATTGCGTACGATTCTGTATTTGTATCGGTAGGTGTAGGCATAGTTTGTTCTTCGAGTTTACTCTTAATATCATATGATATGACTCCAGCCACATCTAATCCTGAACCTGCTGATAAATCATAGTTTACACCCATATGGTGATGACCTTCATTGTTACCAGCAACACCTACTAAATTTTCAGGTATAATCTGGGAGTACAATATATCCTTAGGGGCTCGATATGCTGAAATGGCTTCATTGTTTACTTCTGCTTCGGTTGTGTTTCTTAAGTTTATAAGAGTATTATTAGCCTTTTTATCGACAATAGTTGTTTTTTCATAAGGGTGCTTAACACCATCTCTTAATACAGTTAGTTCATTTAAACCAATAGCCTTAAGTGCGAAGTTATTATTATCTAAATCGTTAATTGATTGGGTTGGTTGAAAATTATGGATACTACTTAGCAACGACCTTAGAGTTAATCTGTGTGCTATACTGGTAAAGGTTGAATCTAATACTGAATAAATTGAAGTCCATCGCATAAATTCTACTGCTTTTTCAGGCTGTGAATTTAAAGCAGCGATTTGATTGGCGTTGTAATAAAGTAATGGGATAGTTAGCGAGACATCGTATAGGGTGTAAGAAGCAACAGCGGTGGGTTTTCCTGCTCCAGTACCATTAAATAAAAACCTTTCTTTCTGTAAATAAATAGCAATTTCTAATCCACCAACAGTATTAAGATTTACATCTTGCGACTGAAATAAACCTAAATGAAGAGGTATAGAACAATCGAGTAAATCTGAACTTTTACCTGTGGCTGAACCCGCACCAGTAATTAACTGTTTTCTCATATACTTCCACCCATTGTCGTTAAGAGTTGAGGCATTAGAATAGTCTCCAGACATACGGTCGTAACGTCCGTATCCAACCGCTCTGGTCTGAAGGTTGTTATTTGACATCATCTGTTTTGGTGAATATAATGAATCGTACCAAGCACTATTAAGCCGTCCCATATTATGGACTGCTTCTAATTGTGAGCCATATCGTCTTGATGAAACAATAACTTGGTCTACCACACCTGATAAACCTACACGTCTATCAATATTAAAATCATCACCAATCGCTACCTGAGAAGCAGCGTCGGCTGTTGGGTTAATACGTACACGAAAGTTTAATCGAGCTGCTTTCATATCTGCTGTAGCCATGGTATCTGCTACGCTAAACCTTATAATAGGTTGAGAGGCTGATGGACTGTAGCCCACAGTACTATTATTGGATGGGGCTAATCGGATAAATCTTTTTTGCTGGACTGCTATTGAGTTAGACATTTTTTATAATCTATAACAATATATTTATTTTAAATTTTTATATATAAATTACCAACGGTTTGCTTCGCTTAGACCAGAACTTGAACTCCTTCTGGATTTATCACTAATCGTGTTATATGATTTACAAATGAAACCACATCAAGAGGGATATTAGGGTCACCAGCTGTGTGATATTCTGCGTACCACCTTAATCCTGATGAAGTCAAGTTGACCGAAGCCCCGTGTTTGGCTAAGGCACGTCCTACCACAAAATTCTGTTTTACTTTCAATAAAGAGCGAACTGGTAAGTTACAAGCGACTAAGGATTTTTCGAGTTCTACAATGTGTTGGGCTGAAAAATGAAGTGTCGACTCCATCTGTGCTAATTCTACTGGTTGATTAGGATAATAAGTTGTACCAACTTGCCACCTGTAATTTTTCATTGCTTTATATTGTCCATTTAAATCTCTATCTGTTGCGTGATTGATGGTTAACGCTCCATCATCTTGTTTTCTTGGTATAGATAAAACTGCTCTTGCTCTCGATACAAAACAAGGTATTTCGATAGTTTGTGCCTTAATTGCCTGTTGTAAAGTGGCTCGATAAGTTGTATAGGCATTTAAATCAATAACCATACCTTCATTAACCTTAGCCATTGTTGAAGCAATATATTGTTCTGGTGGTCTGACAATACTTAATAATAAATCTGTTCTTTTTACCACAAATCTTGTTGTAGGTGCTACTGCTTGGACTGAATCTGTACCCATTAATATAACTATTCTATTATCTCCACCTGCTTCATTAGCATTGAAAGCCGAACAAGTGAGTGTAATAGCCCCAGTGTCGTTGTCTTGAGCCATTGCGGTAATATCGTGCGGGGCGGTGGGGGCAATAATATCTCCAGCAGCATCAAGAACACCAATTCGCATACCAATTGCCCAAGGACTATTAGCCATATTAGTGAAACCTTTAAAACCTTCACCTGCTACGGTGGGATTAAATACAACTGTTGTGTCTGTATTGGTAATGGCTGTACATTTGTGAGCAATAGAAGTAGCAGGTAAAACCTTAAGGGCATCGGCATTGTTCTGAACTAATCTGATTTCTAATAAAATATCTCCAATGGCTATACAAGGTACGACCTGAAGCATCTCGAATAAACCTACACCATCTAAAGTCATTAAATATTTACAGTCTTTGGCTGAAGCAGCGATACTTGTTGAAGCATCTCCATTTAATGGTTGACCTAATACACTACCACTTGATACACCTAATGGCCCGACGTTAGCACCTGATGGTAACCACCCTGTACCATTGACAGCGGTGTCTTGTAAAATATAGTCGTGTTGTCCAGTTTGAACGGCTCTACGCTGTTGAATTGGTAAAGATTCTGTGTAATCACAAAATAATTTTCGGAGAGTGGCGTACTCTGTAGTTTCTGATATAATCTGACCTCCAACTGAGACACGTACCATATCAATAAGTGAAGCGACTCCACAAGACTGAGAAAAAGCCATTTTATAGTTCATATTTTCTACTGCTACTTGGATTCTTAAATTAGAGGTGTGGGGGTCAAAAAATCCAGTTGACCTTGGTATAGTAAGTCTTATAGTTTGACCAGCTAAAAAATTTGTTTGATTATCGGCAGGTGAAACCACCTGATATGAGTTTAAGGGCATATTGTTGGACGGTTGATACATTTTTTATAATCTATAACAATATAATTTTTTTAATATTTTTATCTATATATATTATAATGCCCAGAACGACTCAAAATCCTCAAACTGCTAATTCACAGAATAGCCCATATGCTAATCTTAACTTTCAAGAACCTCCAAATATTAAGGTAATCGAAGCAAGTTGCGATTTAGCAGATAAAAGATCCGATGATAATTCTGAATGGGAGAATACTCTAGCCCAACCAATATTTGTACCTAAAGGTTCTGAGATTCGATGTGCCAGTACATTTTTAGATATGAAAGGAGTCGATAATGAAATTATACAATTTGAATCCAGTGGTTCTTCACAGGATAATACCCATACACTTTTAGGTGAAATATATACAGTAAACGATGGATTTAATGGTAAAACGTGTTCTTATGATTATATAACTCGACCCTTAATAAATAATCCTAATGATATAACTGGTCAAAACGCTTTTAATAATGGTAAAGCCATTGAAATAAGTTCAGTAGGTAGTAATATTGTAGCCGGTAACCACACTTTTCATAAAGCCACTGTTGACTCTTCTGGTACGTACCCAACAGTAACCGATTTAACTTATAATTTAACATCACTAGCCGACCATTTTCCTATAAATAATGTTACTATAACTAATGCTGGTATAGGATATAGAACTGGAGATGCTATAATTGAAACGGTTCAAGCCCCGCAAACCCAAGCCATTTCTTTTAGAGGTTTTGTAGTGTGTGATGATTTAGGACAAATAAAAAACATAGTGATTGAGAGCCATGGTGCATTCTCGCATAATCCACCTCAATCAGGTACGTTGACCCCACCTGTTTTAACGGTAAGTACAAATTCTGGAGGTTCTGGTGCTAGTTTAACACCAAATGTTTTAGGTGATAAGGGTTGTTACTCCGCAGTACTAGCAGGTAATAGTAATATGAAGTTAGAAGAATGGGACGGAGACTATACAAATAGTACTGGATTATATACAGCCTATGACGCAGGTGGTATAGCCACTAATTTTCAAATAAGAATTTTAGCAGCGATGGACCCTATACCTGCTAATGGAGGGGCTGTACCTCCTATAACCTCCAGAGGGGCTTTAGTAAATAAGGTAATGTTTGACCAAGGATACAATTATCAAAAAGTAGCATTAAAGCGATATTGTCAAACTTTTGATTGGAATAATAATTTTAACTTTGGTAATCACTTCTTAGAAAGAAGTTTTATAACTGGAGCAGGTAACAGAGTGTCTATGACACAAAGACCAGCCCAACTCTTAGAAGACGTTGCCTTATCAGCCTATAATTCTGTAAGACGTCGAGAAGATGAATTTTGTTCAGGTATTTTTCATAATGGGGGCATTGACGACGAAACACCCTTTTTATTGAATAGTGCTACAACCAGATTAGGATTTAGTAATAATAATCTTAGATGGAAGTTCGGATGGGAGAACGGTTATTGTGTGATATATGCTGGTAATCACGATGAAACTTATACAATAGACGGAGTGGATACCGTTTTGAAAGCAAATATCTTAAATAGGTATCCAATTGGTTGTACTTTATCTATAACAATACAAGGAGACCAAAATCCATATTTAGCAACAGAAGCACAAACTCAATGGGGATATCTAAATTTACACAGATTATGGGGAGGGATTTTTCAAGTAGGTAAAAATGAATATATAACAAATGGCTTAACAGTAAATATGGAGGGTGAAAATTTTACAGATTATAGAAAAATAACATTAGGTTCACCAAGAATATTTTTAGAAGAAGGTACAACACCTACAGGGGCTGGTTTTTATTTAGATTATAATAATGGTTCAGGTAATCCAGATAATGCTACTGGTCCAGCTAATACAACTTCAGCACCAATAAATGCTATAAATGTGAGAAATGATGGTGGTAATACGATGACAGGAGCAGGTTTGACCATGGCATTTTCTTATGATGGGTCTGGTAATTTTACTTCATACACTCTTGAGGCTGGAGGTTCTGGATATAAGAAGGGTGATATAGTAAAGTTTCTTAATCCAGATGGTTCAGATAATAATTTAGTATGGTATATACTTCAGATTGATAATATAAATGATAACAATCGAGGTAGTAATGGTACAACGTTCTCAGCCCCCCAAGGTACAACTTTAGGTAGAGAGGATTTGGTGAACACTGACCCACCAAATGCCTATGATTATGCGGTATTTATAAATCCTATACCTTACTACCAATGTGGTTTAGGAGATATTGCTAACCGTAGTCCAACACTTTTTGAAGATAATCCAAATGCGATATGTGTTTGTAGAACAGTGGATAGAGTTGCTGGTTATAATAAATTTACCAATTATAATGAGTTCCCTCCTATATATGAAAAATTAGGTTTAGACCCAGATGAATCTACAACACAAACCAATTTTACTAATAAGAGTGCCTTAGTGGGCTTATATAAATATGGTGGTAAGAATCCATCTGAATCAGGTTTTAATAATTTAAATGCCCAGTTTTCTTCTCATAGTTTGATGTCTTATAGTGACGTCGACGGTTCTGTATCGTCTTCTACTTCTTTGGCAGTCGATGATTTTTTCTGGAGAAATTTTGGTATAAATACTATGAATATGACTTGTGGTAATACAGACAATAACGCAGAAATGGCTCCATTAGCCCCTACTGATAGATTCTTATTGATATCACGGACTAAATGGGAGGCAATTTTTGGTACAAGTAAATGGTACTATATACCAAATAATTATGCTAAATTAACCTTTCAAAATGGAGGAGTAAACTATGAAGAACACGTGGTCTTTTCTCATTTCGAATTTGTTACTCTGAACCCTAATGCCCATAGTTATTTAAAATTATATTTTAGGACTAGACAAGTACAAGAAAATGAGTTTTATAATTTTTATAGTAACGACGTGGATTTTACATCTCCTAATGCTGCTTACTCACCAAATGCTTCACCAACTGCTATTGATGGAGGGTTTGGTTTTAAAGTAGAGAATAGAAATATACCACAAGAAATTGTTTCTGGCGATGTTGTACAATTAAGTTGGTTTGGCGATGAATCTCAATATTATAATTTTTTGACTGCTAAATATAATAAAAATGGTGTGGGAGATATACCATTTACTGCGACAACTAATTTTTACAATACCAATGATGTCAATTATGATAAATTAAAAACAGTAACGCCATGGTTAGATATTTTACAAAACAATGAAGGATTAACTGTCGAAACGTTGAATTCTTATAACAATGGTGGGCATTATTTTTTAACTCATAATAATGGATATTTAACTAATATTGACCAGACAAATCCATCAAAAATTGATTATAGTAAAAAATATGGTTTTAGTCAAGGCTTTAATGAATTTATATTAACTAGTCGAATAAGAAGTATTGAATATGTTGCGAATCGTAATGCTGACTACTTCCCTACTCAATCTACCTATGTACAACAATTAGAAACTAATGCTACCAATGTCTTTGCCTATGAACCTTTATACAAACAAAAAACGTTTAAAATCGACAGAGATTTTGCTATACCTTCTGATATAGGAGGGTTTTGGACTCGACAATCTCACGACTTAACTGGTATACAAGATATATTAACTGGTACAGATTTAGCAACAGTTGACGATTGTGGTATACTTCAAAATGAGTTCATTTTTCCTGTGTTTGGTTCAAATAACCAGATTGATGCGAGAGGTCGATATATTAAGGATAAAGTAACTTATCCTGATAGTAACGGACTAGAACCCGGCCACTGTATTGGTATACAATTTATTGATAGTGCTTCTGAATGGTTGAACAACGAAGTAAAATATACTTTACCAACTGATACAAATAATTTTAAAATAAACAATGTATTTTTTCGAACGTTTTTCACACAAGTTAGAAACTATGACCCATTAAAAGGTAAAAGTCAAGGTAATCCACCTGTATATGATGGTTTACCTGATAGGTCACCATTTGAAACAATACACACCAAAGCAGGTTTAATAGGTAATTTATCCTTCAGAACTGGTTATGTAAAAGCCGTTGCTGCTGGTGGCGGTAATCCACCTGACCCTCCAGCTGTGGCGGGGGCTGCTGGTGTTTTAATACCAAAATATACACTAGATGGACACTTAACAATTGATAGTACAAGCCAAGGACCTGGGGCTGCTGGACAATTAGACACGTTTAACGTAGATATGTACGAGTTAGGGACACCTAATCCTACTGTAACTACCCCAGCATTTTTCCCTCATAGTAGTACTGAATATCCAGTCAGATATATAAATAATAATAGTGGTAATAGTTTAGCAAGGGCAAAAATATCGTCCTATGTGGGTTCAACTAATTTAACTCTGGCTTACCAATCTGACTTATCTGTTTTTACATTTCAATTCTTTTTTACACCATACACAAGTCCTTTTGTTGACGGCACTGGAGGTGATATTAGTACAAGAGTTTTTTATGGTAATAGACCAAAAGGATTATATAATCACGATTCTTTAGGTGGTGTAAATGTGTCAAATTGGGTTAGACCAGATTATCCAAGGGGTTTTATGACTTATCGAGAATCAATCAATAATATAACTTCGGTTGATTATCCAAATGGTATAAATCCATTATCAGGTGTAGCAACAATTGGTAAGGCTTTTATGAATAAATTAGGCTACAGTGATGGTGATTTAGGGATAGTAAGGATACCTGAATCTGGTAAATTTAAAGTCGACCAAACACTACCTAACATTGGTACAAGCAAAACTGGATACGTAGACGCAAATTTATTATTAGATAATGGGACAAAATATGATTTTTATAGTGCTAATTTTACATTCGATAGAACAAATAAAGCCAGATTAGATAGTAGTGCTAGTATATTGTCAAGTATACCAGCCCCTGAATCGAATGCTGGGCTTAATAATAATATCGCTAAAATAAATCCCACTAACGGTAAATATACTCCTATTGTAAATAGATGGGGTGATTATATATTTTATCCATATTCTATAAATACAACAACTAATACCTTTAATTCTACTGGTAAAGGTACAGTAGCCGACCCAGCAGAAGCATCAAGAGTTAGATGGGATAACGCAACCGATACGTATGCCTCAGTGGGAGGTTTAAATTTATCAGAAGTAGGTAGGGGTATGGGTACACCCAATACAACAGGTTCAACAACCATTTGTAATCCATCAACAATACCAGTCACACTCAATCCAGATTGTAATATATACTTGTCGTACACAGTTCAGACAGACAGTGATTTTATTATGGCGAGTACTTTACCTAGAAAACTTAATCATGGTCATTTAATAGTAGTTTCTGATTTATTAGATGAACCATCTTATCACTTAAGTAAGGCAGGAGTTGTGAATGGTATAAGTATTATAAATAAAACGTTCATAACTGGTGATTTTATATTGAGTATGGGACAATTATCGTTTTATGCCCAACAAGATAGATATATAACAAGAATTAAAACCAGAATAATCAACTCTGAAAATCAAGCACCAACAACTTTGGGTAGTAAATCCACTGTAATATATCAGATTATAAATCAACAGCCAGTACCTGAAAAAGCACCTATACCAGCCATAGTTCAACAAGAAAGAGATTATGAATTGATGTCGTATATGGCTCAACACACTAATGCTCAACAACAAGGCACACCGTCGAGACTTGCAGATTTACACAATAAACTATATCAAATTGGTATAGCAACAATAATAGACCCTCAAAACAACAATGCTTCGGTAATCAGCCAGTTAGAAAACTATGTTAGAGCCTATGACTTAGATGGTATGAGTCCAGAACAACGTCAACAATTTTATGCTACACCAGAAGGAGCATCGTTTTTACAGACAGCAACAAATTATGCCCAATTAAGAGGAGTAATGGAGGAGATGGACAGAGAAACAGACCCACAGAGAGTAGCAATACTACAGGATAGAGTCGCTCTTAATTTAAGAGCCATAGACAGAGGTACAGATTTACCACCTGTACCAGATGTTTATCAAGAACCTAATTTTTTAACAGATGAAGTTGACGCTGGTATAATGTTTGACCCAGAAGATGATACACCAGTACCTCCACCAGAACAAATGACAAGAGACGACTTCCCAAGTGATGAGGCTTATGACCGTTTTGTATTTAGTCGAAACTTAGTAGATGAAATAAGAGGTACAGGTATAGTTGGTGAACCCTCATTGATAGGCGGTGAAGAAGGTAACGTACCAGTTGCTAAAGGTTCAGACTCAGGTGTTGGTCAAAGTGTTGCTTCAACGGTTGTAAGACAAAGTCCGCCACCAAGACCTTCAGCCCCAGGTGGAGGAGGAGGAGGTGGAGCAGCCGACTCGGGGGCTGATAGTGAAAGACCAGATACACCATAAATCGATAGAGAAAACTACAGAAAAAAAATATCTGTAGATAATATACAATGGAGCAACGAAAAAATATTTTAATGGACGTAAGCGTCGCACCGCAACCAAGAGTACCAACACCGCCCCCGCCTGAACCAGTGCCTACAGAAAAAGATATATTTAAGAAAAAGTCTGTAGAGTCTATAGCCGTAGCCCAGATGGATACAATCCCTGAAATCGCTGAACCAGTAGCACCAGTAAAGAAAAAAAGAGCGTGTAGTGATAAAATGAAGGCACACTTAGCAAATTGTCGAGAAAAGGCAAGACAAAAAAAAGGTCTATAGCCGTAGCCTAAACAAGTAACTCAAGCCCCACCACGTCAGGTATCAGAACCCATACCTATACCTCAGGCACAATCAGTAGCAAGGCAACAACAGCAACCAGCTGGAGTAGATTATGATCGGATTATAAATGGAGTAAGTAATCGTTTACAAAAACAAAAACAAGAAGACAAATGGATACAAGACTATGAAATGAAGATTAGAGAAGAAGAACGAGCAAAAGCAAAAAAAGAATATGGTAATTATTTTATGGAGGCAGCCACTAAATTTAAGAAAAAAACTTATGCTGGATATGGACGACAAGCAATATATGGTAATCCTCGAGAGTTAAACCATCCTGTATTTGGTAATAAACGAAGTTATCAAAAGGATATGGCGAATCCGTATGACGATTGTTTTAATTAAAATATTTACTAATATTATAAAATGTGGACTTGTATATTATGCGATAATAAAGATGAATGGACAAGGGGGCTTTGTACCAAATGTGAAGAGGTTAAAAAAATAGTAGATATATATGGGATAGATAAGGTAGTCGAATCTATTAAAT
>TARA_R110002072_G_C7974114_1_pt1 | contig 11773 bp, 10 predicted proteins | sample TARA_R110002072 | Tara Oceans TARA_R110002072 (sample SAMEA4397118) | marine metagenome | biome: Polar Biome; feature: [SRF] surface water layer (ENVO:00010504); material: water (ENVO:00002006), including particulate matter (ENVO:01000060) such as... | depth 5 m | reverse complement strand
TAGATCAGGTCATTTGGTACCGTGGTGGCTGACGCCACACAAGCCGAGGAACAGGTAAGACTAAAAGTTCCTAAGATAAGAATGGAAATCGAAAAGCTGGCAGCCGCCAAAGAGACTTTCTTGGAATCCTTTCATCTCCCAGAAAATATTGAGGCTCGCAAGCTTTCTCATAGAGAACAGTGGCTCCGAGAGAGGCGAAAATGAGGCGAAATCAATTCAATGACTAAATTAGAAGAAGAGGACCAAGACTATAGCCTCGAAACTGTCGGCGAGCGCTATATCAAGGATCGAATTATCGCCCGCATTCAGAATGATAAAGATTCCACGAATGGTTTGGTTGGTGGGTTAGGTCATGATGCAGGTATTCTGAACAACCCACTTGGACGCGAAGACAAGCTTCTCATTAACACGGACAGATCTGGCGTTAACAAAGCTTACAATATGGGAATATCGGATGGTGAATGTATTGGCGATTTTGCTATCTCACATGCGATTAGCGATATTATTGCTACTGGTGGTATCCCTTTTGCTGTATCGGTTGCTTTGCTGCTCCCAGGAGCGACGAAAGTTGGCCTGGTTGATGAGATTGTAGATGGTATAACCAATGCTTGCAGAAACTATGATGTGACGCTAACAGGAGGGGACACAAAAAAATCTAAAGAGCTGTCTTTAGTGGTCACAGCTCTGGGCCGAGCGCCTCTGAATAGACTGCTTTATCGTAATAGAGTGTCTCTAGGTGACCAACTGTTTGTAACAGGACATCTCGGTTCAATGTTACTTGGGTCAGCGGTTCTAAAGCGAGGTCACTCTATTCCAGCGGCTACGAAAAAAATACTGGAGACAGCGCTCATTCAACAACGTCCGCCCTATCAGTTAGGCCTAGCGGTGAGTGAGACTCGAGTTGCATCTGCTTGCACCGATATAAGCGATGGACTGCAGGCTGCCTGTCGAAATATGCTGGTAGGAACAGATTTTGGTATCGAAATAAACGAAGAACAGATACCGATTGATCCTAAACTAAAGAAACTTGCCAGTTCGATGTCTTTGACACCATTTCAACTCTCGTTAGCTGGAGGTGACTGGCAGTTTCTATACTGTATCCCCAAGGAAAGTGTGAAGCTTCTAGAAGATATTAGACCGGAGCTTCTTACACAATTGACCGCTATTGGTGAAGTAATCGAAAACGAAGGCGTCTGGGGTCGCTCTATCGATGGAAGAAATCGTAAGTTACGTCAAATAGAGCACGATAGTTTTTTAAGCCGCATCGACGGAAAGAGCTACTTTGAATTCTTGAGCGATCCTCAAGACGTGTTTGAGTAAAAAGTAATACAATATGGTTAGAAAAATCCAATAATGATTTCTTTAACATCCAATACTCTCGGAGAAATTTGGTTGTCTAGTATCCAGTCTGTTTTGGAGCAAGGACAGCCACATTTTGACGAAGATGTGGGTATCCGTGAGGTCATTGGGCTTTCGATTGAAGTCGCCTCTCCATCGCCAGAGGACAAGTTCATCTACTCCGTAGGTGATCCTAAAGTGATCGCAAAAATGCTCAGAAAATTTTCTAAAGGTGTTGTCATGGAAGACCGTCCTTTTACTTATGGACAACTAATCTATGATATGAACGGCGTAGATCAGTTCGAGTGGATGGTCGATCGTCTGCGGCGTAAACCAGAAACTAAGTCGGCAAGTATTTCGCTTTTACGACCTGGATCAAATGACTTTAATCTTCCGTGTCTGAGTGTACTTGATGCGAAAATTCGGTTGGGTGCCCTACATCTTCAGTTTTTCTTCCGAAGCCAAAATATTTTTGGCCGCCAGTATGCCAACTTGCTGGCTCTGGCCGAACTACATAAGGCGCTAGCTTGTCGACTGAACTGTGGGGTAGGTGGAATGAAAGGACTTATTGCGTCTGCCCACATATATGACTACGACTTGGAGTCAGCTCATAGTTTAGTGGAGACGCTATCGACGAAGGTGACAGATCAGTATTATTCCCTGGGTCCGGCTTCGATCAGAAAGTAGCTGTGATAGCTCAGACCCGATCTGACAGATAGTGTCAGATGAGACTGAACCCTGAAGTCCGCCTTCACCTCAGGGACGCTTGCACCAGACGATTAGGTGCTCGCGTCCCTGAAGTTCAGTCGGGGAACCGCTCTTTGCACTGATCAACAATACTCTGCACGCCAGACGGTGTGGTTGGCTCAAGCGCATCTACCATTCTGTCCACGCACTGTTTCTGCTTTTCGGTGGCATCTTCACCAAGCAAGTAGTAGCCCAGCGCCGCCGCCCCCGCAGTGATTAATATGCCCAACAAAAATGCAAACGCTGGCATTAGGTCTCCTCCTCAATGCAGATGATCTCACCGTCAAAATTACCGCAACGTTTTCTTAGCTTGGGCTCTGTTTTTATTGCCGTAGGACGCGTATCGGTGGATACGTCTGTAGTAGCGGGCGGCATTGAATTTGGCGAACTTTCACTGTCCTCACGATCAAGGCATATCATTTCGCCCTCCCATACGCTGCACTTCCCACCATCGGGGCCTTCGACTGTAGGGCCAGCCTTGGGCGACTCGCAGGCGTTCATGAATTCGCAAATGATGTCCGGTGCCTTCCATCCCAAAAAAGCGATAGCGAACCACGCGGCCACTTCTAGTGAGACTGCAATTACAAAGACCCCTGCGCCGAGTCTAAACAGTCCCTTACCCCACTCCCACGTGCTCACCGACCGACACTCCAGATTGACCCACGTACAATATAACCCATGCGATAAAAAGGACAAGCTAGTTGGAGTCTGGTTTAGTTTTTCGACATTACCGCCCAAGTTAGAAAGGTTGTGGCATGGTAGCCGTGAAGGTCGAAAAATGGTTGCGCACGGCCATTCTCTCAACTATCGACCAGTTGTCCCAAAGTAGGCGAACATCAAGAATCCGACACTGACCGTCAGATCAAATCCAAGCTATTACAAGTAGCAGTGTTACAAGTAGCAGTCCATTTTATCATCAGGAAAGCGTTTTCCTATTTGGAATCTCTGATTGACCGTACTAAATCGCGGTATTGCTTTTGGCGCTTTTTACTACCATAGGCGCGAAAGAAGACTTCTGCCAAATCTAGAAGCCTATCGCGCTCGGGGACTGGCCAATCTCTGCTGGCTTCAACTTGCGCCTCGAGCACACGATGATAGCCATGTCCTGCAGAAAAGTTATTTGGATCTTTAACTTCACGTTCTACTCTATTGATGGTGATTTGCTCCGGAGACAGATAAATCTCCGAAATTATCTCGGCTGGCGGTTTATCGGCCCTAGTGTCAATCGTTAGACTAAGAGAGCTAGCAACTTTTTCGATCTTCTGTTGCTGCTTTTCACCTCTGCCATGAGCTCGGTCTATAACGCTCTTCGGAATTCCTTGGCGGCTCTTGACCAACCCAGATTCAAGAATAAAGCTAATGTCCTTCTCTGTTTTGACTCGTTCGAAAACACCGTGTAACTGCTGCCTGCTAAAGTCGCTTGCCTTTAGTACACCATCTCTAATTAATTGCAGTGCTCTTACAGGCGAGACGGTTTCTGCGAGATAACTTATACGCTCCTGATTTTTGCGTAACTCAACTGCTTGTAGAACGCCATCTCGCACGAGAACGTGAACAATGCGAGGAGACAGTTGAATGTTTTCACCTATTTGCCTCAGTACCGCGCGTTGAGAACCATTTAGCTGTGACGCTTTGATTTTTTTGGAGCCCATCAGGGCGAGAACTTCTAGTTCTACAGGGTCTGTACTATCGACATTTAGTGCACGCTTCCAATTTTTTCGAAATTCCTCTTCAGTGATAATGCGGTTCCGCACCATATAGCAGAGCTCAACCACCGATGCAGATTCTATAGCGTCAATACGTGCATCTGGATTCAGTTCACCAACTAGTAGCTTTTGAGAGCTAGTAAGGTGTGTTATCCACCCAGGTTGACCTGTTATTGCATGTGGCAGCAACTCCAACCACAAATTACGCCTATCAATTAGTAGATGTTGTAGTCGTTCTATCCTCACTTTTCCCTGGTCGTGGCTATTCAACGCGTACCAAAAGGCGACGCCTTCAAGAGCAGAGATGAGTTCTTCCGGCAAAGGATGCTTTTGAAAGTATCGCCCCGGCGAAGGCGTGCGACCGAGGTGTGAAAGCTTATTGGTAATCTCCTCAACGCTTTCACCGCGCATACATCGAATAATTCCTCGGACCCATAAATCATTTTGAGGAGAAAAGTGCCGTCCGATAGGCTCAGGAAGGAGCAGCAATCTATCGTCGTCCCGGAAAGAAGAGCAAACCAGTAATGGCGCTATCTCCCATGCCACATGCAAAAAATGCTCTGGTGGTTCATCAAACAGCTCGAATGCAAAAACTATAGGCATAGACCACCGACGGCTGTCAAAATGCCCTTCTGAATGCACTAGTTGATGTTGCGAATGGCTGGTCAAAAATACAGCTACTAAATACTCCTGTATGGTTTCATGCCTGAACCGAATCATCGATCCGTTTCGATCTACCTGTATCATTAACCCTTGCACTGTACGGTCCAAGAATTTTTTTGTTTTATCGCCTAAGGCGGGTTGCAGGCATTTCTCTGCATATCCACGAGAACAAGAAATTACTCCATCACTTCGCATGGAATAGGCTAGCAGCGAAAGAGCATCTCGTGTTTCTTCTTCCGACCAAATGGCAATTTCACCGGCATCTAAATCTCTTGCGATCTCTCGGCGCAACCAGGCATCAAAGAAACAGCCATACAGTTCTGCAAGACCTCCAGGAAGTTCACCCAGATTAGCCCATATCCAAGCTGCTAAACGGAGTAAGATTGGGCTTTTTGCGATAATATGAGCCGTAGGCTTACGTGCTAGCGCTGCTTCAAATGCGCTCACTGATTCAACATTATCCTGCAAATGTTTCGAGATGAATTGTTGTTGCTGCAACAACCCCAAGGATCGAATCTCGATAGTGTTACGAGCAAAGGCGGGCAAATGTGATAGCCGTGTGGAAACTACAATTTTTGATCCTGAAAATGATTTAAATAGATCACTGATTTCAGTCGCACACTGTAAGTAATGTGTGCTGGGACACTCATTTAGCCCGTCCAATACAAGCGTAAGTTGGCCTGTTTCCAACCCAAGCTGAACATCCATCCAGTTTAGTGGTGGTATTTCTCTACATATAAGTTCCCGAAGACCATCGGCAGTGAAACCTGAAAGAGAGACATATAAAGCCCAACAGTCCGGTTCCTTGGGATTGGCGAGGTTTATATCACGGGCAAGTTTCAAGAGACTCGTACTCTTTCCTGCGCCTGGTTCACCGAGAAGAAACACCGGAAATAGTTTTGTAATCAGGTCTAGACAGGGACCTCTATGTGGAGTGACATTACTTTCCGATAGGTTTTCAGAGAGGTAAGAATTATCCGTCTCGTAAGCGCGTTTTGACTTGCCCGAAGTGCGGGTACGGGCATCTGCTTCTAGAGAAACATATAAACGGTCCTCTGCAGCGCCTTCGTCCACCATGCTCTTGCAGTAAGTACTCACGGTGAACTGAAGTAAACCTGGTTCTGTCTTCTGCAGCTCCTTAATCCAGCGACTGAACTTAGAATCCACTATCGAAGTATCACGGTTCGTCCACCAGTCTGCAGTCTGCTCGGCGGAGATTCGAGTTGTTATACCTCTATCGCCACCTGCCCTGACAAAAAACACGTCTTCTGGGTCTGCACTTTTGCTCGTTGCATGTGTGAGTAAAAGTGGCCCATGAGACTCTTTACGTGAGGCGACGGGAAATACAATAACGTCCATGCCCTGATACTTGGCCCACTTCGGCTCAAAAAAGAGTTGGTCTGAGTTAGTTTTCCAGCGCCAATGACCAGAGCTTTTTGTTCTCCATCCTTCTCTCAGAAATACTCTCTGCGATAAATCTCGGGTAAATGTCTCTCGATTTCCGTCATATCCGCTTGCGTGGAGCCCTATGGCATCCCCATCGTCGTTGACACCTAGCACAACCAAGCCCCCGGCCCCGTTGGCCATGCTGATGAGAGCCTTAACCAGGTTGAAGGTGTAGTCTGCGTCGTTATATTCGGTGTCTGTAAGCGAGCTTTCGGCCTGAATAGCTGCTTTGAACTCTAGCCAATCTACCTCAGAATCATTGGCAAGCCTGATGATCGCATCTAGTTCGTTGTTCTTGATTTCTAATGCTTTATTAATGAATTCAAAAGCGTTCATGGCTGATCCTTTCAGCGATCATTTGGTCACCAGAGCATTGGGTTTGAGAAAACCTTAAGCTAGTTGTCTGCTGGATGACGTTGTTTCCTAACGCAATATGCCATAGAAACCCGATGGTGTTACAACTCCGGGAGAGGATAATATTTGCAATAGTGGTTCCTCCAGCACAGAAGAGCCTAGTCGCGTCAGATCATCTCTTACGCGAAGTGGAATCGCCTTCTCATGCTGTCCAAGAAACGTGAGCGCCTGACTTAAAGACCATTCATTTAGCCCAGTGTCATTGAACTCATAGCTAAGTCGAGAGGAAACTCGCCTTTTAGTCGCGTTCGCAAGCGTGAGGCGGGTCATGAACTGGTCGAGAAGGGAATAGTTAAGTGACCGATGTTGCGCAGCTGAAATCTGCTTTTCCACATCGGAAAGATGACTATATGCCGCCTCAACAGACTTCCTCGCGAAATCCTCAATCTTGATGACATTGTTGTGAATCCATCGATGCCGTTCTGTGCACTTAAAAGCTGTAAGCCCATTTTTACAAACTAATACAACACGTCCCCAGTTTACTCTGAAGGAGCTATAGCCATTATTCAGGCCATAAACAACGTTGCAAGTGAGCCCTACCTGATGCCTGCTCCCCGGGATCGCGAACTCCTCTGCGACCTCTCCGTAAGGAGTGTGAAGTGCACGCCTACGGGGTTGAATACCCAGAGGTCTCAGGGATTTTATTAGCACATTTCTGAAAGTGGCTTGATTCATCTCGACAAAGCTGGGCGATGTAATGCCGTAGACTTTGGACACACCTTCTAACTCGTTATACCGGAGGTCGTACCCAGAATTGGACAATGCTTTCTGGAGCTTCTCTATTAGGTCAACCTGACTAAGGTTTTGCCATCGCATCACGGTCGTACTGCGGTCCAGATTAGGCCAAACTTTCGAGCCCAACTGATGGATTAGCTTGCTATCGAGGTGCCCTAGGAATTCCCTACCTGCTATTTTGATAGAGAGTTCTTTACGTGACGGAAGCTCAACGGTTACAGAGCCAATCAAGGGTGTTGACTTGATCTGACGCTCAAAGTCGATGACATTATCGATGGCAGCATCGATAGACAGAAGTGAAGGTGAAAGTCGCATAAATGCCCCCAATCGCACAAAAAAATATCTTCAGAACGCGATAACGTTCAAAGACACCACAAATCAAAGTTGGTCTGTTCGACACTCAACCAAGTCGAGAATCGATTTTGCTGAGCCAGGAATTACCCGGCTTCCGATTGGGTTGCTCTAAGAGCGGCGGGGAGAATACTTGAGTCTTAACTTCATTGTCAACAAGAAAACGTTAGTGGAAGTTGAATGGCAGAAGTGTATTTAGGGCCAAAATCCTCTGATCAGTGGACTTTGCGTTATGTAACTCAACGAGTCGATCTGCTGGGAAAGGTGTCATCGGATATGATCGCGCCGGTTTATCTACATCCAACTCGAGACTTACACCCAGTGCGTACAGGCAATGAGCCATCCAGTGCAGTAGGGTGCTGTCGTCGGCATCTGAGCAGTCGTCCGCGGCTTGCTGTAAATGGATCGAAGCTGCATCGTGCCGATAGGCATCTGCCAGTAACCAGCCTCGGTAGGCGTTTATGAGCATCCAGGGGTGTCCTTCGTGGACCTGCCAGTCTTCAATCGTATCCAAGTAGTCTTGTCGTGCTTGGGTTTCTTCTGGGTGACTTACTAGCCAGCGTAGGAGTAAATAGTGTTCGAATCGTAATGGTGAGGAACTACGAGCCAGCTGCCTTATGCTTGCTGGGCCCTTCTTACCGGTTGTCTGCTCTATGATTTTAGTGACCGCCCCTTTTGCCTCGGAACTTTCCATATCCAGTAAGACGATCGCTTTGTAGATGTTAGTTTGTTGCCGGTTGCTGCTGGACTGAGCAGGATCAGACAGTCGATCGAACTGCAATAACGCACTATCAAAATACTTTAGTGCTTTGTGGTGCTCACCTCTAAAGGCGCATAACTGACCTATAGTAGAGAGCAATTTACCGTAATTTAGGAGACCAGGAACAGCTATAGGTTGCTCCAACCAAGATTCAATGAATGGCTCAGCGCTGGTAAAGTCAAAGCCGTTAGTCGCGCTGATGGCAATTCTCAAGGCGGCTTCGCAGGCATCGTGTGCGGATTCATCCTTCAGTTGATTTGCGAGGGCCATTACCCGGCCTACCTGCTCGATATCACAGTGGCCCAAGTGGTTGGCACCGGCCAACTGTGCTGACTGCATCTGTAAATCGAGCAACCCTGGCAATCGTTCTGATTGTGGTCGATATTGTTCTAGCCACGTCAAAGCCCTGCCTAAGCTACCTGCGTCAAATTCCTTTTTCGCAATGCGATAGCGGGTTTCCGAAAGGTACTTCTGCCATAAACGCCTATCACACTGGGTTCGTTCACCCTGTTGAGTCAGCAGATCATGAAATAGCGAGTGTCCTGGTTCTTTTGCGATATAGACGCAGATATCGAACCAGGTTTCGGGCTCCAATTCTCTACCGGCTTCGTGATACAAGCGATCGACTTCGGCAAGGTGGGTACTTTGGAGAAGGCAATAACCCGGCCACCCCGTGCGTTTTAGCAATCGATTCTTGGTCTCGTCTGGACTCCCCCAGCAATTGGCGATGACATCGACATAGCCGTTGTAGCTATCGTCCTTGCCAATGACCTGCAATGAAAGATTTAGATCTCTGAAGCGTTCTGGGGCCAATCTGCGAAGCTCATCAACTAGATTATCCTCCAGTGCTTTGAGGCTATCACTGTCTGAGTATTCGCCACGATTTTCAATCTTGAAAGATACAAGGGTAGGGCCTGCGATGGGTAGCATCATCAGTATCCATCTAACAAGCTTAGAAACGGCGGCAATCCAGCTATGGCTGTGTAAATCGGTTTTGAGCGTGGCGCCAAGAATGCCCGCATTGCTTTGGGTTAAGTTCTTGAGTAGTTGCTCGATTTCAGCGTGGTTGAGCTCGGTTGCGTGTGTGCTTTTGCCCAGTAAAGGAAGAGTCGTCTGCTCGGGCATCACCAGAGCAATAATACGGCCAAGGTTTTTGTCCGACTCATCTAAAGATTGTGCCTGTAACGAAAACTCGTTCCCTGTCTCGTCTATATAGACCTCCCATCTCTTTGATGGCGAAAGTGCTCGCAAGCTCTGTGGGTGTAGGCCGCGCTCAATGGGTGTATAAGGCAATGAGATTTTGAAATCTTGATTCTTTTGCCTAAGAGCTCGTTTTCTATTCCTAAACTGAATGTTCTTATCTAGTGTTCTTTCTACAGTTTTTACAACTCGTCCGGGCTGTGAAGCACAGGCTTCTGCTATCCAGTTTCGTAACTCCTCCGGGCTCTCGCCGAGTTTCATCTTCTGCTCTAGGGTCTTCACCAGGCTCTTGGCTTGTTTGCCGTCGCGGGCAGCATCTTGAATTCGTCCCGGTAAGCCAGGGTCATTGGCCTGCTGATCTTCCGCTTCTCTAAGATTCTGCTGAAATTTCATTTCAGCATTGGGGGCGCCAAAAATGTAAAGTTTGTAGGTTTCCCATTCCAGGCTCATTCAGTAGGTCTCTTGTAGTTGTTCTATTGTAGTGTTGGAGACTTCACTGATTTCTAATCGGCAAGTCCCAGTTTGTATCATCTAGGCGGTGTTAGTCGTAGACCCGAGTGTCTTGGGATGGGTAGTCTTATCAGCGCGCACCCTAAGTTAAACTTGAGGCGCAACCTATGGTATCGGCAAGCCATCTATTTCTAGGTTGTTTCAAAACTACCCAACAGACTTCGCTCACAAGGATGTTGGTGACAAGTTGCCTAGGTACCCCAGACCTTCTTTAACCCATTGTATCTGACAGTCATTGAGTGGCCGCGAAATAGAGGCAAGAAATTACCATTTGATGCAGCTTCGGGGTCAAAGGGGTCATCAGTACTTGCAACTCCAACGCTGGCGAAGTATCCCCGTATGCCTTCTTGAGAGCTTGATGCACCTATTTCCGCTATATTGTCAGGTAGCTCAGCGTTCAGATTAGGTTGTCTAACCGCCCGTACCACGACCCAACAAGCATCTCCACCTTCATCAAACCAAATGGAGGGGTCAATATGCAACGAAGACTGTGTTGAGTAAACACGATGCCCTTCGCTTTCGAGGCTTGCTTTTACCACCTGATTAGCAAAGTCGCGCAGCTCCCAGTTTGACATCTCTATGAGTTCGTCGGTGACGAGCAATGATGGGTCAACAGGCTGGCCAGTATCGGCATGTATTAACCCCCAACCTGTTAGTTCAGGTTCAAATCCGGAGAGCCGTTCCTGCATCGGCATAAGGCAAGGCACGGCATTTGCGTCGTCAGCTGCGGAGATAAAAAGGTTCCTGTACCCTCCTTCAAATTTGTATTCAGCCGCTATGATGAAGATAAAGAATATCTGATTTCCAATCCGAAATGACAGATGCTCAGCGAATGGCATATTGAGGTTTGCCCTCAACCAGTTAAAGGAATCTCCTCCCTTGGGCTGAAGATGGCGGCCGGCAGCTTGCCAGGCAAGTACAAATTGTTCGCTCGGGTTGTCTTGGTCGATAAGATACATTTTTCAGTCTTGCGCGATTAGGCGTGCGAGCCCCTGTTACCCTTCAATTGCAGCAGAGGTTAATATGCACTACCTTGCCATGCTAAATAGTGAAATAACAGGTGCGAGTTACATAAAGGAATGGAAAAGACTTTTGATATCCCGGAGCTGATTTTTGGAGATCAAAACTTAGCCGTAGTTGAGAGAGCCAGAAAAATGGGTCTTGGGTGCGATTGGGTCGATGGTGACCCAATGAAGACCAGCCTCGATGCGATTGTGTCACCTGCGAACACGGTTGGGGAAATGTCTGGAGGTTATGATCTCGTGATTCGAAACCGGCTCGGATCTGGCGTAGAGCGAACAGTAATGGCTAGTCTAGAACAGAGCCCGCTCTATCTAGGTCACGCGAGGGCACTGAAAATAGAGTCGAGTATTATTCCTTGGATTATCGTGGTTCCTACGGTGGTGGGAAAACTAGCCGGATCCGGAGGAAATACGGAAGTTGGCTCGTTGCAGTCCAAAACGCCAAGTGCAGGTGTGATTGAAAATGGCACCTACAATCTGATGATGGAGGCGCATAAGCATGGCATTTCGCGAATCGGCACCGTGCTTTTAGGGGGTGGAGTAGGCGGTATGAATGCTGATGAAGCACTTGTTGCTATGAACAACGGCTACTTTAGGGCTTATGAAGAGATTGACGAGATCATCTATGGTGGCTGTTGAATAAACTTAAGAAGGATGTCGAGATAACCTATAAGTCTCTAATACAAATGGGTTTTTGCGAGAAGCGTGAGAATTTCCGGATTTGAGCAAATATCGTGAGAAACACGTCAATTTTGTTTCTCACCCCTAATTGGTAAAACGCTGCTAAAACAAAAGATTAGTTATTTCTCAATTTTCATTTATGGTGAGAACCAACACATGGTTACCTCTTGCGCTGTTTGAGCGCTTCTCACGAAAATAGG
>TARA_R110002072_G_scaffold106760_11_pt1 | contig 11776 bp, 10 predicted proteins | sample TARA_R110002072 | Tara Oceans TARA_R110002072 (sample SAMEA4397118) | marine metagenome | biome: Polar Biome; feature: [SRF] surface water layer (ENVO:00010504); material: water (ENVO:00002006), including particulate matter (ENVO:01000060) such as... | depth 5 m | reverse complement strand
CGCCGCCTGGACGGCCGCCGATCCCACGCGCCGCCGCGACCTCTGGGACGACTATCTCAGGGCCTTCTTCACCGCCAACGGCAGCCGCCGCGCCAAGTTGGCGACCCAGAAGCTCTTGGCGACGCAGCCGGAGTTGGAAGAGATTTTGGCCCGGGAAGCCGACCGGCTGGCGGATCTGCGTCAGGCGGTCAATGCCCAGATCCTGTTCCAAGCCAGCCGCGCGCTGCTGTTGCTCGGGTCGGAAATTCTGGCGATCTATGAACGGCAGAAGCGCGACCGCGCGCTGCTGGACTACGACGACCTGATCCTGATCACCCGGGACTTGCTGCAACGTCAAGGACTGTCGGCCTGGGTGCTGTTCAAGCTGGATGGCGGGCTGGACCATCTGTTGATCGACGAGGCCCAAGACACCAATCCGGAGCAGTGGGAGGTGGTGCGGGCGCTCACCACTGACTTCTTCGTCGGACAGGGAGCGGCCGAGGACCATCGCCCGGGCGCGGCCCTGGACCGCACCATCTTCGCGGTCGGCGACCCCAAGCAGTCGATCTACTCCTTCCAACGCGCCGACCCGGCGCAGTTCGCGGCCATGCAGCGCTACTTCGGCGACCGGGTAAGGGCCGCGCACCGCCCCTGGGCGCCGGTGGCCTTGAGCCATTCCTTCCGCTCAACCGCGGTGGTGCTGGAAGCCGTTGACACGGTCTTTGCCGCGGCGGCCAATCAGGAGGGGCTTACCTTCGGCGAGCGCTGGCGCGACCACGCCCCGGTGCGGGTCGGCCAGGCCGGTCTGGTGGAACTTTGGCCCCCGGCCGAGCCGGACGAACAGCAAGGAGAAGACCCCTGGGCGCCGCCGACCCAGCGCAGCGGCGAAGCCCATCCACGGGCCCGCCTGGCCCGGTTGATCGCGCAGAAAATCGCCCATTGGACCCAGGATCCGCAGACCGCGCCCGGTCGGGAGTCCTGGCTGTCGGCGCAAGATCGTCCGGTGCGGCCCGGCGATATCCTGATCCTGGTGCGCCGCCGCAACGCCTTTGTCGAAGAGGTGGTGCGCGAGTTGAAAAATCGCCAGGTGCCGGTGGCCGGCGTGGACCGAATGATCCTGACCGAGCAGCTGGCGGTGATGGATCTGGTCGCCTTGGGCCGTTGCCTGTTGCTGCCCGAAGACGACCTGACCCTGGCAACGGTGCTCAAATCCCCGCTGATCGGCCTGAGCGAAGACCAACTTTTCACCCTGGCCCACGCGCGACGCGGCTCGCTTTGGTCTTGCTTGGCCCAGATGGCCGGGGCCCAGGCGTCGCACAGCCTCCCGGACCGGGACGCGCCGGCGGCTGTCGATTTCGCCACCGCCTATAACCGCCTGCGCGCCTGGGCGGCGCGGATCGACTATGTCCGTCCCTTCGAGTTCTATGCCGACCTGCTGGCCCAGGGCGGCCGCAAGGCTCTGTTGACCCGTTTGGGGCCGGAGGCCGCCGATCCGATCGAGGAGTTTCTGTCGCTCGCCGTTGCCTATGAATCAGAAGCCGTGCCCAGCCTGGAGGGATTTCTGTTCTGGCTGGCGGCCGGCGAACAGCAGATCAAGCGGGATATGGAGGTCGGCGGCAACCTGGTCCGGGTCATGACGGTCCACGGCGCCAAGGGCCTGCAAGCGCCGATTGTCTTCCTGCCCGATACCCTGCAGAAGCCGGCGCCGCGGGAAAAACTTTTCTGGCTGGCCGACGGGGCGAACCCCCGGCTGCCGCTGTGGCAGGCCCGCAGCGCGCTGGACGAACCGCTGTCGCGCGCGGCCAAACAGCGCTTGGCGATCTCGCAGGACGAAGAGTACCGCCGGTTGCTCTATGTGGCCCTTACCCGCGCCGAAGACCGGCTTTATGTCTGCGGCTGGAACGGTCGGCAGGCCGCCCCGGCGGGTAACTGGTATCAAATGGTGCAGGAAAGCCTCGCGAAAACCCCGGACGCGGCGGTGGCCTTCGACTTCACCGAGGTGATCGCCGGCGGGTGGTCCGGGCCCGGTTGGCGGCGTCGAACCGCCCAGGTGGCGGCGCGCGAACAGCCGCCGGCCCCAAACCCAACCGTGGGGCAAACCGGCGCGGAGCGGGCTGGGGAGACCACGGGAGAAACCGCTGAGAAGACCGCCGAATTGGGCGCAGCACCCCAGGCCGGCGCGCTGCCCAGCTGGATTGCACGACCCGCGCCGACGGAGGCCAGCCCGACACGGCCGCTGACCCCCTCCAAGCCCAGTGATCCCGATCCCCCCTTGCTCTCGCCGCTGGGCGCGGACAATGGCCGGCGCTTTCAACGGGGGCGGCTGGTGCACCGGTTGTTGCAAAGCCTGCCCGATCTGCCTGAATCGCAGTGGCAGGCCGCCGTGGCGCGCTTTCTGGCGACCCCGGCCCATCGGCTGACCCCGGCGCAGCAGGCTGACATCGCGGCGGAAACCCTGGCTGTTTTGCGGCAGCCCGAACTGCAGGCGCTGTTCGGGCCCGACAGCCGCGCCGAGGTGCCGGTGGTGGGCCTGATCCAGTCCGGAAACGGCGGCGAAGTGGTGTCCGGCCAGATCGATCGCCTTTGCGTCGATTCGGAAAAGGTTCTGGTCCTGGACTACAAAACCCAGCGGCAGGCCCACGACGACCCCAACCAGGTGCCGCGCGGCTATCTGCGACAAATGGCCAGTTACAAGGCCTTGCTGACGAAAGTTTATCCCGGCAAAGAGGTTCACTGCGCCTTGCTTTGGACCGACGGTCCGCGCTACATGCCGTTGCCCGATGACCTGCTGCGACGCCACATGCCTTGACGCTGGGGCAAGGGCGTACCCATATTGGGGGCAACTTGGTCGAAAACCGTGGGGCGTCTTCGAACGATCCTGGAACACTTCCTTGGCCCACCGGTGACCCACCGGTAGCCCCCGACCACCCACAGATGACTGGAATGAACATGTCCACCACCACCGCTGTCAGCGATACCAGCTTTGAAGCCGACGTCCTGAAGTCCGACCGGCCCGTTGTTGTGGATTTCTGGGCCGAATGGTGCGGTCCCTGTAAGATGATCGCGCCGGCCTTGGAAGAAATCGCCAGCGATCTTGGCGATAAGATCTCCGTGGCCAAGATGAACATCGACGACAACCCCAACACACCGGCCAAGTTCGGCGTGCGCGGCATTCCCACCCTGATGCTTTTCAAGGATGGTCAGGTTGCCGCCACCAAGGTCGGGGCGCTGCCGAAGAATCAGCTGCAGGAATGGATCGAAGGCAACCTCTAAGCCTGCAACGGCTGCAAGGCTCAGCAAGATAACAGACAAAAGGCCCGCGCGGGAAACCGCCTGGGCCTTTTGCTTGAGGTTTTCGTCTCTGAGCAGCGGTTAGTGGAAGCCGTCGAGCACATTCTTGCCGATGACCCGGCCGCTCTCTTGCAGCGAATGGGCCGCCTTGAGCGTTTCGACGCTGATTTTCCCGAGATTGTTGGTCACCGTGGAACGCAGCGTGCCGTCATCAATCAGTTCCGACACCCGATTGAGCAAGTCATGCTGCTTTTCGATGTCGTCGGTATGGAACATGGCGCGCGCGAACATGAATTCCCAGCTGATGGTCAGGGCTTTGGGTTTGCCCAAATTGATGTCCAGCGACTGGGGATCATCGATCAGCGTGAGATGACCGCGCGGCTTGATAAGCTCGATGATGGCGGGAAAATGCCCCTCTGTTCCGGTAAGCGCGGCAACGTAGCGCGGCTCGAGCCCCAGGGCCTTAACTTGATCGACCAGCGACTCACGGTGGTTGATCACCTGGTCGGCGCCCATTTGCTGAACCCACTGCACGGTTTCCGGGCGCGACGCCGTGGCGATCACGGTCAACCCGGTGAGCTGCTTGGCGAGTTGAATGAGAATCGACCCAACCCCTCCCGCGCCGCCGATGATCAGCAGACTCTCGCCCTTGCCTGCGCCTTCCGTCAACGCAAAGGAATCGAACAGAATTTCCCAGGCGGTAATTGAAGTCAGCGGAAAACCGGCCGCGTCGGCGAAGCCGAGGGATTTCGGCTTTTTCCCGACGATCCGCTCGTCAACGGCATGCAGCTCGGCGTTGGTGCCCGGCCGGACGATATCACCGGCGTAATAGACCTCATCGCCGACGTTAAAGTTGCCGACAGCGCCGCCAACTTTCCGAACAACGCCGGCGGCGTCATAGCCGATGACCTTGCTGCCCTTTTCCGGCGCCACATTGGCGCGGACTTTCACATCCACGGGATTAACCGAAATCCCTCGAACCTCGACCAAAAGATCCCGTGGTCCCAATTCCGGTATCGCTGTTTCAAATTCGACCAGCGCGTCCGGCGCGGTGATCAGCCCGGCCTGGTTGTATCCGATTGCCTTCATTTTGCTGTCTTTCTTTGTTGCTGTCTGACGCGCGCCGCTATCCGGCGCCCAGGAAATGTGACGGGCGAGTGCGCCCTTGCGGGTGATCGACCTGACAAGCAGCGCTGTTTGCTTCGACGCCATTGGTGGATCCGATGATCGTGTTGGACTTTCAGCAGCTCCCCCACCCGAGACTTCGGGCCGTCCAGCGGCGGCGGGGCGACGCAAGACTTGGGAATAATTTAAATTCCTCATGGAAGTTCGCTTGTCTATGAGTAATTATGGGTGTAGATGATTAATAAGTAAAATTGATAATTGAACTAGAACCGATGAGCAAAACAGATAGATCACAATTCAAGCTGGAGACCGACCTTATCAGTTTGCGCTCGCTGGTCGCGGTGGTGGAAGAAGGCGGTTTCTCGGCGGCGGTAAAACGGATCAACCGCACACAGTCGGCAATCAGCCTTCAAATCGCCAAGCTGGAAGAGCGGTTGAACACCAAGCTTCTGGAGCGCACCAGTCGCACCATAGCCGTAACGCCGGCTGGCGAAGTCTTTGTCAGCTACGCCCGTCGGATTCTTGAACTGGCCGATGAGGCTATCTTGGCCGTTACCGCGCCAGAGGAAACAACGCTGCTGCGTGTGGGGTTCGCGGAATACCTTGTCCCACAGCACTTGCACACCTTGCTGGCCAGTTTTCGGCGGGCGCACCCGAATTGCGACCTCAGCTTGGTGCTGGGGTCCGGGGCAACCTTGATTGAGGCGATGGCCCGCGGTGAGCTTGATCTCGTCTTCGCCGGTCCGGAGGCCGACAATGGCCAGATACTATGGGAAGAACCTTTGGTCTGGGCCGGAACAAGCAACCTCGCGGCCGACCCGACCGCTCCGATCGAGCTTGTTCTGATGCATCCGCCCTGTAGCTACCGGAAGATCGCTTTCGATGCGCTCGCCAAGACAGCGACGCGGTGGAAGCTTTCAATCGACGCCAACTCGGTGCAGGCGGTTCAATCGGCGATCCGCGCCGGGTTGGGCGTCAGCGTGCTGCCACTTTCCGCCGTTCAGGAAGACATGCCGCTTCTCGCCGATGGCTTGCCCGAACTGCCGAACACGTCGGTGATGAGCTACGTCAGCAACGATCTGTCCCATCCCTATGTGCAACGCTTCATCGACTTCCTCCTCGCCTGTATCGAAGGCCGTGTCGAGAATCGCCGGCATATTATGTTTCGCAGCGGGCTAAGCGGGGCAAGCGGGGTAAATGAGACGGTGGATTCGCGCCCGACGGTGAACTGAGCCGCGACAGCGCGATCAACAGAGACGAAGCGCAACGCGCTTCTTTCTCCGTCGATCCGACTCTCGGTTACCCGTGATAGGCGCGCGAATCCTCCGGGGCCTGCGCCCGGTCTTTCATGCCATAGTCCCGGATCACCGACGTGACCCGAAGCCGGTAGTCGGCAAAGACGCCGCCGCGTCCCTTGGCCTGGGTTTGCCGGTGAGCGGCGCTGTTGCGCCAGGCGCTCACCGCCGCCGCGTCCCGCCAAAACGACAGCGACAGGAGTTTTCCCGGTTCGCTCAAGCTTTCAAAGCGTTCCACCGAGATGAAGCCGTCGCGTTGCAACAAATCGTCGCGGAGCGCTGCGGCCAGATCCAAATAGGCGTCTTTCTGACCCGCGGCGGGCCACACTTCAAAAATTACGGCGATCATCGGGAAGCTCCATGAAAACGGTGAGGAATTGGGTGAGGGCGGCAAAGCATCGGTCGGACGCAAGCGCATCTCTCGAAATTCACGGCCATCATAGAACAGCGCCGGGGGCGCGCCCAAGCGCGGATCGCCGGGAGGGAGTTTTCTTGCCGCCGACCCTCGCAATTTTTGCCGGCCGACGGGCAAGGACCGCCGAAGTCTGAGCTTGAACGGGATCACGTTGTGATTCCATTTGCAGCGATTTGACTCTAATCTGACGCCATGACCAACGACCCAGACAGCTTCGACACCGCCGCCCTGTTGGCCGATCCGGTCCGCGCCGCCTTGCTCGCCGCGCTGGTCGACGGCCCGGCGCTGACGGCCACGGAATTGAGTCAAATCGCTGGAATCTCCGCGCAAAGCGCCGCGCGTCAGCTCAAGCAAATGGTCGAGACCGACCTGCTCACGTTGGAAAAATACAGCGGCGCCCGATACTTCCGGCTCTGTTCGCCGGCGCTGGCCCAAGCCCTGGAAGCCCATGCGGTGCGCGCCGCCGCCGGCAGCGCGCGGCCCACGGCCCGGCCCGGTCCGCGGGACCCCGCCCTGCGGCAGGCCCGAAGCTGCTACGACCACCTCGCCGGCGCCCAAGGCGTGGCGATGGCGCAGGCGCTGCTCGACCGGGGTTATCTTCGCCCCAGCGACAGGGACTTCCAGATCACCGCCACCGGCGAGATCTTTTTTCACGCCTGGGGCCTGGATCTGACGGCCGTGCGCCGCCAACGGCGGGTCTTTGCCCGGCACTGCCTGGACTGGAGCGAACGACGCCCCCATATCGGCGGCGCTTTCGGGGCCGCGCTGCTGGCCCACCTCGTCAGCCAGGGCTGGGCAAGACAGGAAGCCGACAGCCGTCGGGTTGAGATCACCGCCAAGGGCAGCCGGGCGCTGGCCGCCCTGACGGCGCCTCGACCGCAACACCAGAACCCATAGCAAGGCCATCGCCCGGCCCGGTTTCACTGCCAGAATAAGGAAGAATTCATGCCCAATTCCTTGCAAATCCTAACCTATCACGACGGCCAATGGCAGCAAGGCAGCGTGCCGGTCATCAAGTCGGCGGACCACTGCACCTGGGGCGGAACGACGGTGTTTGACGGCGCGCGCGCCTACCAGGGCCTGACCCCGGATCTGGATCTTCACTGCGCGCGGGTCAACCGTTCCGCCGAGATCATGGGCCTGACACCCAGCCACGACAGCGCCCGCATCGTCGAGCTGGCGCTGGAGGGCTTGCGCCGCTTTCCCAAGGACAGCGCGGTCTATATCCGGCCGCTTTACTGGTCGGTGGACCGGGGCCTGGGATTTATCATCCCCGACCCACAAACTGCGGAATTCTGTTTGACGCTGGAAGAGGTGCCCATGCCGCCGCCGGAGACCAGCGCCACTTTGACGACAACCCAATTCTGCCGCCCGCTGCTTTCAATGGCGACGGTGGACGCCAAGGCGGCCTGTCTCTACCCCAACAACATCCGGATGATGCGCGAAGCCCAGGCGAAGGGCTTCACCAACGCCCTGGTCGCCGACCCGCTGGGCAACGTGGCGGAAACGGCAACCTCGAATGTTTTCATGGTCAAGGACGGCGCGGTTTTCACCCCGGTGCCCAACGGCACCTTTCTCAACGGCATCACCCGCCAGCGCCATATCAAGCTGCTGCGGGCCGCCGGCATAACGGTCCACGAGAGCGTGCTAACCTTTGACGATTTCCGACAGGCCGATGAAGTCTTTCTTTCCGGCAACCTCACCAAGATCACCGCGGTGACCGCCTTCGACGAGGTCCGCTATCCGATCGGCCCGATCACCGGCAGGGCCCGGGAACTCTATTGGGACTGGGCGGCGTCGCTGCCCAAAAACTGACCGCTCCGACCGACGATGGCGCGCCGGGCGCGGCAAGCCGCGAGGCTGTTTTCGGCTCAACTCGGCGCTGTGCGGGGCGGCCCCTTCAATTCAATAACGTTGCCTTCGGGATCCTGCAGATAGAGCGAAGGGCCCGTGCCCTGTGCGCCGTAGCGCTCGCCCACCTCACCGGCCGCCACCCCGTGGTCGCTCAAATGAGCCCGCAGCGCGGCGGCCTCGAAGGGCTCGATCCGCAAGGCGAAATGATCGAGGTTTCGTCCCTCGAGCGCGTCGTCGGGCTTGCGCTGCTGCAGGTCGATCAGCGAGTCGCCGGCGCGCAATTGCACCAGCCCGATGCGCTCGACCCGGCGCTCGACGCGACAGCCCAGTACGTCAACATAGAAGTCAACGGCCAGTTCCAGATCGTCCACGACCAACACCAGATGATCCAGGCCCTTGACGGTAAAGGTCATGGCGACTCTCCCTTATAGCAGCGATTGCGGCGGTTGCGCGGCCACGGTCCGCACCAACCGATTGATAGATAATAAAAGCTGTTCCTTTGGTTATTTAGGAAAGTTAAACGGCCCGGCAAGAGCTTTCTCGCCGGGCCGCTGTTTGCCCTCGTGCGGCGCGCCCGCCCGGGCTGACGTCTCGCCGTCGCCGGGCGGCCGACCGGCGGGTCAGGCCTCGGCCAACTTCACCAGCATCTTGCCCAGGTTCTTGCCTTCGAACAGGCCGAGGAACGCGGCCGGGGCCTTGTCCAAGCCGTCATAGACCGTCTCGCGCCAGGTCAATTTTCCATCGGCGATCAATTTGCCGGCCTCGGCGGCATATTCCGCGAAGGCGTCAAAGTGGTCGGAAACGATGAATCCCTGCAGCTTCAGCTTTTTGGTCAGGATCAACCCCATGTTTTCGGGCCAGGGCTCCGCTTCGGTGGCGTTGTAGTTCGCGATAATTCCGCAGAGCGCGATACGGCCGAAGGGATTCATGTTGTTGAGCGCCGCGCGCATGTGCTCGCCGCCGACATTCTCATAGTAAACGTCGATGCCTTCGGGCGCCGCCGCGGCCAGGGCCTTGGTCAGGTTGTCGACTTCCTTGTAGTTGATCACCGCGTCAACGCCGATTTCCTTCAGGAAGGCGACCTTTTCCGCCGATCCGGTGGACCCCACCACCCGGCAGCCCTTGGCTTTGCCCAGTTGACAGGCGACCGTGCCGACCGCGCCGGACGCCGCCGAGACAAAAAGCGTTTCGCCCGGTTTCAATTCGGCAATCCGCTCCAGCCCGACATAGGCGGTCGTGCCCGGCATCCCCAACACGCCCAGATGGGCCTGCAACGGCACGCCGCTGTCGGGAAGGCGCCGCAACTCGTCGGCCTGGCCGATGAAATGACTGCGCCACCCGGCCATCGACAGTACGAACGCACCCACCGGCAGGGCCTCGGCGCAACTCTCGCGCACCACGCCGACCGCGCCGCCGTCCATGACCTTGCCGACCTCGAACGGCGCCGCATAGCTTTTTCGGTCCGACATCCGGCCGCGCATGTAGGGATCAACCGACATCCAAAGATTTTCCACCAGCACCTGGCCGGCTTGCAAAGCAGGCAGGTCCCGGGTGACGAAGTCAAAGTCGGCGGCGGTGGGGGTGCCTTTCGGGCGCTGTTTGAGGTGAACTTCTCTGGCTGTTTGCGCCATGGTTTTTCTCGCTTTCTTGCCTATCCGAACGGTCTCTTTGGCCAACAGACTGCCCCAAGCCGCCGTCAAGGAACAGTCCCCGCCCACGCAAAGAACTCTTTCCCTGTTCCCACCGGGCATAAGGGGGCTGTGCGGTGGGGCGCGGCGGACCGGCTATCTTGCCACCGCTTCACGCCAGCATCGCAAAGGCGGCGCGCAGAATGTCCTTGTGATCGAAGGCGATTTCGGCATGACGCCAATCGTGAAGCAGCACCGCATCGGCCGCGTCGTCGCCGGCCCGCAGGCTCCCGACCTCGGCTTGCGCCAGGAAGGCCACGGTGACGGTATGCCACCGGCTGTCCCGCGCCGGGTCGGAATAAACCCCGATCAGCCGCAGTGCGGATTCTGGCAGCGCCACGCCGGTTTCCTCGGCCAGCTCACGCACACAGGCGCGTTCCACGGTCTCGCCCACCTCGACGAACCCGCCCGGCAGGGCCAGCGCGCCCTTGGCCGGCGGCCAACGGCGCCGGATCAGCAGGACCCGGCGCTCGGGCGTCACCACCACACAGTCGACGCTCAGTTTGGGGGTGGTAACGGTGTAAGCCGTCATATCGCGTCCTTAGCTCCTCTTGCCTGTCGGCGTCCCGGGTCAACCGGGCCAGCGATCAACCATTCCCGTCTAGACCCTTGGGCAACAAAAGGGTAAGGGAATTGATCGCCGAACTCATGAAAAAGGGCCAAAGCGGTGAGCGCCTCAGAAATCGACCGGATGATCCAACTGCTATCGCGCTTGCCAGGGCTGGGGCCGCGCTCGGCCCGCCGGGCCTGTCTGCATCTGCTGCAGCGGCGCGAGTCGCTGTTGCAGCCCCTTGCCCAGGCCCTGGGCAAGGCCGCCGACGCCATCCGGTCTTGCGAAATCTGCAACAACCTGGATGACCAGTCCCCTTGCGCCTATTGCCGCGACGCCAACCGCGACGACAGTCTGATCTGTGTGGTCGAGGAGGTCGGCGATCTCTGGGCGCTGGAGCGTTCCGGCGCCTTCAAGGGGCGCTATCACGTTTTGGGCGGGACGCTGTCGGCGATCGACGGACGGGGACCGGAGGAACTGCATCTGCCCGGCTTGACGGCGCGGGCGCAAGCGCCGGAGGTCGCGGAAATTATTCTGGCGCTTTCGGCGACCGTGGAGGGCCAAACAACCGCGCACTATATCGCCGAGCGGCTCGAGCGGCTGCCGGTCACGCTCTCCTTTCTCGGTCAGGGCGTGCCGGTGGGCGGGGACCTGGACTATCTGGACGACGGCACCCTGACGGCCGCCCTGAAAGCCCGCCGCCCGGCTTGACAAACCGGCCGATCCCATCCCGAACCACAGCAAAACCACAGCCGGGACCAGAACCGGAACCGCAGCCGGAACCATATCCGGGAACCTGTCGGGAAACGGCCGATCCAGGCGACGCCGGCGCCGCGGGCCACCCGCCTTATTTTTTACCCAACAGAGCTTATCGCTGCCGCAAAGCGGCCATTTTTGAGGCTCAAACAGGAGAACCTGATTGAGCCTCCACTCGGCCTTGGCGCGTGATCGACAAAGAAAAAAGCGCGTCACCCCTCTCGTCAATCACCCTCTGATCGGTTGATCGGAGGCGGACTCCTTTGCTGATCTTGCCTGTTGTTCGTTGGAAAGATGGTGCCCATGCCCTACGTAAAAGTTTCGCGCTGCCGCAAGCTCCGCCACCGCGCCCGGCGCGCCGGCGGCGGCCTGATGATCGGCGCGGCCTTGTTGACCTTGGCCGCGACCAATGACCTGCGGGCCCAGGAACAGACCTTGGCGGCCGAGGCGCAGACCAATCTTTCCGTCACGGTTTATCAAAACGGCCTGGGCCTCATTCACGATGACCGCTGGGTTCCCCTGGTTGCCGGCCGCACCTCCCTGGCCGTCGCCGGCACCAATCCCGGCATGATCCCGGAAAGCCTGGTGCTGACCAGCGAGCAAGGCGGCTTGACCCTGGTCGAACAGAGCCAAATGCCCGCCACCCTCACCCCCCAGCGCCTGCTGGAGGGCGCCCTGGGTCAGAATGTCTGGCTGATTTCCCGCAACAGCCAGACCGGCGAAGACACGCGCGAGAAGGCCCGCCTGCTGTCGCTGGCGGAAGGTCCGGTGTTGCAGGTCGGCGACCGGGTGGAAATCAATCCACCGGGCCGCATTGTCCTGC
>TARA_R110002072_G_C7974128_1_pt1 | contig 11788 bp, 7 predicted proteins | sample TARA_R110002072 | Tara Oceans TARA_R110002072 (sample SAMEA4397118) | marine metagenome | biome: Polar Biome; feature: [SRF] surface water layer (ENVO:00010504); material: water (ENVO:00002006), including particulate matter (ENVO:01000060) such as... | depth 5 m | reverse complement strand
AAGTCCTTTGCTAAGTTGGTGTCTGAAGCTCGGATGGAAATTCGTAAAGTTATTTGGCCAACTAAGCAGGAATTGATGCAGACTACGCTTATTGTGGTTGTGTTTGTCTTGTTTGTTGCATTGATTTTATGGGGTGTTGACTCCCTCATTGGCTGGGTTGTTTCTAGCATTATTGGTTGATGGGAGATATTTGAGAATGGCCAAGTCTTGGTACGTGGTTCATGCCTATTCGGGTTATGAAAAGCAAGTTATGCGATCTCTAGCTGAGCAAGTTTCTTTTAAGGGCTTGGAAGATAAGTTTGGGGATATTCTCGTTCCTACTGAAGAAGTGGTGGAAATGAGAGATGGGAAGAAAAGAAAGAGTGAGCGTAAGTTCTATCCTGGTTATGTTTTGGTTCAGATGGATATGGACGATGATGCTTGGCATCTAGTGAAGTCTACTCCTAGAGTATTAGGTTTTATCGGTGGAACGGCAGATAAGCCTATACCTATCACGGATAAAGAAGCGCAAACAATTTTACAAAGAATTGAGAGTGGAGCAGAGAAGCCTAGGCCTAAAACGTTGTTTGAGGCGGGTGAAGTTGTACGTGTTATTGATGGTCCTTTTGCTGACTTTAATGGTGTTGTTGAAGAGGTCGATTACGATAAAAGTCGCGTAAAGGTTGCGGTTCTTATATTTGGTCGGTCTACACCTGTCGAGCTTGAGTTTGGGCAGGTCGAAAAAGATTAATTTTATATAGCTCATTTTAGAGTGGGTTTTTTGTCAAAATGGGGAGCTCGTTAGAGCGTCATCACCCGAGGAGTTTTAAATGGCTAAGAAGATAAGTGCATACATTAAGCTGCAGGTTGCAGCGGGTAAAGCAAACCCTAGTCCACCTGTTGGTCCTGCCTTAGGTCAGCATGGCGTTAATATTATGGAGTTCTGTAAAGCGTTCAATGCTCAAACTCAGGGTATGGAAGCTGGTTTGCCGATTCCTGTAGTTATATCTGTTTATACGGATAAAAGCTTTACGTTTGTAATGAAAACTCCACCAGCCGCAGTTCTATTAAAGAAGGCTGCGGGCATAAAGAGCGGTAGTGGTAAACCTAATACAACTAAAGTTGGCAATGTAACTCGTGAACAGTTAGAAGAAATCGCTAAGATGAAAGAGCCAGATTTAAATGCTGGTGATTTGGATGCGGCTGTTCGAATTATTGCGGGTACAGCTAGAAGCATGGGTCTTACTACAGAGGGTGTGATCTAATGGCTAAATTAACTAAACGTCAAAAATTAATCAATGAGAAAGTTCAATTAGGTAAAGCTTACAGCGTAGAAGATGCATGTGCTTTACTCTCAGAGTTTTCTGCAAGTATAAAATTTAATGAGTCTATCGATGTATCGGTAAACTTAGGTATCGATGCTCGTAAATCTGATCAAGCGGTTCGTGGCTCAACTGTATTGCCAAATGGTACAGGTAAAGCGGTGCGTGTAGCTGTGTTTACTCAAGGCGAAAATGCTGAGAAGGCAAAAGAAGCAGGTGCAGATATTATTGGCATGGATGATTTAGCAGCAGAGGTGAAAAAAGGCAACATGGATTTTGATGTTGTTATTGCTTCTCCTGATGCGATGAGAGTTGTCGGTCAGTTGGGTCAAATCCTAGGGCCGCGTGGTCTTATGCCTAACCCCAAAGTCGGTACAGTAACTCCAGATGTAGCGACAGCTGTCAAGAATGCTAAAGCAGGTCAGGTGCGTTACAGAACGGATAAGAACGGTATTGTCCATACTATTGTTGGCAATGTAGAGTTCTCTGCAGAGGCTATTAAGGCAAACTTGGAAGCACTGCTTGCAGATCTTAAAAAAGCTAAGCCTTCGTCCGCAAAAGGTATTTATATGAAGAAGATTACACTTTCTTCGACGATGGGTCCTGGTTTAGTCATAGATCAAAGCTCTATAGCAATTTAATTTTGATGCTCCGCATCAAAACTTTGGAGTCTAGGCTTTGCCTGGGCTGTCAAAGACCGCAGGTGTTAATTTATTAACTTAATTTCCTGCGCAGACGGTGAACAGACTCTCTTAATGAGTAGAAAATACGCCGTAGGTCGCCTAGCAATAGGTGGAAGTAAGTAGTCGGGAAACCGACTTTACTAAGGAGATAACCAATGGCAATTGGCCTCGAAGACAAAAAGGCGATAGTCGCTGAAGTCAACGAAGTTGCTAGCGGTGCTTTATCTGTTGTGCTAGCAGATTATCATGGCGTTGATGCTAATGATTTAACTGGATTGCGCAAGAGCGCTCGTGAAGGCGGAGTTTATCTTCGTGTCGTTCGAAATACGCTTGCAAGGCGTGCAGTAGAAGGAACCGAGTTTGAATGTTTGAAAGATGTGTTGGTAGGTCCAACTGTCTTGGCTTTTTCTTTAGAAGATCCAGGTGCCGCAGCGCGCCTACTTAAGGACTTTGCTAAAGAAAAGAAAGCATTCGAAATTAAAGCACTTTCAGTTGGTGGTGAACTATTAGGTGCAGATCAAATTGATCGCCTGGCTAAATTACCTACACGTCATCAGGCGTTGGGGATTTTGGCAGCGGTTACATTGGCACCTGTTACAAAGCTTGCAAGAACTTTCAACGATATTCCGTCGAAAGTGACTCGTGTAGTGGCGGCAGTTCGCGATCAGAAACAAGACGCAGCTTAATAATTTTTTTACTAATTTTAGGAGATTAAGGGCATGGCTCTATCTAAAGATGATATTTTAAACGCAATTGCAGAAATGAGTGTAATGGATGTTGTTGCATTAGTTGAAGCAATGGAAGAAAAATTTGGTGTATCAGCTGCTGCTGCAGTTGCTGCTCCTGCTGCTGCTGCAGATGCTGGCGCTGCTGCAGAAGAAAAGACTGAATTTGATGTGGTATTAACTGCAACGGGTGACAAGAAAGTTAACGTCATTAAAGCGGTTCGTGCACTTACAGGTTTAGGCCTTAAAGAAGCTAAAGCAATGGTAGATGGCGCTCCTTCTACTGTTAAAGAAGCTGCTAGCAAAGATGATGCAGAAGCAGCTAAGAAAGTACTTGAGGAAGCTGGCGCGTCAGTTGAAATCAAGTAATCTTGCTTCTGAAGTTATTAATGCTCCTTTAGAGTATTAATAACTCAAGGAACTGGCTGGTAGTTATTGCTATAACTGCCGGCCTTTTTCTGTTATTAGATAAAAAATATTCAAACTTATGCGGTGTTTGTGGTTACCCTTTAAATGGCAACATTACAGAGCATAGTCAATATCAAATCGGTGTCAAACCGAGCGAATTTTTAGACCATTAAGTCAAAAAACTGGGGAATATAGATGACCTACTCGTATACAGAGAAAAAGCGAATTCGTAAAGAATTTGGGGTGTTACCCACCGTAATGGATGTACCCTATCTTTTGTCTATTCAGTTAGACTCATATTTAAGCTTTTTGCAGAGTGAGAGTAATCCTGACGCTCGAGAAGATGTAGGTTTACATGCTGCTTTCAAATCTGTTTTTCCAATCGTTAGCTTTTCAGGCAATGCTGCTCTTGAATACGTCAGTTATCGCTTGGGTGAGCCTGCTTTTGATGTCAAAGAATGTATTCAGCGTGGCGTTACCTATGCTGCTCCTTTACGAGTTAAAGTTCGTTTAATTATTTACGATAAAGAATCGTCAAATAAGGCAATAAAAGATATTAAAGAACAAGAAGTTTATATGGGTGAAATGCCGCTAATGACGAAGAATGGTACCTTTGTTGTTAATGGGACTGAAAGGGTAATCGTCTCCCAGCTACACAGATCGCCAGGGGTATTCTTTGATCATGATAAAGGTAAGACTCACTCATCAGGTAAGCTTTTACATTCTGCGCGAGTTATTCCTTACCGTGGTTCTTGGTTAGATTTTGAATTTGACCCAAAAGATAATGTCTTCGTGCGTATAGATAGAAGACGAAAATTGCCAGCGTCTATATTGCTTAGAGCGCTCGGTTTTGAAACTCAGCAAATTTTAGAAATGTTCTTTGATACGAGTGCGTTTCAGCTCTCAGAAGAGTCATGCATGCTAGAGCTAGTGCCTTCACGATTACGCGGTGAGTTGGCTAGTTTTGAAATTAAAGATGAAGCTGGAAAAGTAATTGTAGAAGAAGGTCGTCGAATTACAGCTCGACATATCCGCCAGTTAGAAAAGTTAGGGAAGTATCTAGAAGTTCCAAGAGAGTATCTATACGGTAAAGTGACAGCAAAAGATCTAATAAATGAAGATACCGGTGAAATTATTCTTGAGTGTAATACAGAATTAACTCTGGAAAGTGTCGATGCAATTTTAGAAGCTGGTATCACTGGGTTTGAAACAATTTATACAAATGAATTGGACTGCGGTCCATTTATGTCAGAAACATTGCGTGTTGATCCAACTGGGAATCAACTCGAGGCGCTTGTAGAAATATATAGAATGATGCGTCCTGGCGAGCCACCGACTAAAGATTCAGCAGAAAATCTGTTTAAGAATTTATTTTTCACCCCAGAGCGTTATGATTTGTCTGCCGTCGGCCGAATGAAATTTAATAGACGTATTGGTCGAGAAATAGAGGTTGGTGAAGGTGTATTGTCTCAAGATGACATAATTTCTGTTTTGAAGACATTAATCGGTATACGTAATGGTCAAGGTGAAGTTGATGATATTGATCACCTCGGTAACCGCCGTATCCGATCTGTTGGTGAAATGGCAGAAAACCAATTCCGCGTTGGTTTGGTTCGAGTAGAGCGTGCAGTGCGTGAGCGTTTAAGTATGGCTGAGTCAGATGGTCTGATGCCTCAAGATCTGATTAATGCTAAGCCTGTCGCAGCGGCTGTCAAAGAGTTCTTCGGTTCTAGTCAGTTATCCCAGTTTATGGATCAAAATAACCCGCTATCTGAAGTGACGCATAAACGTCGTGTTTCAGCCTTAGGTCCGGGTGGTTTGACCCGTGAGCGCGCCGGTTTTGAAGTGCGTGACGTACACCCAACCCATTATGGTCGTGTTTGTCCGATTGAAACACCGGAAGGTCCAAACATCGGCTTGATCAACTCGCTAGCAACCTATGCAAGAACCAATTCATTCGGTTTCTTAGAAAGCCCTTATCGTAAGGTAGTTGATAGTGTTGTTACGGATGATATTGAGTATTTATCTGCTATTGAAGAAAGTAACTTTGTCATCGCGCAAGCGAGTGCAACTGTTGATGTCGGAGGAAAGCTGGTCGAAGAGCTGGTAAACGTTCGACATAAAAATGAGTTTACCGTTACACCGCCTGAAAAAGTTAACTATATGGATGTGTCACCAAGACAGGTTGTTTCGGTTGCTGCTTCATTAATACCCTTCTTAGAGCATGATGATGCAAACCGAGCCTTGATGGGATCGAATATGCAGCGTCAAGCAGTGCCAACACTTCGTGCTGAAAAACCATTAGTTGGTACGGGTATTGAACGTATCGTAGCGCAAGACTCGGGTGTCTGCGTTGTTGCTGACCGTGGTGGTGTTATCGAGCGCGTAGATGCGGGAAGAATTGTCGTTAGAGTGAATGATGAAGAGACCGCTCAAGGTGATGCGGGGGTAGATATTTATAATCTAACTAAATATGTGCGATCTAACCAAAATACATGTATCAATCAACAACCTTTGGTCACTCAGGGGCATGTGATTGCGCGTGGTGACGTTCTTGCGGATGGTCCATCTGTTGATATGGGTGAGCTGGCGCTAGGTCAAAATATGCGCATTGCCTTTATGCCTTGGAATGGCTACAACTTTGAGGATTCTATCTTAGTCTCGGAGCGTGTTGTTCAAGAAGATCGTTTTACAACGATACATATTCAAGAACTAACATGTGTAGCGCGTGATACCAAGCTAGGTAGTGAAGATATTACGGCAGATATTCCGAATGTCGGTGAAAGTGCATTATCTAAGCTTGATGAGTCCGGTATTGTTTATATCGGTGCCGAAGTTGGTGCAGGTGATATCTTGGTTGGTAAAGTTACTCCGAAAGGTGAGACTCAGCTTACGCCAGAAGAGAAGCTACTGCGTGCGATTTTTGGTGAGAAAGCGTCAGATGTTAAAGATACCTCTTTGCGAGTTTCTTCTGGAACTCGCGGTACCGTCATTGATGTTCAAGTGTTTACTAGAGATGGTGTAGAAAAAGATCAGCGCTCTAGAGATATTCAAAATGATCAATTAAACCAGTTTAGAAAAGATCTTAAAGATGAGTACCGAATTGTTCTCGGCGCTACTTTTGAAAGATTGACCAAAACATTAACGGGTAGCGGGGTTGTTTCAGCGCCTGGCCTCAAAAAAGGTGATTTGATTACAGAAGCCTATTTACAAGGGCTTGATTCTGCAGACTGGTTTAATATCCGTATGTCAGATGACTCTCTTAATGACACCTTAGAAAAAGCTGAAGCACAGTTAGATGAGCGTCGTAAAGATCAAGATGCGCGTTTCGAGGTTAAGAAAAACAAACTCCAAACGGGTGATGATTTAGCGCCAGGTGTGCTTAAAATTGTGAAGGTTTATGTTGCGATTAAACGTCGCATTCAGCCAGGTGATAAAATGGCTGGTCGACATGGTAACAAGGGTGTTATCTCAGTAATTATGCCCGTCGAAGATATGCCATATGATGAGTTTGGTAACCCTGTTGATATCGTATTGAACCCGCTAGGTGTTCCATCGCGGATGAACGTTGGTCAGGTGTTAGAAACTCACTTAGGTTGTGCGGCAAAAGGCTTAGGTAAAAAAATTGACTTGATGCTAAAAGAGCAGCGTAAAGTTGAGGATGTGCGTACATTATTGGATGATATTTATAATGGTGTTGCAGATAAAAAAGAAGCCTTAGATACCTTCTCTGACGTCGAAATCCTTGAGCTTGCAAACAATCTTAGAGAGGGTGTGCCAATGGCGACACCGGCTTTTGATGGTGCTAAAGAATCACAGATTAAAGAGCTGCTAAGATTGGCAGGGCTTGATGATAGTGGTCAGGTTCAATTATATGATGGCCGAACAGGTGATGCTTTTGATAGGCAGGTAACGGTTGGTTATATGTATATTTTGAAACTGAATCACTTGATTGATGATAAAATGCATGCCCGTTCAACTGGTTCTTATAGTCTGGTTACTCAGCAACCTCTTGGTGGTAAAGCGCAATTTGGTGGTCAGCGATTTGGAGAGATGGAAGTTTGGGCATTAGAAGCATATGGTGCCGCTTATACTCTGCAAGAAATGCTGACGGTTAAATCTGATGATGTTGCGGGTCGTACCAAAATGTATAAAAACATCGTTGATGGTGATCATAGGATGGAGCCTGGTATGCCAGAATCATTCAATGTTCTTGTTAAAGAAATACGTTCGCTTGGTATTGATATCGAGCTTGAGGCTGACTAATTCAGGCAGTTCAATAGTATTAGCGGAGGCGGGCATCAAGAGGTGCGCGCAGATATATCACTCCAAATGGAGCATTAAGCGATGAAAGATTTATTAAACCTATTAAAAAACCAAAATCAGAATCAGGAATTTGACTCGATTCGCATCGGCCTGTCTTCACCTGAAATGATTCGTTCTTGGTCATATGGTGAAGTTAAAAAGCCTGAGACTATCAACTATCGTACGTTTAAGCCTGAACGTGACGGGTTATTTTGCGCCAAGATCTTTGGGCCAATTAAAGATTATGAATGTCTTTGTGGCAAATATAAAAGATTAAAGCATCGTGGTGTTATTTGTGAAAAGTGTGGCGTAGAAGTTGCTCTTGCCAGTGTTCGTCGTGACCGCATGGCGCATATTGAATTGGCAAGTCCTGTCGCGCATATCTGGTTCCTGAAATCACTGCCGTCACGAATCGGTATGCTTTTAGATATGACCCTGCGTGATATTGAGCGGGTGTTGTATTTCGAATCTTATATGGTTGTTGATCCGGGTATGAGTACGCTTGAGCAGGGGCAGTTACTCAGTGATGAACAATATTACGAAGCTTTAGAAGAGTTTGGTGATGAGTTTGATGCGAAAATGGGTGCTGAAGCCATCCAAGCAATGCTTCAAAGTATAGATCTTGAGGAAGAAATTGCACGTCTTAGAGAAGAAATTCCCGCCACTAATTCTGAAACTAAAATTAAGAAGCTTTCTAAGCGTTTAAAATTATTAGAGTCTTTCCATAGTTCTGGTAACAACCCTGAATGGATGATTTTGAAAGTCTTGCCGGTTTTACCGCCAGATTTACGTCCACTTGTTCCACTTGATGGTGGAAGATTTGCAACATCAGATTTGAACGACTTATACCGTCGGGTAATCAATCGTAATAATCGTTTGAAACGACTATTAGAACTGAGCGCCCCAGATATTATTGTACGCAACGAAAAGCGCATGCTTCAAGAGTCTGTTGATGCATTGCTTGATAATGGTCGTCGTGGTCGCGCTATTACAGGTTCCAATAAGCGTCCTTTAAAATCACTAGCAGATATGATCAAGGGTAAACAAGGGCGCTTTCGCCAGAACTTGCTTGGTAAACGAGTTGATTATTCTGGGCGTTCTGTAATCGTTGTTGGTCCAAGCTTAAGGTTACATCAGTGCGGCTTGCCAAAGAAAATGGCATTAGAATTGTTTAAACCTTTCATTTTCTCAAAGCTAGAGCTTCGTGGTTTAGCGACAACGATTAAAGCAGCGAAGAAAATGGTTGAGCGTGAAACGCCTGAAGTCTGGGACATTCTTGCTGACGTTATTCGTGAGCACCCGGTTATGCTTAACCGTGCGCCTACGTTGCACCGGTTGGGTATACAAGCATTTGAGCCGGTTTTGATTGAAGGTAAAGCGATTCAATTACATCCTTTGGTTTGTGCAGCCTATAACGCCGATTTTGATGGTGACCAAATGGCTGTGCACGTGCCATTAACGCTTGAGGCGCAGTTAGAGGCGCGTGCATTAATGATGTCAACGAACAACATACTGGCGCCAGCAAGTGGTGAGCCCATTATTGTTCCATCTCAGGATGTTGTGTTAGGTCTTTATTATATGACCCGTGCGCGAGTAAATGTGCATGGTGAAGGGATGGTCTTTGCAGATATTAAAGAAGTTCAACGAGCCTATGGTGCCAAGAAAGTTCATCTTCAAGCTAAAGTAAAGGTTCGTTTAACTGAAAATGTATATCAAGAGGATGGATCTACCGTTACCACGACAGCGATTGTTGATACGACGGTTGGTAGAGCAATGTTGTTCGAGATACTGCCAAAAGGTTTGCCATTTGAAATTGTAAACAAGCCTATGGTCAAGAAAGCTATTTCAAAATTGATCAACACTGCGTATCGAGTTTGTGGTTTAAAGGATACGGTTATTTTTGCTGACCAGTTGATGTATATGGGTTTCTCGCAGGCTACTTTTTCCGGTTCGTCTATTGGTGTAAACGACTTTGTAATTCCGGATGAGAAGTATACGATTATCGATGCGGCTCACGAGGAAGTTAAGGAAATTGAAACGCAATTTGCATCTGGTCTTTTGACGCATGGCGAGAAATACAACAAGGTTATCGATATCTGGGCGAGAGCAAATGATAAAGTTGCTAAAGCGATGATGGATAATCTTGGTAAAGAAGAAGTATTCGATAAAGATGGCAATGCAGTCGATCAAGACTCTTTTAATTCTGTCTTTATGATGGCCGATTCGGGTGCAAGGGGGTCGGCTGCACAGATTCGTCAGTTGGCAGGTATGCGTGGTTTGATGGCTAAGCCGGATGGTTCGATCATCGAAACACCTATTACTGCAAATTTCCGAGAAGGTTTGAACGTTCTTCAGTACTTTATCTCTACTCATGGTGCGCGTAAAGGTCTTGCTGATACGGCTTTGAAAACAGCTAACTCTGGTTACTTGACGCGTAGATTGGTTGATGTTGCTCAAGATTTAGTGGTTACTATGGATGACTGTGGTACTAGTCATGGTTTATTAATGACGCCTATGATTGAAGGTGGTGATGTTGTTGTGCCGCTTGGTGACCGAGTGCTTGGGCGTATTTCGGCAAAAGATATTTTTGCACCAGGAGATACGGATAATGTTGTCTTGCCTATTGGTACATTTCTAGATGAGTCAAAAGTCGGAGAGCTAGAGGCTGCCGGTGTCGATGAGGTTTGGGTGCGGTCGGCAATTACGTGTGATACACGGCACGGTGTCTGTGCTCAGTGTTATGGTCGTGACTTGGCGCGTGGACATGTTGTCAATAAAGGCGAAGCTGTTGGCGTTATTGCAGCACAGTCAATCGGTGAGCCAGGTACTCAGTTAACGATGCGTACCTTCCATATTGGTGGTGCTGCCTCTCGGTCATCTGCTGTTGATAATATTCAAGTTAAGCATGGCGGTAAAATTCGATTGCATAACATGAAGTCAATTGAACGAAAAGATGGTTGTTTGGTTGTGACGTCGCGATCGTCTGCATTAGCGGTAGCGGATGAACATGGCCGTGAGCGAGAATGGTATAAATTGCCCTATGGTGCGGTTATTACAGCTAAAGATGGTGATCAGGTTGCTGCAGGCTCCGTCGTTGCAAAATGGGATCCGCATACTCACCCAATTATCACTGAGACGGGCGGTAAGGCTCAGTTTGTAGGGATGGAAGAAGCCATTACTGTTCGTACGCAAACAGATGAGCTTACCGGTCTATCTAATATTCAAATTATTGATCCCAAAGACCGGCCTTCTTCTGGCAAAGAGGTGCGTCCAATGGTTCAGTTGTTGGATGAAAAGGGAGAGAGTGTCATGCTTCCTGGTACGGATACACCGATTCAGGTATTTTTGCCGCCCAACGCACTTCTTAACATGCGTAATGGTGATAATCTTGAGGTAGGTGATGTGCTGGCACGTATACCCCAGGAGTCTTCAAAGACTCGAGATATTACCGGTGGTCTACCAAGAGTCGCTGACTTGTTTGAGGCGCGTAAGCCTAAGGAGCCTTCCATTCTTGCAGAGATAAGTGGAGTTGTTAGTTTTGGTAAGGAAACAAAAGGTAAGAAGCGTTTAATTATTACGCCAAAAGATGGATCTGATCCGTATGAGGCTTTGATTCATAAGTATCGTCAGCTTAATATTTTCGAGGGTGAGACGGTAGAAAAGGGTGAAGTTATTTCAGACGGCCCATTTAATCCTCACGACATTCTTAGATTGTTGGGTGTGGTCGAGTTGTCTAAATATATTACTAACGAAGTTCAAGATGTTTATCGTTTGCAAGGTGTTGTTATTAATGACAAACATATTGAAGTTATCGTTAGGCAGATGCTCCGTAAGGTTGAAATTACTCAGTCTGGCGACACCGATTTAATCAAGGGTGATCAGGTTGAATATGTAAGGTTCCTTGAGGCTAATGAAGCCGCTGACGCGGCTGATAGAATGCCTGCGCAATGTGAAAGATTATTGTTAGGTATCACGAAAGCATCACTAGCGACAGAGTCATTTATTTCTGCTGCGTCATTCCAAGAAACAACACGCGTTCTAACTGAGGGTGCTGTAACGGGTAAACGTGATTATTTGCGAGGCCTGAAAGAAAATGTTGTTGTTGGTCGATTAATACCTGCCGGGACTGGGCTTGCTTACCATAGTGAACGTAAGCGTAAGAAAGAAAATCGTGCATTGAAAAAATCTGATGAGGGTTTGGGTGTGAGTGCGCAGGATGTTGTAGCGGCATTGAGCGCTGAGCTCAACAAGCAGTAATCATCAAAGAAATCCTGTTTAAGTAAATTGGTGTGCAGAAAAGCAACAGTTTGCTTGACAGTATGAGGGGGGGGGATTAGACTCCGCCCCTCAATATTATGGTGCCTAT
>TARA_R110002072_G_scaffold1369_13_pt1 | contig 11791 bp, 11 predicted proteins | sample TARA_R110002072 | Tara Oceans TARA_R110002072 (sample SAMEA4397118) | marine metagenome | biome: Polar Biome; feature: [SRF] surface water layer (ENVO:00010504); material: water (ENVO:00002006), including particulate matter (ENVO:01000060) such as... | depth 5 m | reverse complement strand
TCCCCAGGCGAGTTCACCCACCACCGTTGCACCGACCATTCTGCCACTGCCCTTTAGGGTATGGAAGGCTCGCCTTACTTCGGTCAATGCTTCGGTATCCGCAGAATCCGCCTGCCATCGAGGCAAATACTCACGAATTGTCTCAAGAACCTCTTCCGCCTCTTCGATGAAGATTTCAAGGATCTCTTCATCTATAAGATCCTCATCAACTTCGACTTCGTCAGTAGTTTCTAATTCGACCGCTTCATCAAGCATTGCGGCAGCATTATCTAGCTCAACAGAATCAAGGCCACCAGGTGTGGATTCATCCTGTTCTACATATTCCTCAACCGGCACTTCTGACTGACGACTAGCTTCTTCAATTTCTATTTCTTGACTTTCAACTTCTTGACTTTCAACTTCTTGACTTTCAACTTCCCGAATTTCTGCTTCGCTTGGAATTTCCTCAATGGGTTCGATGTCTTCCGAAACCACGGTAGTGGATAAATCCTCTGTCACCGAGTAACCCAATTTTGCAATGGCAGTTTCAGCAACTTCAACCATTTGCCAGTAGGGATCTGTTGTACTCTCCAGCAGACGTTCCAAAAAGTAGTCGATACTAGTAACCGCATCTGCCAGGTCGTCAAGTTCCGCCAAAGTAGGTTGAACATCGCGACCAAGAAGTTTCTCATCCACATATCGGGAGCACGCAGCCAACACATCAGCACAGCGTTGCTGATTGACAATAAAAAGACCGCTGCCGAGACTACGCAGGTTATCCGCCAGGGTTTCTAACTTGTCCTTCGCAAAATTATTGGAAATATATTCGATGACGGCGTCTTTGCTTCGAGCAAGTCCATTTCGGGTTTCACGAATAACGGTCGCCTGGGCCTCGTCGAGATCGCCGAAGTGATCGGTCTCTCCACCATCATCCACATTCCCAATAAAGCGATTTAAATCTGCACTGATCTCAAGCAACGCACCTGCGATATCTAATAGCTGATCATCACTTGCTGGCTCTGTGCCAGATTCAATTGAACCGATCGTTTTAACCTGGCGCAAAATCCTTTGTTGGTGTTCCGGCTTGCCGACAACCAATAGCGTGCTGGATATTTGTTCCATTTGAGGAATCAAATCCACCAGATCACTCGTTTGGCGCGTCGACGAACGAACATAGAGATCCAATTTGTCCGTAACACCATTCAACTCTTCAATCAGTATTTTTGAAACGGTTGCGATTGTTTCATCGTCAGGACCAAAGTCTACATCTTCGGTTAGCGACACCTCCGCAGCTGTAGACTCGAAAAGCTGTTTAGCTGCTACAATCCGCGGCGTTTCTTTGGTCGCCTTGTCTAATGTTTCTTGTAGCTGAAGGAGGAATTCCGGTGGTATTGCCATAGCCAAAGACTCAGGCGTTCCTTCGGCTAACACCTTTAACAATGAGTCGTACCTACGAAGCTGTCCAGCCAACCCTCCATCTAACTTTAGAGCACCGTTAGCAACACCTTCTACAACTGCAAGCATGCTATCGGCGAAGTATCCGCTTGGGGTATCCCGGCAAAGCTTGGCCTGCATTTGTAGAACTTTTGCCAACAGACCAAGATTTTCCCTGGGGCTTTGCTTCTTCAGGAGGGCATTAAGCGCTTGCTGAAAGCGAGCCCTTAACTTTTTAATTGTCCCCGGCCCATCGCCGGCACCATACTGCTCGATAACCGCGGCTGTAGGTGCATCAGCGAAAACACTAGCACCCGGTAAATCATCATCACCTTCGAGTTTTTCAGCACCGCGGGAAACCCGGAGATTATTAACCGTAGGCCTAACGAACTGAGGATTGTCTTTTTGCTCTCTCTGTATCCGATCCAGATATCCAGGCATTTGCAAAATCGTTTGCATCAGGAGTTCCTGGGCATGGCCAAGATCCGGTACCTGATTGTTCATCAGGGCCTGGGCAAGCGCTTCCATTTCCGCGGCTACCAGCACTGGACCCTCAATCTCTACCATTTTCAGAGTGCCATGCACCTGGTGGAGAGCCGTTAGGCACGCACGCATGCTACTCGGGTCGTCACCTTTTTCAGCGACGGACTCTAGCGAATGCTGGGCCTTTTCAAGGGTTTCGGAAATATCCGCCTTGATCCAATCCAGCGCTACAAAATCCTGACTTGCACTCATGTGTTCATGCCCGTTTTCTTTGGCGCTAGCTTGGGAGCTTGAAGCCCGTTACAGAGGAACGAAGTTCGTTGGTAATCTCAGCAAGATTACCAACCGCAACAACCGTAGCCTGAGTTCCCTCTGTGGTTTGTGAGGTAATCTCTTCAATACTTTTCATTGTGTTCGAAATCTTTCCGGCAGACGCAGCCTGTTGGCGGGCAGCATCAGAAATGTTTTCAATGATTTCCGCCAGGGAGGTCGACACAGATTCAATTTCGCCGAGAGCCACACCCGCATCCTGGGCCAGTCTCGTACCCCGCACGACTTCCGACGTGGTTTGCTCCATCGATGTGACGGCTTCATTGGTATCACTCTGAATCGTTTTTACCAGGGCCGAGATCTGCTTGGCTGCAGCACCGGAACGCTCAGCCAAGCGTTGAACTTCATCCGCCACAACCGCGAAACCTTTACCGGCATCACCCGCCATCGATGCCTGAATGGCGGCGTTAAGTGAAAGGATATTAGTCTGGTCAGCGATATCATTAATAAGCGAAACAATATCGCCAATTTCCTGTGAGCTTTCGCCCAATCGCTTAATACGTTTAGCCGTTTCTTGAATCTGACCGCGAATGTTATCCATACCGTCAATAGTATTTTGCACAACCGACGCACCGTTATTGGCAATCTCAACCGAACGTTCCGCGACCGAGGACGATTCAGCCGCATTATAGGAAACCTGATCAATCGATACGGCCATATCATTCACGGCCTCTGAGACCTGGGCAATTTCTTCAGCCTGTCGTTTTGCAGCTTCAGACAATTGATTCACTGAGTTCTGTGTTTGGTCAGCCGCGGATGACACTGCACCTGAGGTCTCATTGATTTGCGAGACCAACGACCTGAGTTGGTCAATGGAAAAATTGATGGAGTCAGCAATTGCACCGGTAAAACTCTCCGTAACAGTCGCCTGGACTCGAAGGTCACCATCTGCCAAATCAGCAAGTTCATCGAGCAGTTGTAAAATGGCCGCCTGGTTTTGTTCGTTTTGAACTTCCGTCTCACTGACATTTTGATTTGCTTCGCGGTAAATCAACAAGCTAATCAGGAAAATGATGATAAAGGCACCAGCGGCGGTCACGAGCCCAACCAAAGGCGACGCAATATCAAGATTGTTACCTTTAGAGAGAGTGGATGTTACTCCCCCAAGTGCTTCCAGATACTCCGTCGAGCCGGTCGATACAATAACCGCTGCCTGTTGCACCTTAGTGATATTGTCTGATCGTGCACTGACTTCACTCAGCTGTGTGGATACTGTTCTGAATAGTCCCTCAGCCTGGGCCAGGTTGGCTTGAACATCAGCATCGCCAATTGCAGTTAACAGCAAATCCCGATCACCAGCCTTTAGTCCCGCCAGAACTTTTCCAAATGCCAATCTGTCTCTTTCCATATTCTCAAGAAGATTTTTGGCAGCGCCTAGCTCTACTGCTTTATCAACACTTCGAGACATCCGCTCAATCAACAGGTTCTGCCTCTGGGCAAGTGCAATTTGATTTGGCGGTAATCCGAGGCGCAACATGCCCGCGACAACCCGGTTATTTTCTTGCTGAATCGCTGACATATTAATCGCGAGGTCCCCGGTAATATCTTTGAGATAACTAATGGATTCGCGATTTCCTAGTACAACGTCGACATTTCCAGCGGTGCTAGTCCACAGCTGGTTAACCCTCGACAAGGAGCTTTTAGCATCACCAGATACCGCAGGCATGCCATTACCGCCCCTCTGTAACAGGCCAAGCTGAGCATCAAAGTTTGTTTTATCCTCCGCTAGCGCCGGGAAAGCAGCTAGCTGTCCGGATGCAGCTGCAGTGACGTTCTTGGCAATAGATTGCGAAAGCACCTTTAGCTCGTTTGCAGCCGCCAGGTGCACCTGACTTTGAGCGCTTTTTACCTGCGCCAAATAAAAATTACCTGCAAATGCAGCAATCAACACGACCAGCAACACGCTCATCACCAGGATCACCGGCTTTCGCATGGTTCGCCCTACAACGCTCGATTTTGCCATAACTCTGTTCCTTGTTTGTTGCGCGAGTTTATTGCGCTAGCTGTTCAAGATTCTCGTCCGCTGCAAGCGCTGACAAACTTAAAATAGGCCAGCTATTACCGCCGACCTGATATCCACCTTTCACATAGGGCTTAAACATGTCAGCCACCTCAATTTCATCCATAAAGGCTTCCTGAGGAAAGTGCTGCATGCCCAGGGATTCATCGACAATAAAACCCAGGTATGCCTCATCGTTTTCAATAGCAAAAATTCGTCGCTGGGGAAAAGGCACCCCGGACGGCGCGCCAAAATATATCGCCAGATCCAAAATCGCCATGAGCCTGCCTCGAACATTCGCGATGCCGTTCACAAAATGTTTAACACCTGGTAAACGGGTGGCGGTGGGCACACGCATGAGTTCCGCAATTTCACCCATCGGCGCAACAAACTGCTGCCCAAGCAAACTAAAGCCGAGTCCATTCCAGTGTGTCTGGGCATTCTCCTTAGCCGGAAGCTGTAGAGACAATGCCTGACTTCGTTCGGCAATCGCGAGTAACAGCGCAAATGGCGTGGCTTCACTCATGACATAACCTGATTCATAACGGCGACCAACTCCGGCTGATCAACGGGCTTCGTCACGTAACCAACCGCACCCTGTCGCTCTCCCCAGACCTTATCAGTTTCCTGGTTTTTACTGCTGACAATGATCACGGGAATGTGGCTTGTCTTGTCACCGCGACAAATTTGTCTGGTCGCCTGAAAGCCGTTCATATCCGGCATGACAATATCCATCAAAATACAATCGGGTTGTTCGTTTGTTGCAAGGGCAACACCATCGCGGCCGTTATCCGCAGTGATGACCTCATGTCCCAGCATTTCCAACATATGCTTAAATTGATATATCTCGGTTGGAGAGTCGTCTACTACCAGCACTTTCGCCATTCGGATACCTAGTCTCCTGACCGGACATGATCGCGAATCGCGCTCAGTAGCTCATCTTTACTGAACGGCTTGGTCAGATACTGATCTGACCCGACAATTCTGCCTTTCGCCCGGTCGAACAAACCATCTTTACTAGATAACATGATGACCGGCGTGTGTTTAAACGCGTTATTGTTCTTTATGAGGGCACAGGTCTGATACCCATCAAGCCGGGGCATCATAATATCGACAAAAATAATGGCAGGTTCAGAGTCTGCTATTTTCGCTAGAGCATCAAATCCATCGGTTGCGGTGATAACTTCACACCCCGCTTTCGACAGCAGGGTTTCAGCCGTGCGTCGAATGGTCTTACTGTCGTCAATGACCATAACCTTGACGCCGTCAAAATTGTCTTCCATATGCTCTATCCTAAGCCGCCTGGCGCGAACCCAATAAGCAAAATTCCATGTCTATTCGGTACTTTACAGTCGATTTGTAACACAGTTACTCAACTCAATCCATAAGCACCAGATAGCCAAAGGCATTCCACGGTTAACTGGTTTACAATGCCGAGAACCTAATTGTTGGCGGCAAAATATTGAGCAAAATCCTCGGCGTCGTAATGGACGTACTCGAATCCATAAATCCTAAAAAAGACAGCACCCTCGCCATGATGGAAGCTGCCCAGAGTCGGGGTTGGCAACTCAGGGTGATGTACCAGAGTGACCTCTACCTGAACGACGGAATGGTCTACGCCCGACAACGAAAAATCTCCGTTGCAGCGGGCGAACTGCCCTGGTTTACCCTGGAAGAGGATATCACCGGTCCCCTCAGCGAGCTCGACGCAATACTAATGCGGAAGGATCCACCTTTCGACATGGAGTATATTTACACAACCTACATGCTCGAAATGGCCGAAAAAGCCGGCACTCCGGTGCTCAACCGGCCCGGCAGTATACGCGACTGCAACGAAAAGTTGTTCGCTTTACAGTTTCCCGAGTGCTGCCCCCCTCACCTGGTGAGTCGAGATGCAGATCGTCTCAAAGCTTTTCATCAGGAAAACGGCGATGTCATCTTCAAACCCCTTGATGGCATGGGTGGCGCCTCCATCTTCCGTCTAAAGCCCGATGACCCCAATGTCTCGGTTATCATCGAGACCCTGACGGACCATGGTAATCGACAGATCATGGCGCAAAAATTCATTCCTGAAATCAAACAGGGTGATACGCGAATACTACTCATCAACGGCGAACCCGTTGACTATGGTTTAGCAAGAATACCCGCTAAGGGAGAAACCCGTGGCAACCTGGCAGCCGGCGGCTCTGGCGTCGCGAGGCCACTGAACGATAGGGATCGTTGGATTTGTGAGCAAATCAAGCCAGAACTTGTCCGTCGAGGGCTCTATTTTGTCGGGATCGACGTGATTGGTGACTATCTGACCGAAATCAATGTGACCTGCCCAACCTGTATTCGCGAAATTAACAAGGCCTATGACCTGGATATCGCGGGCGATTACCTTGAGTTCATTGGGCAGCTTGTGAGCTGATGGCAACGGTTCAAACAGGTCTTCCTGGAGCCCACATTACGGCCCAGGACCGATTAAGCTTTACCATCTTTATCGCCCTGGCAATTCACGCTGTGGTGATCCTCGGGATTACATTTACCTTTGTAAAACAAAAGCCTGCGACCCACACGATGGAAGTCACCCTGGCCCAACACAGAAGCAAGAACCGCCCCGACAAGGCGGATTTCCTGGCCCAATTTGATCAGGCCGGGAGCGGGACACTCAAGGACAAAGCACTGACGACCTCGCCCACCAAAGCGGAATATCACGACACGGTCATTCGCGAGACATCACCATTACAACAGGTTGCAGCGGCTCCGCAGCAAATACTCAAACAAGCACCGGTCGTCACGACAACGGGACAATCAACCCAGGTTGCAACAACAGAAAATAGCAATGAGGACACTAAACCCGCCGAAGTACCCGTCCAGGGTGAGAAATCCTTGCTGCAAAGAAGTCTTGAGATTGCCAGCCTTGAGGCCCGTCTCGACCGGCAACGCCAGATCTATGCAAAAAGACCTCGAATCAAGCGCCTCACCAGTCTATCCACAGCTTCGAGTACAGATGCTTACTACCTCAACTCCTGGCGGAGGAAGATTGAACGAATCGGCAATCTGAATTACCCCGCCGAGGCCCGGCAACAAAAACTCTACGGCAGCCTGCGGCTATTAGTCGCAGTCCTTCCCGATGGTTCTCTAAAGGAAGTGGTTATTCTAGAATCTTCGGGGCACCAGGTTTTGGACGATGCTGCGCTCCGTATTGTACGGCTCGGCGCACCCTTTGCCCCATTTCCCGACGATCTGCGAAAATCGACTGACGTTCTGGAAATTATCCGAACCTGGCAATTTAGAGAGAACAGCTCCCTTAGGAGCTTTTAGTTTGAGCGAACCACAAACCTTTAAAAATCAGTTCCTTATCGCGTTGAAAAGCCTTTCAGGTGACTACTTTGAACACTCCATCACACTGCTTGTAGACCACAATCAAAACGGCGCCTTTGGTCTTATGATCAATCGACCTCTAGAGCAGGATATCCACGCTGTCTTTCCTGATATCCCAGAAGACATTCAGTGTCCTCTCTTTGAGGGGGGACCGGTGGAACAGGACAAATTGTTTTTCCTCCATAAAAGCGATCATGTGTTTGAGTCAACCTTTGCGGTGAGTCCCGATATTTCCCTCACAACCTCCCGGGATCTTATCGACAGCCTTCACCGGGGAGAAACCCCGGTACCTTTGCTAGCAATACTTGGCTATGCGGGCTGGGGCGCGGAACAATTGGAACGGGAGTTAGGTGAAAATAGTTGGCTATTGGCCCCCGCCTCCCCGGCCATTGTTTTTGACACAGATGTTCCACACAGAGCGGCCAGAGCTGCAGCACAGCTGGGTGTCGACCTGAACTTAATCGCCACCCACCCAGGACACGATTAGAATGCGTACCGGTGGCGTTGTGATGGGCTTTGATTTTGGGACAAAAAAGATCGGGGTGGCAGTAGGCCAATCCATCACCGGAACGGCATCTCCCCTGACCATTTTAAAAGCCCGGGACGGCATACCCAACTGGCAGGAGATAGAGCATCTTCTCAAAGAATGGGAGCCGATATTACTCGTGGTGGGGCTGCCCCTGAATATGGATGGTACCCGAAGTGAGATGTCGCGGCTTTCAGCTAAGTTTGCCAGAAAGCTTAACGGACGTTTTAATCTTCCAAGTCAAACCGTAGATGAGCGATTAAGTAGCTTCGAAGCCGCTGGAATGACCGATCAGGAGGGTCCAATTGATGCAATTGCGGCCCAGTTGATTTTGGAAACCTATTTTAGAGAATCCTCATAAAGCTTGGGGTTAGCGACGGCGCGAGCCACTTTCACCTTCGTTTGCCTCAAGGGAAAGCCCAGCGCTGCCACTCCCAATCGCAGGACCATCACCGGCCAATTTGATCATCAAGCGAAGATCATTCGCGGAGTCCGCAGAGGCAAGGGCGTTTTCATAGGTAATCTCACCCGCTGCATATAGCGCATAGAGGGCCTGGTCGAAGGTTTGCATACCGTGTTCCGTCGACTTTGACATGATCTCTTTGATCGCATGAACCTCACCCTTGCGAATGTTATCTGCAACAAGCGGGGTGTTAATTAGGATTTCGATTGCTGCTCGGCGCCCCTTGCCATCGATGGTCGGAATCAACTGCTGGGCAATCATGCCTCGTAGGTTAAGGGATAGATCCATCCAGACCTGGGAATGCCGATCAGCGGGGAAAAAGTTAATAATCCGGTCCAACGCCTGGTTCGCGTTGTTGGCGTGCAAGGTTGCCAGACAAAGGTGTCCTGTCTCGGCGAATGCCAGAGCATAATCCATAGTTTCACGGGTTCGGATCTCACCCACCATAATCACATCGGGGGCCTGCCGCAGGGTGTTTTTTAATGCAACGTCAAAGCTTGGCGTATCCACCCCAACCTCACGCTGAGTCACCATGCAACCACGGTGTTCGTGAATATATTCAATCGGGTCTTCAATCGTGATGATATGACCCTTGCTGTGGGTATTGCGATGCCCAATCATGGAAGCAAGGGAGGTCGATTTACCGGTACCCGTTGCCCCGACAAAAATGATCAGCCCACGTTTTGTCATCGACAGATTTTTGATGATTTCCGGCAAACCCAGATCATCGCAGGTTGGGATATGGGTTTCGATTCGGCGTAACACCATTCCTGCGAAGTTCCGCTGGTAAAATGCACTGACACGGAAGCGCCCTGCAACGGGGCTATGGATGGCAAAATTACATTCCCGCTCGGACTCAAACTCCTGCACCTGAGCTTCCGTCATAGTGCCGTGAACCATTTCCCTGGCCTGGTCCGGAGTCAGCGGCGTCTTAGACATCGGCATCATTTTGCCGCTAATCTTAATGGAAGGCGGCAAACCCGCGGTGACAAATAAATCCGAGGCGCCCTGATCTACGACAACCTTCAGAAGTTTATCAAAATCAATCATTTATATTCCTAATGTAGAAGCACCTGACGGGCTATTTAAAATCCTCTGGGATCTTAGCTGTGTGTTGAGCCGCTTCTTTACTGATGATGTTTTTCTGTACCAATTCCTTCAAACACTGATCAAGGGTCTGCATACCAAGGGCTCCACCGGTCTGAATTGCGGAGTACATTTGTGCAACCTTGTCCTCTCGAATCAGGTTACGAATTGCCGGGGTACACAGCATGATTTCGTGGGCAGCAACCCGACCGCCGCCGTTCTTTTTCAGAAGGTTTTGAGAAATAACAGCCCGCAGGGATTCAGACAGCATTGAGCGCACCATGGATTTCTCAGCCGCTGGAAATACGTCAATCACCCGGTCGATGGTTTTTGCCGCGGAAGATGTATGCAAAGTACCAAACACCATGTGGCCTGTTTCCGCCGCCTCAAGGGCTAGACGAATAGTCTCAAGGTCCCGCATCTCACCTACAAGAATAATGTCCGGGTCTTCCCGTAACGCGGACCTTAGAGCTTCGTTGAAACCGAGGGTATCCCGGTGTACTTCCCGCTGGTTAACCAGGCACTTTTTACTCTCGTGGACAAACTCAATTGGATCTTCAATGGTGAGAATATGTTGGTAACGGTTATCGTTAATGTAATCCATCATTGCCGCCAGGGTCGTACTCTTACCAGAACCCGTCGGCCCGGTGACGGTGATAAGTCCACGGGGCGTTTCGGCAATCTCCTGGAAAACCCGGCCCATACCGAGATCTTCCATGCTTAAGACCTTTGATGGGATTGTTCGAAAAACACCACCTGAGCCTCGATTATGGTTAAAGGCATTGACTCTGAATCGAGCGACTCCCGGCACTTCAAAGGAGAAATCACACTCAAAAAACTCTTCGTAGTCCTTTCTTTGCTTGTCATTCATGATCTCGTAGATCAATGAATGGACTTCCTTATGGTCTAGCGCCGGCAAATTGATACGTCGGATGTCACCATCTACTCGAATCATTGGGGGCAAACCTGCCGACAGGTGCAAATCCGAAGCACCTTGCTTCTCGCTAAATGCCAACAGTTCCGTAATGTCCATACAGAGGGCCTTTTCTTATCAGGAATTCATGGTCAACTAATAGTATTATCGAATCCCCTAATAAACCACTCTTTCCCCTTCTTGAAAAAAGCACCAACACAAGACTTGTCCCAGACCCTGGAAACCGGCGGTGGGAACTCGGCCATCCGTGAAAACCTGGCCAAAGTGAATTCTAGGATAAAAATCGCCTGTCAAAATGCTCACAGGTCTTCCGATTCGGTCCATTTATTGGCCGTAAGTAAAACAAAACCTGCTTCTATGGTGCTAGCTGCAATGGCTTGCGGCCAACGGCATTTTGGGGAAAACTACCTGCAGGATGCGTTGCCCAAGATCGAACTGATTAACCACAGCAGTAGCGGCGACGGTGAGAACAACAAAGGAGATAAGGGAATCTGGCACTTTATTGGCGCCATCCAGTCCAATAAGACCCGGCCAATTGCAGAACATTTTGACTGGGTACACACGGTGGCAAGCCTCAAGGTTGCTCGCCGACTTAACAATCAACGACCTGCTGACAAACCACCGCTGAAGATTTTCCTTCAAATTAATATTGACGATGACCCAGACAAGTCGGGCTTTCACCCCCACGAATTGGCCCTGGTGTTGCCCGAGATTGCTACTTTCGAGCGACTCGAACTTCAGGGCCTCATGACCCTGCCCACCCAACGGCAGGGCACCTCCCTGCAGCGAGAGCCATTTAAGCAGCTCAGACTACTGCAGCAGGCCAACTGCCCTACCCAGGCAGAACTTTCCATCGGCATGTCCCAGGACCTAGAGGCGGCGATTTTGGAAGGTGCAACATGGGTCAGAATCGGCACTGACATATTCGGCACAAGAGAATCCCTATGACCACAATTGCATTTATCGGCGCCGGCAATATCGCCAAAGCGTTAATGGGCGGCTATTTAGCCTCTGGATCACCCGGCAAAGTCTGGGCGGCGGACCCTTTCGAAACCCAGCTCACTTCGGTTCCCGATGGCGTGAGAACCACAACCGACAACCTGGAAGCCGTAACCGCGGCTGATCTCATTGTGCTCTGTGTAAAACCAAATATGATGGGTGATATATGCAAACCCCTCAAAGCCCTGGCAG
>TARA_R110002072_G_scaffold22383_14_pt1 | contig 11794 bp, 15 predicted proteins | sample TARA_R110002072 | Tara Oceans TARA_R110002072 (sample SAMEA4397118) | marine metagenome | biome: Polar Biome; feature: [SRF] surface water layer (ENVO:00010504); material: water (ENVO:00002006), including particulate matter (ENVO:01000060) such as... | depth 5 m | reverse complement strand
CGACCTCAACGTTGCGCGTCTACCAGTTCCGCCACGACCGCACATGATCGAAGGAGCCCATTTTGGCCCCCGCGTTGGTAGGAGCGCGCCCCTAGCAGGGGGTTTTGAGGGCCGCAAGCGTTTTGGCGGCGGCCGCTGCAAACCGGCGTTGCGCGCGGAACGCAAGACGCTTCGCCTAGCGCGGAGCCCAGCCGATATCGGCGTATACCGCTGGTTTCGGTACGTCGGTGGTCGCCTCGTTGATGGTCATCGATTCGCCCGGTGCCAGACTGTCCTGCGGCGGCATGATTTCCCAGCTGTAGACGATCCGGTCGCGGGCATCGCGCAGCACGATCAGGATCGGCGGCACCGCGCGGGTTTCGCGTGCGGTGTTGGTGACGATGATCCGCGCACCGAAATATTCGGTGCCATTGGCGAGCGTACGCCGCTCCTGCTCGGCTTCGGGAAATTCGATCTGCAGATCGGGTGCACCGACGCCGTAGAGCGGCTTGGCGACGGGGAACCAGTCGGGCGCGCCGAAATAGCTCACTGCAGCCACCGCCCCGAGCGCCAATGCCGCGAAAATGCCCGCAGCCCAAGTCCACAGCTTCACGTAATTTCGGCGCGGCTTGAAGGGCGGCTCGGAATCGAATTGCGAAGCTCCCTCGTCGAACACCGGGGCAGAGCGCCGGTTCGCGCGCAATTCGTCATAGGGCGGATCGCCCTCGTCGAAGCTCGGCCCGCTGGCGGGATCGTCGACCGGGTCGCGGGCGGCCTGCAGATCGTCATAGACCCGCGGTCGCTCGGCAGGCGCCTCACGCGGCGGGCTTGGACGAGGCGGTGGTGGTGGCGACGGTGCGGGCGCGGCATCGACCGGCGCGTCTTCACCGGGATGTGAGCGCGGCTGGGCTGCAGGAGGCGCCGAGGCAGGGGCGAATGCCCCGGTGGCTTCGGCGGGCCGTTCGACCGGGGGCCCATCCTGATACCAGCTGTGCTTGCATTTGGCGCAGCGGACCGTGCGACCATCCACGCCGATCGCGCTATCGGGCACGACATAACGGGTGGAACAGGCAGGGCAGGCGATGATCATTGCACCCGGTCTTAGGCCGGTGCACGAATCGCAACAAGTGCGACAGCTGTCGGCAATCGGAGCTGTGGGCTTTTTTCCACATCGGCGCCGGGCTATATCCGAGGCCAGATGGGCATTTCCGGCAATTCTGCGGCGTTGGGGCGCTATTTCGCTGGAACCGGCGCGTGAGCCGATCCGAAGAGGAAATCGTCCGCTTCGACAACGTCGGCCTGCGCTACGGCACCGACAAGGAGGTGCTGAGCAATATTGCCTTCAGCCTTTATCCCGGACGGTTCTATTTTCTCACCGGGGCGAGCGGGGCGGGCAAGACCTCGCTGCTGCGCCTGCTCTACCTCGCGCAGCGCCCCTCGCGCGGCGCGATCCGGATGTTCGGGCGCGACGTCATCACCCAGCCGCGCGAGAAGCTGCCTTCGTTCCGGCGGCGGCTGGGGGTCGTGTTCCAGGATTTCCGGCTGGTCGAGCATCTCTCGGCCTTCGACAACATCGCGCTCCCCTTGCGGGTGTCGGGGGTGCGCGAGGCTGATGTGCACAAGCCGGTGGCGGACATGCTCGACTGGGTCGGGCTGGGGAACCGCGCCGACGCCCGCCCGGCGACTCTTTCGGGCGGCGAACAGCAGCGCGTCGCCATCGCGCGCGCGGTGATCGCCCGCCCCGACCTGCTGGTCGCCGACGAACCGACGGGCAACGTCGATCCCGAAATGGCGCTCAAGCTGATCCGGCTGTTCGAGGCGCTCAACCGGCTCGGGACCACGGTGGTGGTGGCGACCCACGACGTCCATCTGCTGCGCAAGGTCCCGGATTCGCTGATCATGCGGCTCGACAAGGGCCAGCTCTCCGATCCCACCGGGGCGCTGCGCTATCCGCCGCGCAATCCGATGCCTGCAGCTGCGCCAAACCCACCCGGGGCTGGCGGACGATGAGCAGGCCGCCGGTCATGGCGCGAGCGATCGAGCGCGGGCTCGCGCCGCTCAAGGGGCGCCGCGCCTCCCATCTCCTGCCGCGCGCGCGGCTGGGTGGTCCGATGCCGTGGGTGATCGCGATCATGGTGGCGCTGACGGTGCTGGCCGCCGGGGGGGCGCTGGCGCTGACCAATCTCGTCGACCGCGCGCGCGCCGATCTGGCGGGCGGCGTGACGGTGCAGATCGTCGAGGCCGATCCGGTCCTGCGCACCGCGCAGGCGGATCGCGCGGTGGCGGTGCTGCGCGATCTTTCCGGCGTCGGCACCCTGCGCCGCGTGCCGCAGGCCGAGCTGGAGGCGCTGATCGAACCCTGGCTCGGCGGCGGGGTGCGCAGCGAAGCCGTGCCGCTGCCCGCTTTGCTCGACGTCCGGCTCGATGGCGAGGTGGGCGATGCCGCGCTCGACGGCCTGCGCACCGCACTCGCCGAGGTGGCCCCGGATGCGCGGATCGATGCGCAGTCGGACTGGCTCGGCCCGGTGTTCAGCGCCATCGCTGCGCTGCGCTGGCTGGCGATCGGGCTGATCGCGATGCTCGCCTTCACCAGCGCCGCGGCGGTGTGGCTCGCCGCACGCAACGCGCTCAACGCCAACCGTTCGACCATCGAGGTGGTCCACCTGCTCGGCGGTACCGATGGCCAGATCGCGCAGATATTCCAGCGCTCGGTGCTGATCGACGCGGCGCTGGGCGGAATGGCCGGTCTGGTGCTGGGCGGTATCGCGCTCACCGTCCTTGGCGCGCAGTTCGCGGCGCTCGATGCCGGGCTGGTCCAGGGCGGCGGACTGGGCGGCTTCGACTGGCTGCTGATGGCGCTTGTCCCCTTTGCCGCGGTCGCAATCGCCTTGCTCACCGCGCGGATGACGGTATTGGCTTCGCTGAGGAAAATGTTGTGATCCTGCGCTTTGCCGCCTTTCTCTTGCTTCTGTACGCTCTCGGCTTCGTCGGTTTCGCGGTGACGCTGCCGCAGCCGCTGGGCGATGTCGAAACCGATGCGGTGGTGGTGCCCACCGGCGGCTCGGGCCGGATCGCACGCGGGCTCGAGGTGGTGCGCGCGGGCAAGGCACGGCAGATGTTCGTCTCGGGCGTCGACCCCGAAGTGAAGCCGCAGGAATTCGCCGATCAGTTCGAGGTCACCGGCCGCGAGATGGATTGCTGCGTGACGCTGGGTTTTCTGGCGGTGGACACACGCTCGAACGCCGGCGAGGTCGCGCAATGGGTGGCCGAGAACGACATCGGGAGCCTGCGGCTGGTGACCACCGACTGGCATATGCGCCGCGCTTCGGGTGAGATCCGCGGTGCGATCCCCGAGAGCGTCGTGATCTACGAGGACGCGACGCCTTCGAGCCCCGATCTTCAGCAATTGTTTTTGGAATACAACAAGTTGCTCGCCTCGAGCGTCTCGCAGGGCATGCCCGACTGATCATGCTGCTGCTGCGCAACATCGCCTTCTATCTGGCATTCTACCTCGGCTCGGTCGTGGTGACGAGCGGCACGCTGCTGGCGCTGCCGTTCAGCCGCGAGCTGTTCCGCCGGTTGGTCCATGCCTGGAGCGCCTGGCACCGCTGGTGCGTGACCCATCTGCTGGGGTGCGAGGTGGTGATCGAGGGCAAGCCGCCCACCGAACCGGTGCTCTACGCGGTCAAGCACGAGAGCTTCTTCGAGGCGATCGACACCCCCAGGCTGTTTCCGGTCCCCGCGGTTTTCGCCAAGGAAGAGCTGTTCAAGATCGTCGGCTGGGGCAGGGCGGGCCGCGCCTACGGCCTCATCCCGGTCGCCCGCGGTGCCGGCGCGCGCGCCCTGATCGGGATGATCCGTGAAGCCAGGCGGATGGCGGCGAGCGGTCGCCCGCTGGTTATCTTTCCCGAAGGCACGCGGGTGCCGCATGGCGAGCGCCGCCGGCTGCAGGCCGGCTTCGCGGGACTCTACAAGGCGCTCGGTCTGACAGTCATCCCGGTCGCGGTGGACAGCGGACCGCTCTACCACCGCGGCCTCAAGCAGCCTGGGCGGATCACCTACCGCTTCGGCGAAGCGATCCCGCCGGGGCTGGACCGCGCGGAGGTCGAGGCGCGCGTGCTCGACGCGATCAACGCGCTCAATTCCTAGGCCGCGGCCTCGGCCTCGCGGCGCAGCACCGCGGCGATTCGGTCCATGTCCTCGTCGCTGCCGATCGTGATCCGCAGAGCCTGTGGAAGTCCCTGTCCAGGCAGGTGGCGAACCGCGTAACCGGCCTCGGCCAGCGCCGCGAGCGCGCGCTCGGCGCTCAGCGCGCCCTCGAACAGCACCAGCAGGAAATTGGCCTTGCTCGGCACCGCGCGCAGGCCATGATTGCCGAGCGTCTCGATGGCTTCGGTGAAACGCGCCAGCCCGGCGGAATTGTGGCCGCGCGAGCGCTCGACGAATTGCTGGTCGCCGAGCGCGGCGCATGCGGCGACCTGCCCGCTGACGGTGACGTTGAACGGCCCGCGGATACGGTTGAGCGTGGCGATCAGCCCCGGCGCACCGGTGGCCCAGCCGATCCGCTCGCCCGCCAGCCCGTAAATCTTGGAGAAGGTCCTTGTGACCAGCACATTGTCGTGGCGCGCCGCCAGCGCCAGCCCGCCATCGTCCTCCTCCGCCTCGAGATACTCGCCATAGGCCTGGTCGAGCACGAACAGCACGTCGCGCGGCAGGCCGGCGTGCAGCCGCGCCACCTCGGCGGCGGACAGGCAGGTGCCGGTGGGGTTGTTGGGATTGGCGACGAAGACCACGCGGGAGGCGGGCGTCACCGCGGCCAGCAGCGCATCGACATCGGTGCCATAGTCGCGGTCGGGGGCCTCGACCGGGACCGCGCCGCAGCGCCGCGCGGCGATGTCGTAGACCGCGAAGCTGTAGCGCGGAAACAGCACTTCGTCGCCCGGACCGGCATAGCCCTGCGCGGCGAGGTTGAGCAGCTCGTCCGACCCGGTGCCGCAGACGATCCGCGCCGGGTCTATGCCGTGCACTGCGCCGATCGCAGCGCGCAATTCGGTCGCATCGGGATCCGGGTAGCGCGCTCCGGTGCTCACCCCGGCCAGAGCCTCGCTCGCCGCCGGGCTGCAGCCGAGCGGGTTCTCGTTGGCCGAAAGTTTGATCAACTTCCGCCCGTCCGCGCCGGTCGCCCGGCCGGGAACATAGGCGTGGATCGCTTGAATCCAGGGTTTTGCGGTGGGTCCGGTTTCGCTCGTCATGGCGGGGAGCCTTTACGCAAATCGCGGCCTTCGACAAGCGCGACTCCGGGCGATAAGGGAGACCGGTGACCGAAACCTATCGCTCCTCGACCCTGCAGGCGCCGCTCGCTCTCGATGGCGGCGGCGTGCTGACGGATGTCACCGTCGCCTACGAAACCTATGGCGCGCTCGCGCCCGACCGTTCCAACGCCATCCTGCTGTGCCACGCGCTGACCGGCGACCAGTTCGTCGCCAGCTCGCATCCGGTCACCGGCAAGCCGGGCTGGTGGGAACGGATGGTCGGGCCGGGCCGACCGATCGACACCGACCGCTATCACGTCGTCTGCGCCAATGTGATCGGCAGCTGCATGGGCTCGACCGGCCCCGCCAGTATCGCGCCCGATGGCGAACCCTATGCCATGCGGTTCCCGGTGATCACCATCCGCGACATGGTGCGCGGTCTGGTCGGCCTGCTCGATGCGCTGGGGATCGAGCGGCTCCACGCGGTGGTCGGCGGCTCGATGGGCGGGATGCAGGCCCTGAGCCTCGCCGCCAACTGGCCCGAGCGCGCGGCGCGCGTGCTCGCCATCGCCACCACCGCGCGGCACTCGGCGCAGAACATCGCCTTCCACGAGGTCGGACGGCAGGCGATCATGGCCGACCCCAACTGGCGCGATGGCGACTATTACGGCCACGATGACAAGCCGGGCGCGGGCCTCGCGGTAGCGCGGATGGCGGCGCATATCACCTATCTCTCCGAAGACGGGCTGACCGAGAAATTCGGCCGCCGGCTGCAGGATCGGACCGAGAAGACCTTCGGCTTCGACGCCGATTTCCAGGTCGAGAGCTATCTGCGCTATCAGGGCAACGGCTTCACCAAGCGCTTCGATGCCAACAGCTATCTCTACATCACCCGCGCGATGGATTATTTCGATCTCGCCGAGGAGCATGGCGGCAAGCTCGCCGAGGCATTCGCCGGCTCGCTAGCGCGCTTCTGCCTCGTCAGCTTCGACAGCGACTGGCTCTACCCCACCGCCGAGAGCCGCCATGTGGTCCACGCGCTCAACGCCGCTGGCGCGCCGGTGAGCTTCGTCGAGCTTTCGGCCCCCTTCGGCCACGACAGCTTCCTGCTCGATGTCCCCGCGCTCGACCGGGTGGTGAAGGGGTTTCTTGAATGAGCGCCTCCGTATCCTCCGACCTGCGCCCGGATCTCGCGGTCATCGCCGCGCATATCGAACCCGGTACTCGCGTGCTCGATGTCGGCTGCGGCGATGGCGCGCTGATGGCGGCGCTGCTGGGCAAGAGCTGCGACGTGCGCGGGATCGAGATCGACGGCGCGCTGGTCGAGACCTGCGTCGCGCGCGGCCTCAGCGTGGTGCAGGGCGATGCCGATCGCGATCTGGTCGACTATCCCGACCGTGGCTTCGACTATGCGGTCCTCAGCCAGACGCTGCAGACCGCCGAACGCCCCGACCTGATGCTGTCCGAACTGGTCCGCGCCGGGCGCCGCGCCTTTGTCAGCTTCCCCAATTTCGCCTATTGGCGGATGCGCTGGGCGCTGCTGCGCCACGGAAGGATGCCGGTGACCCGTCACCTGCCGGTGAGCTGGTACGCGACGCAGAACATCCACCATGTGACGGTGCATGACTTCGAAGCACTGACGCAGGAATTGGGCCTGACGATCGAACGTCGCTGGTTCTTCACCGATGCCCGCGAACTGGGCCCGGGGGGTGCCAATTGGCGGGCGGAATATGCGGTGTTCGAGGTGAGCGGTCGGCGCTGAGCAAATGAACCAGGGGGCAGGGACCCCCTATATGTGGTCGGCCCTGTTGTCCGAACGCCGACGCCACATTCCTGCAAAGATCAGCGCCACGGCGACGGCCGCCATATCGGCAAGCCAATCCATGATATCGCCAGTGCGGTTGAGCATGGGGACCAGCTGCGCGATCTCGATCGCCGCGCCGAAGAGCGACAGCGCGATGCCGATACGAACCAGCGATATGCGCGGATAGGCCCCGGCCGCCAGCACCGCCAGCGTGAAGAACGCGGCCATGTGCTGCACCTTGTCTCCGATCGCGACCGGCAATGTCGGAGGCAGGGGAAGCAGGGCCATCACCGCGGCAAAGACGGCGGCCCCCCAGAAGGCGAATTGGAAAAGGCGGGTCGGCATGCGCGCCAGCTCCTAGCCGCGCTATGCAGGCCAGCATAGGCCCATCGACAATTTCGCGTCCCGGTAATTCACCCGCAAGGAACTGGCGGCAGGGACAATTCCCATCTACCGCCACACCATGCTGCTGTTCGAGGAAATCGCCTTTCGCCAGACTTCGATCGGGGAGCTGTCGCTGCGTCGCCGCCGGTTGAGCGCGGACGGCGAGGACATCTGGGAGATCAAGCTCGACGACGGCTATCTGATGTCGAGCCGCTTCGTCGAGGGCGAAATCGCGCTGGCCGACCTCGCCCTGCCGCTGGCGCATGGCGAAAGGCTCGACGTCGTGATTGGGGGGCTGGGTCTGGGCTACACCGCAGAGGCGGCGCTGCGCGACCCGCGCGTCGGCGCGCTCACCGTGGTCGAACTCATCCCCGAAGTGATCGAATGGCACCGCGAGCATCTGCTGCCGCTGGGCGAAGCCGTCTCCGGCGATCCGCGCTGCGAGCTGGTGCAGGGCGACTTTTTCGAGCTCGCGCGGTCGCCGGCAGGTTTCTTCCCCGACCAACCCCAGCGCCTCCACGATGCGATCCTGATCGACATCGATCATTCGACCACCCATTTCATCGATCCGGCTACGGTCGATTTCTACAGCATCGAGGCGCTCGAGGCGGTGAGCAGCCGGCTCGCGCCCGCGGGCATTTTTGCGCTGTGGTCGACCGACGCCGAGGATCCGGTTTTCCTCGAGGCGATGCGGCAATGCTTCACCGAGGTCCACGTCGCACGGGTCGAGTTCGAAACCCCCTATCGCGACAAGCCGGCGTTCAATCTGATCTATCTGGGGCGCAAGCGCTGAGGCACGGCCGCGCCGTCAATCATCGACGAAGCTTTCCCAGCCGGGGGCGACCGGTCGGCCTGCGGCGCGCTGCAATTCGATCGCCCGCTGCATTGATGCGCGGCTTGCGGGTTCGCCAGCGGCGCGTTGCAGCACTGCCAGATTGACCCAGTCCTGTGCTCTCCCGGGAGTAATGCGCAGCAGGCTGGTAAGCCGGGCGATGGCGAGCTCGGGTTCGCTTTTGGCGATCGCGATCGCGGCCAGGCTGCGATGCGCCGCAATCGTGTCGGTGTTGGCCAGCAATCCGGTTGCGAGCATCTGGACCAGCGCTTGTTCGCGCAGATCGGCATCCCGGAGCTGATCGCCGATGGCGTGGAGCCGCTGGGCTGCGGCCAGCCGCTCATGGTTGTTGGAGCTGTCGTCGGAGATGATCGTGCGCAGCAGGCCGGCGCTGAGTTCAGAATCGCCATCCGCCAGCGCCTCGTCGGCGCGGACGATCAGGCAGGCGGCGGGTTTGCGGATGGATTCGCCCGAGCTGACGCAGCTATTTGTCCGCAGCGTCCGCGTCCTGCCGACAAAGGGATCCATCCCCGACCCTGGAACGAGCCCTGCCACCCCGGTATTGGTCGCGATCGGTCCGTCCTGAATGATCTGTCGCTTCGGAACTCTTGAGCCAACTATTACCTTGCGGCGTTCGGCCTCGCCTTCGACGATGATAATCTGCCCGGGCGCTTGAGCAGCCTCGTCGGCCGGGGGCTCCTCTGCGGTTGAACTGACAGCTACTTGCGCCGGAGGTTCGGCGCCCAGCGGCGTGCCTGCGAGGATCAGGCAAGGTACGGCCCACACCAGTTTCGACATCGGCTGCCTCCAGTTTGATCAATTCAGATCGATCGATACGGCCTCATGACGATCTTCGCAATTCTGCGAGGCCTCGGGCGAATATCACCCGAGTCCGCAGCCGCCCTATTCGTATTCCGCCCAGGCTCGGCCATTGTCCCAGTGCAGCGTGACTTCCGACACGGTGCACAGGTCGAAGCCCTGCCAGAAGGCTTCGTCGCCGTCTTCCCAGACGACCTTGATGTCGTAATTGCAGGCCTTCTGACGCGGGGCGAATTCGATGGTCACCGTATCGCCGTCTTCGAGGATGTCGAGGCCCATGACATCCTCTTCCCACTCGTTGCTGGACGAAGGCGCGACATAGACCTCCGAGATCGTATAGCCGGTCGCATTGACCAGATCGAAGTCCTGGATGCCGACCGAATAGGCCGGCGCGGCGGCGAAAAGCAATACGGCGGGCGCCGCCATTTTGAGCAGTGTGTTCACGTTCCGTTACCCCTGTTTCGACCCCAAAAACGGGGAATGGACACGGGGGTGGTGAATGCAAGGAAAATGTGATGATGCTGGTGCACGCTGCAGTTCCAGTGCTACTCGGAAACCGCAACCGTGGCCGTTCGCGAGGCCGGGCTTCGAAAGCTTGTGCGGCGGGTTCGCCTCGCGCCGGAGAACCAATCGCGGTCTCGCAGCGTTGACGATCATCCACCAGCGATGAAGGAATTTTCGATGCGCCCCACAACCCGAGCCCTCATCGCCTGCTGTGCGCTGCTCCCGCTCGCCTCGGCCTGCGCGACCGTGGCCGAGCAGCGGGTCGAGGCCGGGCTGGCCGAAGCCGGCGTGCCGCTCGGCATCGCCACCTGCATGGCCGACATCTGGGCCGAGGAGCTCTCGATCTCGCAGATCCGCCGGATTTCGCGCTTCGCCGATGCGGTGCGCGACCGGGACAGCCGGCTGACCGTCGGACGGCTGGTCACCCATGTCCGCGAATGGAACGATCCCGAGGCGATGGCGGTGGTGACCGGCTCGGCCGCGCGCTGCGCCTTCGAATAGGGGCCCGCTAGGCCTTCAGCCGCTCCGCGTGCCAGCGGATATGGTCGGCCATGAAGGTCGAGATGAAGAAATAGGAGTGGTCGTAGCCCTCCTGCAGCCGGATCTCGGGTTCCATCCCCGCCGCCTTGCAGGCCTCGGCCAGCCGATGGGTCTGAAGCTGTTCGACGAGGAAATCGTCGGCCATCCCCTGATCGACCAGCAGATGTCCGGCGCGCGCGCCGTCCTCGATCAGCGCCACCGAATCATATTCGCGCCAGGCCGCGCGCTCCTCGCCGAGATAGCGGCCCAGCGCCTTCTCGCCCCAGGGCACCTGGCTCGGCGCGACGATCGGACTGAAGGCGCTGATCGAGCGGAAGCGGTCGGGGTTGCGCAGCCCCACGGTGAGCGCGCCGTGGCCGCCCATCGAATGGCCCATGATCGATTGCCGCGCCGGGTCCACTGGGAAGTTCGCTTCGATCAGTGCGGGCAGTTCGCGCTCGACATAGGCGCGCATCCGGTAGTGCTCGTCATAGAGCGCCTGCGTCGCGTCGACGTAGAAGCCCGCGCCGAGACCGAAGTCGTACTCGCCATCGGCATCGGGGACATCCTCGCCGCGCGGCGAGGTGTCGGGAGCGACGAAGATTATGCCGTGTTCGGCGCAGGCCGCGCGGTATTCGCCCTTCTCCATGACATTGGCGTGGGTGCAGGTGAGCCCCGACAGATAGTACAGCACCGGGAGCGTCTCCCCCTCCGCAAGGCTCTCGGCCTGCGGGGGAAGATAGACCGCGAAGGTCATGTCGGTACCGGTCTCGGCGGAGGCATGGGAATAGACCCCCTGCACCCCGCCGAAGGATTTGGCCTCGGAGACCGTTTCCAGTTCCATGTCGTAGCTACGCTGCGTCATCAGCCTAGGCGCTTCATGACGCAGATCTTGTTGCCCGCCGGATCGCGCAGATAGGCCAGATACATATTGCCGATCTCGCTCTCGCGGATGCCCGGCGGATCCTCGATCGCGGTGCCGCCATGGGCGAGACCCGCGGCGTGCCAGGCATCGCCCTGTTCCTCGCTCTCGACCGCGAAGCCGATCGTGCCGCCATTGGCGCCGCAGGCTGCGCCGCCATCGATCGGCTTGGACAGCAGGAAGATTCCGCCATTGTGCATGTAGAGGACGCGGCCCTTGGGATCCATCCGGCCTTCCTTACCGCCCAGAGCGGTAAAGCAGGCATCGTAGAATGTCTTCGAGGCGTCGATATCGTCGGCGCCGAGCATGACGTGGCTGAACATGGTCTGGTCTCTCCTGTTGTGTTGTCGTGTCGTCGGGTAATGGGCCGGGATCAGTCGAAGACCACGACGCTGCGGATGCTTTCGCCCGCATGCATCAGATCGAAGCCCTTGTTGATCTCGTCGAGTGTGAGGACATGGGTGATCATCGGATCGATCTGGATCTTGCCGTCCATGTACCAGTCGACGATCTTGGGCACATCGGTGCGGCCGCGCGCGCCGCCGAAGGCGCTGCCGCGCCAGTTGCGCCCGGTGACGAGCTGGAAGGGGCGCGTCTCGATGGTCTTGCCCGCTTCCGCTACGCCGATCACGATGCTGGTGCCCCAGCCCTTGTGGCAGCATTCCAGCGCCTGACGCATCACGGTGGTGTTGCCGGTGCAGTCGAAGCTGTAATCCGCGCCGCCGTCGAGCATGGCTACCAGATGCGCGACGACATCGTCGACTTCCTTCGGGTTGACG
>TARA_R110002072_G_scaffold47077_1_pt1 | contig 11804 bp, 13 predicted proteins | sample TARA_R110002072 | Tara Oceans TARA_R110002072 (sample SAMEA4397118) | marine metagenome | biome: Polar Biome; feature: [SRF] surface water layer (ENVO:00010504); material: water (ENVO:00002006), including particulate matter (ENVO:01000060) such as... | depth 5 m | reverse complement strand
TAAATTTGGGTAAAATATTTAACATTCATAGCCGCTCCATATTTTTATGGTGGGATATCCAAACATCTGACCGTTGTTGTCAAGTATATAGTTTACTAAAAAAGTCAGAATTATGTGCTGCGTTGGTAATCTGATAGGCCTGCTACTCCTCCGAAAGTCGAAGTGGCGAAGCCCGTCAATCACCACCAACCGTTGATCTGAACGTTCGTGTGGAAGACCCGTACACCCTTAGTCGAGGTTATTCGCTCTTGGTGGAAGTCAACTTTGCCCGCACACCGGAAGTCGCGATAAGGCGCAGTTGCGCCAGCGAGGCAGGGCGTCAAAATCGCAAAAAAACTGAGCGATACAGATCCGGAAAGCGTTTAAATTGATTGATTCGGCCTTCTAGAATGAACTGCTGGACGATCAGATCCCAACCCACGTCACAAACAGGACGGCGATGAAAAGCAGAAACAAGGTTTCGGCGATCAGTATGACACTGTAACTGGGCTTGACCTCGGCGAATTTAGCCAGATTGGTCTTTACGCCGAGAGCCGAGATTGCGACGACCAAGCACCAGCGCGACAGTTCCGCCGCAAGATTAATAACGCTCAGCGGCAGCAGGCCAGTGTTTGCAACAACGGCAAGCGCCACAAACATAACAAGAAACCACGGTAGTGCCAGTTTTTGGGTTTGCGCGCCGCGAAAGCTGAACATCACCACCAACATGACGACAGGCAGCATTGCGACCCTGAGCATTTTCACGAAAGTGGCAATGACTCCGGCCTCGTCACTGATCGAATACCCCGCGCCGACTACTTGAGCGACATCATGGACGGTGGCACCTATCAGAAACCCGCTCTCGATCTCGCTCAGTCCCATGGCCTGAAACAGCACCGGATACGCGACCATGGCCACGGTGGACAAAGCGGTTACGGCAATTACTACAAACAGAGTATCCTGTTCACGATCAGGTCGTGGTGGCAGCACCGATGCGATCGCCAAGGCCGCTGAGGCCCCACAGATTGCCACTGAACCGCCCGCCAGCAGGCCAAAGGCCATGCGGCGGCCCAATATGCGAGACATGAGCGCACCGCAGGCTAGCGTTGCGAGAGCAAATCCGACAACCGCCAGAACCGGGCCCAACCCGATGCTTTCCACATCTCCAATGCTCAGCCGCAGCCCTAGCAAGCCGACGCCGAACCGAAGCATTGTTCTGGCAGAAAACTCGATCCCCGGCTTGCAGGTGGCGTTCTGGGACAGGAAGTGGAACGCCATTCCGATCAGCAGGGCGAAAAGCATGACCGGAGCACCGTAATGTTCGGAGAGGAACGTTGCGGCAGCAGCGATGACCACGGCCAGCATCATGCCGCCAAAAAGCGATTGCGCGCGCGTGCGAATGGAGAGAAGCATTTGTTTGATCCTCAGTTCAGAGCATCTGTTTTGCCTGCGCGCCGGAGAAGGCGACAACCGCATTCACCAGGACATCCAGCGTGTCCAAAACCGGAACCGGCGACCGGATCTGCTTGCTGATTAGTGAAAATTCCGAACACCCGACGATGATTTGCGTCGCACCCCGTTGGTAAAGGATTTCGCTTTCGCGTTCCAATACCGCAATGGCAGTCTGGCTCGGGCCTGCCTTCTTTATCGCGCGAATCGAGGCCAGAATGTCAGTCTCGTTTTCTGGAAAAATAGCGCTCAGCCCGACCGCTTTTAGCATGTTGCTAAAAAGACCGGTGCTGTTGCTTGCCGGAGAGGCCAGAATACCGACAGCTGCACCTTGCGCCATGCCACAGGCGACCTCTGCGCAAGCCAGTTTGGGCATGTTCAGAAGCGGGATGCCGACGGCCTTTTTGATCACGGGCGCATAGAAATGGGCGGTGTTGCATGGCATTGCCAGTGCTTCCGCTCCGGCGTGTTCCAGCCTGACCGCCATGTCGGCAAGCACTGGTCCCGGATCAAGCCCGTCCTTTTCGATTAGGTGGCGGATGCGTGACGGCACCTGAGGGTTCATGTCCACAAACATGGGGACGTGATCCTGATCATCCTCAGCGACCGTGGCGGCGTGCACCCGCTGCATCAACGCGATTGTCGCTTCGACGCCCATACCACCCAGAACACCTATGCGCCGAAGCCTAGCCCCATCGTCTGCCATTTTCCTGTCCAATCAACTCCAGCGGTTTGAGAAATCGAATGCTGAGTCATATCCGAACAGAGCCACCGAGCCACCGGTGTGCAGGAAGACGACCCGTTCACCTTTTTTGAAATGGCCCTTGCGGATCAGATCGATAAAGCCTGCGGCCCCTTTGGCAGAATAGACTGGATCGAGCAGGATAGCCTCAAGTTCCGCAAACATCTGAATGGCCTCAATCCCGCTTTTGGTGGGAATACCATAGCCCTCGCCAACGTAGTCGGTGTTGGCCACCACGTCTTCGCGCGCCACGACGCCGGGACAGCCAAGTTTTTCGGCCGTTTTGCAGGCAAGGTTATAGACGTTTTCTTCCTGCTTGGCCTTCGGCGCGCGCACGCCGATGCCCAAAAGCGGGATCTGCGCATTCATGGCCTTCAACCCGACAATTAGTCCGGCTTGCGTGCCGGCGCTGCCGGTGGCGGTGACGATGTGATCGATTTTCATGCCGCTGTTGTTCACCTGCCCAAGCAACTCGAAGGCGCAATTGACATAGCCAAGTGCGCCGGTCGGGTTCGAGCCGCCGCCGGGGATGGTATAGACATTCTTGCCGTCGGCCCGCATCTGGTCTGCCAGTTTTTCGATCTCTGCGTTAAAGTCCGGTCCGGTCGGACGCTTTGCGGTTGTGGCACCATGCAGGTGGTCCAGCAACACATTGCCATTGTTATTGTAATTGGCGTTATCCGAACCCGTGCGATCTTCCAGCAAGATGTGGCACTGCATGCCCATCTTGGCCGCGAAGGCTGCTGTTTGACGGGCGTGGTTTGACTGGGTTGCGCCCTGGGTTATCACGATCTCGGCACCTTGCAATTCGGCTTCGGCCATCAGAAATTCAAGCTTGCGGGTTTTGTTGCCGCCGGTGGAAATGCCGGTACAGTCGTCCCGTTTGATCCAGATTTCCGGTCCGCCAAGTTCCTTCGTCAGACGATCGAGCCGCTCCAGCGGCGTAGGCAGGTGGGCGAGGAAGCGGCGGGGAAATTGGGCGAGATGCATGTGATTGATCCTTAAGTTGCGTTAGCCGTTATTTACACCGTTTAAGACATCAAGGATAATGCAAATTTGGACATCTAAATTGCGAAAATTGCAAGTTTCTAATCTGGGGAAGCACGACATGCGTTTGGAGTGGATTGAAGATATTCTGGCCGTGCTGGATTGTGGATCGCTGGCGCGGGCAGCACACAAGCGGTCTTTGACGCAACCCGCGTTCACCCGCCGCGTGCGTCTGATCGAAGACAGCATCGGCGCGGAAATCTTTGACCGGCGACGCAAGCCTGTCACACTGATGGCCGGTGTGGAGACATTGGCACCGGAACTGCGTGACCTGAGCCTGCGCTTGCGCAAAATGCGATACAGGCTAAAAACCGCGAGCAGTCAGACAGGTGGCGCGCTAAGTTTTGCCTGCCAGCATGCGATCACAACAACTGTTTCGCCCTGGATTGTGCGCGCTTTAACGGACCGAAATGATGCGTCGGTCAGAGTGCAGTCAAGCAATCAGGACGAATGCATGATGCTGTTGTTGTCAGGCGAGGTCGATTTTGTAGTCATGTACACGTTACCCGGCGCGCAGACGGCGCTTTTTACGCTGGCATTCGAGGCCCTGATCCTCGGCAGCGACACGCTGATTCCAGTCTGTGCGCCAGCGTTGCGACACCTCGCATTGTCAAACCAGATCCCAGGGATCAGCTATCCGTCGGACGTCTTTCTGGGCCAGATTTTCGACCGCGATATCGCACCGCGCTTGAAAGCGGATGTAAACATCGCAACCAAGGCTGAAACCGCCCTGACGCTGGCCGCATATGAGTTCGCGCTTGGCGGGATCGGTGTCGCCTGGCTGCCACGCTCCTTGGTCTCAGACAGTATCGCAAAAGGACTGCTGATATCGCTGGAAGACCAGTTGCCTGCTCAGGCGCTTGAGATCAGAGCCTTTCGGCTGGTGGAGGCGCAGAACATGCGATCGGATGCAATCTGGCACGATATTCTAACCGATATCGAATTGCCCGCGGATCTAAAGCGCCTCCCAGACGTGCCTGCCGGTCGTGTCGAGCCGGTCGAGCGAGCAGAAAAGTGAGAGCGTGAGCGTCGCCTCCCATTCCGGTCCGCCAACGGACATCAGCTTTCCAATTGCCATTTCATCGCGCACAGCGCTTGCAGGCAACCAAGCAATGCCGCTGCCCGAAAGGACACGACGTTTGATGGATTCTGTCAGAGCATCCATATAGCGCAGCTTCAAAGAGGGTTTTCGCTTTCCGATTGTCTGATCGACAACCGTTCCCAGAAAACTGCTGGGATCATACCCGAGATATGGCATGTCTTTGACGTCTGGCTCCGCGAGGTCCCATCCCGCACGCTGGGCCGCCGCCGTTTCAGCCACAGGGATCAGTTGCTCCGTGCCGATGTCTTTACGCGCAAACAGGTCTTCATCAAGGTTCGGGGCCACGTCCTTATAGCTATAATAGAGCAGGAAATCACATGTGCCTTCGGATAGAAACTGACAGCACGTATTCAGATTATCGGAATAGACCCGGACCCGCAGGTCCGGAATCGACTGCTCAAGCTCGGCAATGCGACCAGAGAGATAGTTGACGGAGATCGTGTGCAGCACGGCAAAACGCTGGAACGCGGCACTGCCACGCTCATCCGCGCGAATGCTCTGGCGGATATCGGTAAGGTTGGCAATAGTTTCGCGTGCAACCGGCAAAAACTGAACGCCTGCATCAGACAACTGCACCGGGTAAGTTGAGCGCTTGATAAGTGGAACGCCCAGCCAAATCTCAAGGGATTTTATCCGCCTACTGAAAGCAGATTGCGTGATATTTCGTTCCTCTGCTGCACGCGTAAAGTTCAATGTGCGGCCTAAACAGGCGAAATCCTGTAACCAATTCAGATCCATTCTTCTGGAAAATCCCTTTAAGCCGTTAATTTATTTAAACTATGCAAAATGTGCATAGATTAATGTTAAGTTTGAATTGGCGTTATTTCAAGTGCCGCGCCTATCCTCGTTAGCAGGTTGAGCAAGCAGGTCAGAACGATCTTGTGTCTGAGGCCCGCCGCCATCAACTGGTCAAATCCGAAACGAAGCCCGGCTTGCGGGGGGGTATCAATCTCGTTGGCACGGCTCACTTGCAACATGGAGACGAGAATGAAGAATACATGGAAAATGACTTCTGTGGCGACGGCCTTGGCATTGACTGCGGTCACAGGTTCCGCTCAAGCAGAAACAACTTTGCGCCTGTCCACATACGTCAATGAATCCGACATCCGCTATCAGGGCTTTCAGCATTTTGCCGAACTGGTGGCGGAAAAGACCGGCGGCAGTGTTAAAGTCGAAATCTTCCCTTCCGGCACGCTGCATGGATGGTCAGAGGGCGTCGATTCAGTTCAGGGCGGTGTGTCCGACATCAGTTGGATCAACGCGGACAACCGTCTGCCGTGTTACGCGGTGACGTCACTCTATCCGGCCGAAGTGAGCCTGGAAAATCAGGTTGAACTGGATGCCGCCTATGCCGATCTGATCCGCGACGAAGCGGCCAAAGTGAGCCTCGTCCCCCTGATCAATTCGAACTACTCCTACGATCAGGAATGGTGGTTTGAAGAGCCGATCGCCGATCTCGGCAACCTAGACGGCAAACTTGTGCGTTCGATCGGACCGCTGGTCAGTATGATGATCGAAAGCTGGGGCGGCGAACCGGTCTTTGTGGCACCCAAAGAGGTGTTCCAATCGGCAGAACGCGGTGTCGTGGACGGCATCAATATGGGCGTCGCAACCTACAGCTCGTGGAAGCTTTGGACGGTCATGCCCTACATGGTCAACGCCAATCTGTTTTACGGCAACATCCAGTACATGATGAACAAGGATAAGTTCGACGGGCTGACAGCCGACGAACAATCCGCCCTGACAGCCGCCGCAAGCGAGACCGAGACATGGCTGCAGCCGCTCTATGAGAGCTGGGTTGACCAGCAGGTCGGCAATGCCGTGATGCAGGGTGGTGGTTCTGCGGTGTCGATCTCAGACGATCAACGCGCCGCACTGATCGCCAGCGTTAAGGGTAAATGGGATGTCGAAGTCGACGCCGCCTGTGGTGCGGACCTGGCCGGAAATATCCGTGACTTGCTCGCAAGCAATGCGCCTTAAGGACTGAATGCCTGTCGGTGATCCGCGGTTTCGCGGGTCACCAAATCTATTCCTCCAAAAAGGAAAGTGGTCATGGACGAAGGACTCAATAGCTTGATCCGCGCCGTTGAGCGCGCGGTCGTCTGGATGGCTGGTGCCGGCGCGGTCGTCGTGCTGGTCCAGATGGTCTGGATTTCTTACGGTGTTTTTGTGCGCTACGGGTTGGGTAAGCCCGACCGGATGGTCACCGAAGCAACCGCGCTGTTGCTGTTTCCAGTCGCCTTTGCCGGGCTGGCTTACGCCATGCGCGAAGATGCATACCCCAAGGTCACGATGGCGACAGATTTGCTGAGCCCGTCCATGCGCAAGGTCTTTGACGTGATCAATCACAGCCTGATGCTGGGTGTGGGCATGTTCTTTTCCTATGCCGGTGTCAGCGCAACAATCCGAGCGTTCAATTCGGGCGTGGCGTCGGAAATTCTGCACTGGCCGCGGTATCTTTTCTGGGCACCGGGCGCTTTGGCGTTGGTTCTCTTTTCATTCTACGCGGCGCTGCGGTTGATCCGTCTGATCCGAACACCTGCTGTGCAAGGAGATTTTTGATGGAATGGTATACTGTCGGGCTGGGCCTGCTGGGCCTGCTGATGTTGTTCATCGTGATTGGCCTGCCCATCCCCTTTGCCCTTGCTGGCGCATCGCTGCCGTTCCTGTGGCAGATCCAAGGCTGGAACACCTCCATCGTGTCGGCCGAGTTGAAACTTTGGGGCGTCTGGATCGACTACATCCTGCTGGCTGTGCCGCTGTTCGTCTTTCTGGGCGAATTGATTGGTAAATCAAGTATCGGGCCCAACCTGTATCAATTTCTGCATCAGGGCGTGCGGATCAAAGGCTCTGCGGCCTATGGCTCAATCGGGGCAAGCGCAGGGTTCGGGGCGGTCTGCGGGTCGTCGATGGTGGGTGCGCTGACCATTGGCGGCGTGGCTTTGCCGGAAATGCTGCGTCTTGGCTATGGCAAACGGCTCTCCAGCGGGGTGCTTGCCGCAGGCGGAACGCTTTCGGTGTTGATCCCGCCCAGCCTGATCCTGTTGTTCTACGGCATCGTGACCGACCAAAGCATTGGTGATCTGTTTATCGCAGGCGTCGTTCCGGGGATCATTCTGGTGACCAGTTTTGTGGTTGTCGTTCTGGTCTGGGGCATCCTGAAACCCGAAGACATCCCAAGCCGCGAGGACGCGGCCAAGATGCCCATGATGATGATCATCAACACGGTCGGGCCGATCCTGCTCATCGGTCTGGTCATCACCGTCGCGATCTATGCCGGTATTGCGACTCCGACTGAAGCAGCAGCCGTCGCCGCATTGCTGACCGTGATCCTGGCCTTTGGCGTCGGCGGTCTGACCTGGCAGGGCTTCAAGGACGCGATCTTTGCCACCATGCGGACCATGGGCTATCTCGGCCTGCTTTTGTCCGCCGGCGTGTTGTTCGGCTTCGTGCTGACCTATTACCGGGTACCGCAGCAATTCACCGAACTGTTTTTGTCGTTCGATCTTTCGCCGACAACAGTGCTAATGATTGTGCTGGTCTTCTACATCATCCTTGGCATGTTCCTTGAGCCGGTATCGATGACATTCATCACCCTGCCGACGATCTACCCGCTGATGAGCGCGGCTGGGTTTGATCTGATCTGGTTTGGGGTGGTTTATACCATCACCATGGAAATCGCGGTGCTGACGCCGCCGGTGGGACTGAACCTTTATGTCATACAGGCGATCAGTCGGGATCAGGTCAGCATCGGCGATGTAATCATGGGCTGCCTGCCGTTCATCGGGATGATGGTGCTGCTGATCGCGCTGCTGATCGCGGCACCGGATCTGGCGCTGTGGCTGCCGGGGCAGATGCAGTGAGCATGGACAACACGCTGCCGCATCGCCGCGCTGGGAAGGGCATGCCGTTGGTGCTTGTTCACGGATACCTCGGTGGATCAGAACAATGGATAGAAGAGATCGCGCATTTCAGCGCAAATTTCGACGTCATTGCCCCCGGTCTGCCGGGGTTCGGCGAAGCTTCCGACCTGTCGGCCTGTGACCGGATCGGTACCATGGCCGATGCGGTCCTCGCTTTGCTGGACCAGTTGGGTGTTGGGCAGTTCATTCTGCTGGGCCACTCCATGGGCGGCATGATCGCGCAGGAGATGGCGGCGAAGGCGGGTGACCGGATCACTGGCCTCATCCTGTATGGCACAGGCCCGGTGGGACTTTTGCCGGACCGTTTCGAGCCGATTGAGGTCTCGCGGCAACGGCTGATGGCCGATGGTGTCCAAGAGACTGCAAAGCGCATCGGAGCAACTTGGTTTCGGAAGGGCGAAGCTGCTGAAGGGTTCGCGTTGGTGGCCAAAATCGGGGCCTGTGCCAGCCGCGAGGCAGCGCTGGCCGGGCTGGATGCCATGGCCAATTGGGATGGGCGCAGCGCGTTAGCTGACCTTACGATGCCCGCTTTGGTCCTGTGGGGTGAGAGGGACCGATCGTACAGCTGGTCGCAGGTTGAAATGCTTTGGAAATCCCTGCCGAATACTGAACTGGCGGTGATGCCCGGCGCTGCCCATGCGGCTCATCTTGAAAAGCCAAAGCTCTTTCATGCCATCCTGGACGATTTCCTGAACAATTCATAAACTTACACTTTGTGCAATTTAGAAGTGCTTATTGGCATTAGACTGATGCATTTCAGGAGTGTAATCATCGATTAGGGCAAATAACAGATGGAAGCCCCGCGGACGTGAGTTCTGCCCCGGCTTTTCCGACGCCACCCAATTGCGCGGCAACCAGGATGCCAAACGCCAAGACCCAAACGCCAAGACGTTGACTCAACAGGGAGATAAATATGTCATTCAAGAACACGCTATTAACGGCGGCAGTCGCATTCGGCCTCTCGGCCCCTATGTTGGCCGCTGAGGGCCGCCGCCTGTTGAATGTCACTTAAAACTGACCCAGTAAAGGTCAGAATTGTCACTGAGAAATAACCCATGTGCAACCTTGCCACTGACGAGGTGTGTCGGGGATTACTGGAGTGATAGTCATGGGATTTTTGAGCGCTATTCGACGATCATTGCCCGGCAGTGCATGTTTACATGCATGAGAGGGGGCATTGAGAGACAAGATGCCTATTCGCGAGATTTGACGGCGGACTGGGCTGTCTCGCAACACCATCAGGAAATACCTGCGGGCTGAGATAGTGGGACCCAGTTTCCGGACGCCGACGCGGCCAAGCAAGCTGGATCCGTTTGCGGAAAAACTGTCGGGCTGGCTGGCGACTTCGCTGCACAAATCGCGCAAGGATCGGCGCACGGCCAAGCAGATGCATGCAGATCTGGTGAAGCTTGGCTTTGACGGGTCATATGAACGGGTCGCGGCCTTTGTGCGGGCCTGGAAGGTTGACCGGCAGCGCGCAATGCAAACAACGGGTCGGGGTACTTTCGTGCCGTTGGTGTTTCAGCCTGGCGAGGCATTCCAGTTCGACTGGAGCGAGGATTGGGCCGTGATCGGCGGCGAGCGCGTCAAGCTTCAGGTCGCCCATATCAAGCTGTCAGACAGCAGGGCTTTTCTGGTGCGCGCTTATTTGTTGCAAACGCACGTCCCTCTCGTGACATTTCCTGCGGAAATGCACTGCCGATCAATGGATGCTGTTTGATGCCCATTGGCACGCCTTCCGTGTGTTTGGCGGCATTCCAAGCCGGGGCATCTATGACAATATGAAGACGGCTGTCGACCGAGTTGGTCGAGGCAAACAGTGCGACGTGAACGCGCGGTTTCTGTCCATGACCAGCCACTACGTCTTTGAGCCCGAGTTTTGCACTCCAGCTGCCGGGTGGGAGAAAGGCCAAGTGGAGAAGAACGTCCGCGACGCGCGCCATCGTCTGTGGCAGGTTGCTCAAGCCTTCTCTGATCTTGAAGCGCTGAACAACTGGCTGGAAGATCGCTGCACGGTGCTGTGGGCCGAGACTGCGCATGGCAGCTTACCCGCCGGGGGCATTGCGGATGCCTGGGAAGCAGAGAAACCTGCGTTGATGCCACTACCAACAGCATTCGATGGTTTTGTCGAGCAAGGTAAGCGGGTCTCCCCCACTTGCCTGATTACCTTTGATCGCAGCCGCTACAGCGTGCCAGCAAGCTTTGCGAACCGCCCTGTCAGCCTGCACATCTATCCCGAACAGCTGGTCATCGTGGCTGAGGGGGCCGTGGTCTGCACGCATGAGCGCATCATTGAGAGGTCGCACCGCCAGCCTGGTCGCGTCATCTATGACTGGCGGTATTATCTGGCTGTGGTTCAGCGCAAGCCCAGCGGTGATCGGGTCCCTCTCGTGACATCGCTACGCGATGCACTGCCGGTCAGTGGATGGTCGATATCTTGTCGTTGGTTCTGCACCATGATGAGCAAGCCGTCCTCTGCGCTGTGGAAATGGCCTTAGAAGCAGGCGTACCGACGAAGACCCATGTGCTGAACCTGCTCCACAGGCTGGTGGATGGTACTCCGACCGACCAGCCAGATGTGACGCCACCTTCAGCCCTGTCCCTGAAGAAGGAACCTGAGGCCAATGTCAGCCGCTACGACGGGCTGCGGCCAGCTCAAGACGCAGGACGAAATCGCCATGCGCCATGATCCTGCTGGTGCCGTCATCGTCATCATGCTGCGCAGCCTGAAGATGCCCGGGATGGCGCAGGCCGTGAACGATTTGATCGAACAGGGGGCACCTGCATTCGATGCAGCAGTTCCCATGCTTTCACAGCTCCTCAAGGCGGAAATGGCCGAACGAGAGGTGCGCTCCATCCATTGCCCGGCAGGCGCATGCACAGCATGCTGCCGAGAGGGGCCTATCACATGAAGGCGGTGCGATTTCCGGCCTACAAGGACTTGTCCGGCTTCTACTTCGCCGCCAGCGAGATCAACGAAGCCTTGGTCCGTCAACTCCATAGGTGCGAGTTCATGGAAGCCGCTGAGAATGTCGTCCTGATCGGAGGGCCAGGCACAGGGAAATCGCATATTGCGACAGCCCTAGGCATTCAGGCCATAGCGCATCACCGCAAACGCGTGCGCTTCTTCTCAACGGCCGAACTGGTCAACGCGCTGGAGCAAGAAAAAGCCAGAGGCAAGGCCGGGAAAATCGCTGAGGCGCTGGTCAAGACGGACCTCGCGATCCCGCTGCCCTCCCGGCAGCATGCTCTGCATGCGCCTGACGGGTAATAGACGAGCTGGGATACCTGCCGTTCAGCACATCAGGTGGCGCGCTGCTTCCACCTTCTCAGCAAACTCTACGAGCGGACCAGCGTGGTCCCTCTCGGGACATTGCTTTGCAATGCTCTGGCGGCAATGATCACAACAAACCTGAGCTTCAGCGAATGGGCAACGGTCTTTGGTGACGCCAAGATGACCACGGCCTTGCTCGATCGGCTCACCCACCGATGCCACATTCTTGAGACTGGCAATGACAGCTATCGCTTCAAAGCCAGCTCCGAGATTGCGAAAAAGAAACGG
>TARA_R110002072_G_scaffold303090_1_pt1 | contig 11806 bp, 13 predicted proteins | sample TARA_R110002072 | Tara Oceans TARA_R110002072 (sample SAMEA4397118) | marine metagenome | biome: Polar Biome; feature: [SRF] surface water layer (ENVO:00010504); material: water (ENVO:00002006), including particulate matter (ENVO:01000060) such as... | depth 5 m | reverse complement strand
CGCCGCCTGATTCAGTCTCAGGCCACGACATTTGACAATAGCTCCTCTCACGCTGCGTACAGCAACATCTGTAACTGGCTCACGGCCTTGGTAAGTTTGTCCGCTCCTCCGAACTTCTTCGCGATCTCCACCACGTTTCCATGAGTCGAGATCGGTGGTACTTCCAGAACGTCAGGGACTGAGAACTGGCTGGTTCCGTGTTCGGCGTACTTGTTGAGCATCTCTTCCAGGATGGTTCTGGCATCGGGGCCGAACTGGTCGAAGAAGTCCTGCTTTTCCTTTCGCAGCTTCTCCGCTCTTTGTTTCCGGGTGAGCAGTGGAGCGTTGAACGCCAAGTGACAGAGTAGGTCGAAAGGGTCGGCATCCGGATGTCCGGCCTGAGCAGCCAGTTCCTGGAAGTCGATCCCTCGTTCCTCAAAAGCATCAACGACGGAGGAACGTTGTTCGAAGTCTGACCAGAGTGTTCTCAAATCGTCTGGGTTGGTGTAAAGGGTGCGGACAGTGTCAGCCACGTATTGAGTGATCTGAACAGTCCGAAGTTTCGAGCCGTCGAAGTCGAGGTCCATTGTGACTTCGGTATCAATTCCCCCCGGTCCCCCATGCACATAGAACTTTCTTGGTTCAGGATTCTCATCGTCGAAGTTGGGGTCTGAAGTTTCCTCTTCGTTGGAAGGATTGTCCTGTTCTTCCTCGACGTGTTCGGAGCCTTCGATGGTTTCACCGTCTTCGTCAATCTCCTCCTCAGACACAAGAGCAGGCTCGCCGTCGAACTCCGGATCGGCGAACATCTGAGTGGCAGAGCCGGTGTAGTCCAGGATGTTGAAGAAGAGTTTTCCGTTTTCCTCTCTCACACGAGTTCCACGCCCGATGATCTGCTTGAACTCTGACATGGAACCAACCGTCCGAACCAGAACCACGTTTTGACAGGTCGGGGCATCGACACCAGTCGTGAGCAACTGGGAGGTTGTGAGAATGACGGGATAGCGTTCTTCAGGGTCTTGAAACTTTCCGAGAAACCCTTTGCCGATCTTTCCTTCATCCGATGTGACGCGAGCGACGTATTCCTCACCGGGTGGGATCTCGTTGAGCAGATCGGTGTTCAGGTTGTGGAGAGCCCGCCGCATTTGGTCGGCGTGCTCCTGATCCACGCAGAAGACGATTGTCTTCGAGTGTCGATCGGTCTTCTTGAGGAAGTCGGTGATGTGCTTGGCGATGGCTTGCGTTCGTGCATCAATCGAGATGGTTCGCTCGAAGTCTTTCGTGTGGTATTCGTCATCGGGCACAACCCGTCCGAATTTATCCGTTTGTCCTTTGTCGGGTCGCCAGCCAGTTGCATCGAAGGTCGTCAGGATTCTGTGCACCCGATAGGGTGACAGGAAGCCATCGGCAATTCCCTGCTTCAGGCTGTATGTGTAGAGCGGATTGCCGAAATAGAGGTAGGTGTCTCGGTTGCTTTCCCCTGGACCTTTTTCGCGGAGAGGAGTGGCTGTCATTCCGAGTTGAACTGCTGGCTCGAAGTATTCCAGGATTTCCCGCCAGTTGCTTTCGTCCCGAGCACTCCCCCGGTGGCATTCGTCGATGACGATCAGGTCGAAGAAGTCCGGAGCATACTCTTTGTAGAGTCCAGGTCGGCGTTCATCGCTCGCGATGGCCTGATAGATCGCGAAGTACATCTCCCGGCTCTTGATCGCTTCCCCTTCGATCTTCCAGCGGGCTTTGTCGAAGGGGGCAAAATCCTTGGCCATGGGGTCGTCGACCAGTACGTTCCGATCGGCCAGAAACAGGATTCTCGTGCTGCGGGTGGGGTCTTTCTTGATGTTCCACTTGGCTGACCAGAGTTTCCAACAGATCTGGAATGCGACCGTGGTTTTTCCTGTCCCCGTGGCAAGCGTCAGGAGATTTCGCCGTTGACCGGTCAGGATGGACTCGATGGCTCGATCGATCGCAATCCGCTGGTAGTACCGAGGAACTTTCTTTGGGTTGTGGAAGTCCGGTACGAGTCGAGCATCAACCAGGTCCCCTGAAAGTCCTTGACCAACCTGGTAACGGTGCCAGAGTTCATCCGGAGTGGGGAAGCGTTCGACCTCTTGTTCGAGTCCCGTGAAAAAGTCGTACTCGATGATCGTGTTGCCGTTGGTGGCGTAGGCGAACTTCAACCCCAGGATGGTTGCGTAGTCTTTGGCCTGTTGAAGACCATCCCCTGCTGGTCGTTTGTTGGACTTGGCTTCGACGACAGCCAGAGTGATGTCGCGAGTGTAGCGGAGCAGGAAGTCGGAGAACTTCTTCTTGAGCCTCCTTGGTTTCCCCGCTGGTACGATGATCCTGCCGTCAGTGAAGGAAATCTGCTCGCTGTAGAAATGCTTGTTCCCGTCCCAACCAGCTTCTTCCAGCTTGGGGCGAACAAGAGTTCGACAGGTTTCGGCTTCATTCATGGATCGGACCTCAGACAAGTTCGCCCGAGAGTCGGATCGTCGAATTGATTAGCGGCCTATCGCTCACTCCTCTTGCTGATCTGACCCTTGGGAGTAGGCATTACTGTACAGGGACTGGGCTGTTTCGGCAACGGTGGGACAGTGGAAACCCATGGCGGCGACACGGGTTACGGCGGTCGGAGATTACGGCGTGTTCAGTGTTGGGTTCGTGAGTCTCTCTTTGGACCACAACTCAAGCCTCAGGATCATTCCCTTCAGGATGATGACTCCGTCGTACCCGTAGTTAAGCTCCTCTATTGAGGCTTTCTTTCGCACTCTTCGCCATCCGCTTTTGTACTCTCGACTCAGGAGCCGATACCATTCGCGTTGCTTCTTGCGGACAGCATTCAGGAAATCTGCTGAGTCCACTGAGGCATGGACGGTTCCGACGGGATTGACGTACCAGATTCCGGGTCGTCGTTCACTCTTGATGGTTTGTGCGACGTCGTAAGGGATTACGCCTGGGGTCTCGAAATCAGGTCGCCATCTGACTGTCTGAATCTGTGGCTTCGCCTGTTCCGGATTTGTCGTTACGTCGTCAATGGTGATCGTTTTCATGGGGCTGTTCTCGCTCAAGCTCATTGGGGGATTCGAGCACGGCGACCTCTCCTGAACGAGATGCGGAGCATCCTGGATCAGGAAAAGTCGTTTGTGCAGGGAGATCGGGCATGTCCTGCGACAGGTCTGCCTCGGTACAAGGCCGAGCTGTCCGCAGGAACCATGCCATGTACTCTTTCAGGGACATGTTCGAGAGGCATGCCATGTTTTTGACATGAGCATGAACTGCCTTCGGAATCGGTGCGTTGAGCCAGCCGAATTCCCCGGAAAGCACACTGCTCTTGGGGCGTGTCGTTCCGACTGCCCCTTTGACGGTCGGGTTGGTTACTCTCTGTTTCATGTCTCTGGTCTCTCTTCAGGATTCGAGTCTTTTAACTCTGGAGTCCCTACTACTTTTCTGTGAGGTAGATAGTTGCCTGTTGTTTCTGTTCCTGTAGTTTCTGTTTCCTGTCCTGATGTTCTTTCTCTTCCTGTTCCCACTGTTTCTGTTCTTTCCGGTCCTGTTTCTTCCTGATCTGTGTGTCTGGTTTTCCCTGGAGTCTGGAGTTTGTGTTTGGTCGGCTCTGGCTGATTGTGGCACTCATTGGCTTTATCTTGGGGATGACAGAGTCGGTGGTCATGCTTCGGGATTGACGGCTCCTAGCTCACCGTTGACTTGGCGTCCGTGGCGTTCACCACGAAATCCGTGTCTGCTTTCTCCCTTACCGACGTAACGAATGAGGTCTTCGTTGGTTCCAGCTTTCCGGTTGCCTCGGGCCAAAAAAAGCCCCGTGGTCCGGGAGGAACACAGGGCTGGAGAGAGTGGGATCTTGGGTGAGATGCCCTTTACTAACAGTCAATGGCCGATGCTGTATCCAGTCGGTCAAAGATGTCCATTTCCGGGCTGATAGGGACTTCTCGCAGTTGAAGATCCTCAGGCCATTCAGTCCAGTCGTTTCCATGCCCTCTGCTGATAGGAAAAGGATTCCCGTTTTCAGTCGGCCTGCTTCCCAACTGTTTAAGGAAATACGCTGCTCCTGCCTCGTGGCATTCGTCACGCAACGATCTTGCCCAGTCGATGTCAAAGCTTCTGGCTTCCACTCCCGATTCACCCCCTTGGATCACCCAGGAGAAGCCATCCAGTCTGTTCGTGAGACAAATGTGTTCGACTTGCGGTTCCACCGACAGAAATCGATGGTTGCCTCGATCACCAATGTCTCGGAGTGGCGATAATCGCGACAGGCTCTTCTGTGTCGTGAGTGAGGTTCCAGGCCAAAGATTGTGCGGCCAGTCAATCCCCCGACGTTGTAGGTGTTCAGAAAACTCTGCCATCCGTTGAGGTCGCTTCGTCAACCAGAGCCAGACATGAGATCGACCTGAATCTGACTTCACCTGGTTGATGACCTCATTTTCCAGATATGCAAAGTCAACCGAAGATGACAGGGAGTCACCCATATCCGAGATGAAGATAAACCTCGGCTGGTTGTCCAGCCAAGGCTTGTGAGGACGCTTTTCCATTGCGAGGTCTCTCCAACGAGCTGCCTCTGCCATCCGTCCTGGAAACTTGGTGACCTCCTCGAATGATGGTGCGTAACCAGTCGTTGATCCACCAAAGCGACGGTGGAGGACACCGGCGTAGCAGGACTGGACTTGCCCATTCCATAGCTCACACCCTTCGCAGCCCATGACGGGATTCACGGTGCTATCGCACCATTCGATTTTTGTTGTAACAGACACCTTGTGTTCCTCCCTTTCATCGGGGTTTCTGGGTTCGCTCACTCATCGAAGTCGAAGATATGGTCCTCAACCATCGTCATTGTGAGTATTGGCTTTCGCTTCTTGTGAGCCTTGTTCAGGACTTGCAGGGCCATGCCGGGAGAGTGATTTGATCGCTCGACCAGCCGCATGAGGGTTTCACCGTTGTCCTCCGTCGTGATTCCGAACTGCTTACAGCGAGCTACGAGCCAGCCAAGCATCTCCTTTGTATTGGGCCGCTGGGTCTTGATACGGTAGCTGAACCGATTCTGGAACATCTTGTCGATCTTCTGGTCATCGTCCTCACCTTCCTTTTCCACAATGGCAGAGGAGGCCATCCAGATCGCGGGATACATTTCGATTGGTTTGAGTAGCCTTTCGTCCATCCAGCGTCGAGACAGCCTATGAACCTCATCCAGGTAAACGATTTTCAGGTTGCCATCGTCGATACGGAGTTTGGTAATCAGTTCTTCGATCCGCTCGCTGTTTACCCAGGTACAGTCGATCGGATAGTAGTGGAACCGAACAGGCATCGGATTGAGTTCCGGAGTGTCCGAGAAATCGACGATGCTGTTCCATTCCCCAGTCCCGTTCATGTGGTGTCGTGACTTACAGTTTTCGCAGACGCCACATGGCTTCATGGACTCAAGGTCGAGGTTGCAACATAGAAGTGCCTTTACCGCTAAAGTGATGGCTGCTGTTTTGCCGTCTCGGGAGGGGCCAGTCGTGAGCATGTTGAACCCGCTCTTGTGTCCCTTCACGCGGACACCATAGATCATGTCTTGCAGGAACTCTTTGAGTTCATGGTTGCCGACGATTTCGTCGAACGAGTTTGGCTGGTACCTCTCCAGATCATCAGGTGTCTCAGGGAGTTTGGTTTTCACGGTCATCATTTCTCTCCTTTTGAGGATGTGTTGATGCTGGCGAGTTCTTCAGTGAGAACACTGTCACCAGCGTCGAAGGGTAAATCGGCCACTGAATTCTTGGGATTGTCGTTCGACGGTGCTTGTGACGGTGGATCATCAACGTCGTCGACAGACTCGCTTTCAGGTAGTGACTTCTTGAACGTGCGAAATGCGACGTAGCGTTCTCCGCCCGATCGCCTTCCTCGCTCGCAGTGAATCCCGACGGCTTCCAGATTCTGTCTTTGCTCCACAAGCTTCCTGCTAAGCTGGGCAGCCCCCCGTGGCCACTGTTCAGATTGGATGTCGACACCCTTTGTACGTCCAAGCTTCCTGAGTTCGGTCAGCAGCTTTGTGCACGATAATTCGAACCGTCCTTGCTGAGTTCTCTGATGAACTAGGATGTAGATACCTTCGACGAGAGGGTTGACGTCCAGAATTGCTTCGCTCTCAGCAGGCTCCCCGAATTCCTTCCACGCTCGACCCGAGAGGATGTTCTGTATCCGCTTGATCTCCCGAGTCTGAAGGACAATCCCCCTTTGTGCATTGACGAGTTCGGCGATTTCATCGTGAACACGCTCGCACTTGATAGGCCAGTAGGTTGTCGTTGAAGCCTCTAAATCTGGTGTGTTGTCTGTCCTTTCCAATGGCAGCTTTATCTCTGGGATGCTGACCGGATTGATTCGTAGTTGAGGAGACAGATCAAGAACAACCTGGAGGCCAACGCTGTCATTCCGTTGGTTTTGTCCAGCAGACTTAGCGTCGTCAGGTTCGTTCTTACCAGCAGGTATGTCACTTGCTGCACGAGTTGGCTTGAAGATTATCACCATGATTCAGGTGTCTCACTTTGCAATTTGTCTGATAGGAAGCGATGCATTGTCCCAAGTAGCTCAGAGAAGTCTGCCTACGACTTGTTCCCATCTTGTGAATGTTGTTGAGCAATCAAGACTGATCGTCGGGAGCTTCATCGAGACGCTTCAGAACCTGTGTCACGCGGGCACGGCTGATGCCGAGATGACGTGAGCCCTCTGTCGTCTGTTCATCCGTCGCTTTGAGCATTTCGTCGGACATTACCCACCTCCCTCCGAAGGCAAGTGTCCTAACGCGAGAATGGCCTTCTGGATGTGGACCGGTAGCTTCGGCCAGACTTCGATGAGAGCCTTTAAGTCCGGCGAGATTTTGCCATCAGAACTGAGTGTGCAACATTCTGTGCAACGACCCGGCGAGGTGTCTTGTAAGTCGTTGTCGCACATCTGGTTGCGGCATTCTGGAACCGGTCTTGAAAACCGGCGTGCAGCAATGCACCGAGGGTTCAAATCCCTCCCTCTCCGCTTTGTATCAAAGGCTCTCCGTGAGTCTGGACAAGACGCAACCCGTCGCTCTGGCAACGGATTGCGTCTTGTTGTTTCTGGTGAGCCGGAAGGCGGACAATACGTACCGGGGTTCAACTACTCTCAGCCGGAATCAGCCGTCCGGGGCAGAAAGTGTGACAAGAACGAGCCAACAGAATTGGCCTTGTCACCGCCGACACTCGATGAAGTTCGACGAACGGTTCAGGACTGCCAGGAGTTGCCGGAACCTATCCGCGCCGCTTGCTCTGATGTCGACACTCTGACGACTTCACTCTGACGACTTCACTCTGACGACTTCACTCTGACGACTTCACTCTGACGACGACGACGCGGCGCAGGATTTCGAATTACTACGCCAGCGACTTCTCGAAAAGTGCGAGCATTCGGGACCAGGCTTTCTCTGCCTGGTCTCGGTTATGCACCTTTGTGTCAGGCGGACACCAGCCGTGTCCGGCAGGATACACCTCAATTTCAGCGGTCAAGTCGGCGTCCGCGAATGCTTTCGCGAGTGTGGTTTTCCCATCCGGGTCGCGATTGTCGTCGTTTTCAGCGATTGCGATCAGGAACTGCGCCTTCATCTTAGGAATGAGGAGATGGGGGCTGTCCGGCTTATCCGTGGCCAATCCACCGCCATGAAACGTGGCACCTGCCCCGACTCGACTTGCCACCGCTGCGGCGGTTCGCATGACGATGGGGCCACCCATGCAGTACCCGGTTGTTCCGACCTTCCTGTTTGTGTCGACCTGCGGTTGCGAATCGAGCCACGCAATGAACGCCTTTGCGTCAGTCGTATTTTTTGTGGCGTCCAGCGTTCGTGCCAGTGGGATGACATCTGGAATCGGTGTGTTGGCTCCATTGGGAGCCGTCGGCGCTTTCTTTGTTCGATAGAACGGGTTGACGACCAGCACACTGTATCCGGATTCAGCCAGGCGTTTGCCCATCTGGCGAAACGCGGGACGCAGTCCAAAAATATCCGGCCACACAAGCACGGCGGCATGCGTTCCAGACTTGGGAGCTACGAAATACGCATCACAGTGTCCGTCTGGAGTTTCAATACTCACGTCTCTTTCGCTCACATCCGTAGCATTTGCCGCACGCGGTAACATGATTGCACCGACGCCTGCGGCCGCCAACGTGCCAAAGTCTCGACGAGAATACTTCTTAACATCGTCTTCAAAATGATCCTGGTCGCACATCGTGTGGGTGTCTCCGAAAGCGAGTAATCCTGAAAAACGGGCCGAATAGCTTTGACGAAACAGTCGAAAGAGTTTCCGCCAGAGCGAACGACTGACATTTCAAGTATAGATATTCTGATTCCAATACTGAACCAGCGACTGCGTACGAGGTCACATTCGGGACGGCTGTGCAGTCTGTCTGATTTCGCCACTCGCGATCGCTTTGCGTACCTCCTTTGTGCGAGAACGCGAACGAAAAAAAGTATGTCCAGGCGACTGGCTGTTCCATTCTGGGGGCTGTGAGGGACTCGCGTGGGACGGCCCCGTGGTGGTTTCCAACGACTGGCCCCGAATTGTCTCCGATTCGCTTTCCGACTGACTTCCGATTCGAAAGCGCTTCAGCATCAGGACAAACGATTAAGCGTGCCCAGGATTCTGCTGAGCGACGCTGGTTTGATTGCCGGGTTTTGTACGCTGGCGACGGGACAGGTGGATTTTGGCGGCCTGCCGCCGGAAGAAACAAAGCGGCTGCCTCAGCGAGTGTTGTCTGTGGCGTTTCTGGCGTGGCTGGGAGTCGGTCTGGAACATCAGAGTTCTGGACTCGGTTGCCTGTTGCTGGCTCAGGCACTGCGGGATGAGTCACGAGAATAAACAGTTCTTCGGCTTCCATCAGGCGTAGCCGTTCGTTGACCAGATTGGTGAAGTCGCGGTGTATCATCGGCCCTCGATCGTCGGTGTTCCGGCACTTGAGATATCAGCCGTGACGTAGAAATGAAAGCGGTTTTCGCAACCTTCCAGCCAGCGGCAGATTGTTTGCTGCGATACGCACCGCGATGGTTTTTGGCGGTGATCACGTTTCATGTGGTTGGCGATCCGCCTCGGGACATCCAGCACCCCGAAGCCCTGCGACCTTTGTTTGCCATCGCGTGAAGTACAAACGCGGCGACGGCAAAGGGCCGCAGGAGCGAACATCCTTTGGGCCGAGCCTGAGCCGGATTCAGCCCCGTTGCAGTTCAGATGGAAATGAACACCAGGAATCCTGATGCGCGAGTGCCGTTCATTCCTGCTTGGTTCTCACGCATTGCTCAAAGCCCTGAATGGTGAACTTCCCACGAACAGCCACCGACACAGTACGTAGCCAACCACATTTCTATCTTGTTTTCCATTTCCTGATCACCCTGGTCTAGCTTTTGCAATAGCAAAGTCCCCAGTTCGTCAACGGTCTTACGTTCGGAATTCCAAGATAACAGACCTACTGGTTCGTCCCGCGACGTTCAACAATCGTCATCTCCCTGGAAACGACGAACGCGCCTGTTGTTGTGCGCGTGCCACCCTAAATCGCTGCTTGAAAGGTACGTACAGTGAAACTGCTCAGAAGACACAGAAGAGGTTTTACACTAATCGAACTGCTGGTTGTTATCGCAATCATTGCGATTCTGATCGCACTATTGCTGCCAGCCGTGCAGCAGGCACGAGAAGCTGCTCGCCGCAGTCAATGCAAGAATCAACTGAAACAGCTCGGGCTCGCTTTGCAAAACTACCATGATGTTCATCGAGCGTTCCCAATTGGAGCAAGGAGTCCCATCAGCGCACCCAATTGGCGTGTTGGCGTACTGCCGTTCCTCGACAGTGCAAATCTCTATTCGGAACTTGACATCGACTCCAGTAGCATCGTCGGTGGCTTCTCCAGCAAACGTGAAGACAATGGTTCGTATGGATATGGAACCGGTCGGAACGCCGCCTTGGCTGGCCTGCTACTCCCAGGTTGGAATTGTCCTTCGAACTCGGCCTCGGCAAACGCGATCGCTCAGTCACCAACGTACAACAATGCGGAAGCGGGGCAGACGCACGATTATGTTGGGATATCGGGAGCCGCTCCAGACCCTGGAGGCAAACCTGGTACGAATTCAATCGTGACAGGCTATGGTGGAATTTTCGCCGAAAACGGAATGCTCTACGCCAACGGATCGACGCAGATACACAGTGTCTCCGACGGTACGTCAAACACGATCATCGTGGGCGAGCAATCCGGGCTTGTGGGGACGCTTGATATCCGGGCCAACTATCACGGCGGATGGGCTGGCATCACAACCGCAGGTAAACCTGCATCAATGACCGGGTCACCCTACGGGGCAGGCATTACCACCGTCCGTTACCCGATCAATTCTTCAACCGACGTCTGTACGACGACATCCGGTTGCAACACTGTCTACGACGCGAACACTGTCCTGAATTCGATGCACACCGGCGGAACCAACGTATTGCTCGTGGATGGTTCAGTCCGTTTTCTATCGGAAACTATCTACTTCGACACTCTGTTGCAGTTGTCTGCAAAAAACGACGACCAGGTCATTGGCGATTTTTGACAGCGGAATTACATGACGAGTCCGTTAGTTCATTGTTTAGGGTAAGCAATTAAGGAGAAACACATGAGACGTCTATACTCAATACTCGTTCTTCTCGTTCTGTCGGCGACGGGTTGTGGAAGCGCCCGTAATGACGACGCGAATATTCGTGCGACTGTTGAATCTGAAGAATTACAGGATCAACTGCAGGCGTTGAAAGAAATTCAACCATAAAGGGATATCAGTCGGCGCATGCGGCTCAAGCTGATATCCCTGCACAAACGGCACTGTTGGGAGTCACGCATGCAGGATATGTTCACCGCACTGGGCCAAGTGACTATGGTAACCCATCGCCATGGTTGAACAACACTCAACAGCTTAGTCATCGAACGTTCTACCAATGGATTGTATTTTATGAATGTGGTAAAGCAAAGCGGATATCTCCTCGATATGGACGGCGTCATCTACAAAGGGAACCACCTGATTCCTGGGGCTGACAAGTTTGTCCAGCATCTCCTGGATACGGATGCACCTTTTCTGTTTCTTACGAATAACAGTCAGCGTACGCGTCGAGATGTTGTGACGAAACTGGTTCGTTTGGGGATTGGTGTTGAGGAACGTCACATTTTCACGTGTGCCATGGCGACAGCCAGATTTTTGTCCACGCAGAAGCAGAACGGGACAGCTTTTGTGATTGGGGAAGGTGGGTTGCTGCAGGCACTTCACCAGAATGGCTTCTCTATCGTTGATCACGATCCGGATTTTGTGGTGGTTGGAGAAGGTCGCTCCGTGAATTTCGAAATGATCGAGACGGCTGTTCGTATGATTCTGAATGGTGCCAGGCTGATCGCCACAAACCTGGATCCCAACTGCCCAACTCAGACTGGACTCCGTCCTGGTTGCGGGGCCATTGCAGCGATGCTGGAAGTCGCTACAGGGCAAAAAGCATTCAGCGTAGGTAAACCGAGTCCGCTGATGATGCGGGCGGCAAGAGAAGAACTTGGTCTGTCAACAGCCGAGACAACAGTGATTGGCGACACCATGGAAACTGACATTCTTGGTGGTGTTCAGATGGGGTACCGAACGATTTTGGTACTGTCAGGCGGAACGAGTCGATCGGATCTTAATCGGTATGCCTACCAACCAGATGAGGTCGTAGATTCGATCGCAGATGTCGGTACGTACTCCGGGTTACTGGAAACTGTGGCGGCAAGCGCATAGGTCTAACTCATCGTTAAGCCACCGGCTGTGCCGGTGAGAATTGACAAG
>TARA_R110002072_G_scaffold242564_10_pt1 | contig 11812 bp, 8 predicted proteins | sample TARA_R110002072 | Tara Oceans TARA_R110002072 (sample SAMEA4397118) | marine metagenome | biome: Polar Biome; feature: [SRF] surface water layer (ENVO:00010504); material: water (ENVO:00002006), including particulate matter (ENVO:01000060) such as... | depth 5 m | reverse complement strand
CCCCGCCGGCCTGCGCCGCGCGGATGATCGCCGCCTCGGTGCCGTGGCCGAAGGGCCGGTCGGCCATGAAGGCGAGGCTGGGCGCGCGGCGCAGCACGAAATTTCCCCCGCCGGATCCGCTGTCGCCCGCTTCGAAGCGCCAGCTTTCCATCGTCGCGCCGCCAGTCAGCCGCGCGAGTTGCTCGGGCGGCGGCAGGCCGATGCGCGCCAGCGCCCGCGCCAGCCCGGCGCGCAAACCCTCCATGTCCCTTGCCTCCCCCATCCCCGCACTCTCGCACCGCTGCGGCTTTTGCTCAAGTCCCGGAGCAAAGCGCGGCGCGGCGCATTGATGGGGCAAGAATAACCACTCCAAGGAGATGCCGATGAAACTGCCGCACAAGGCCCATGTCGCCCTGATCGACGGAACGACTTTCACCGTGATGCGCAACACCGGAACCCCGTTCGAGCCCAAGCTCGAAGGTGCAGACAAGCCCGACCTGTCCGCGACCAATTTCAGCGCCGGCGTGCGGCATCAGGACAATGGTGGACGCGAGAGGGGCACCAGCACGCAGCTCGACGAACTGGCGCATGCGGCGGCTGCGACCGAATGGATCAACGCCAAGGCAATAGCCGGGGAGATCGACGATGTGCTCATCATCGCCGACCCCAAATCGCTGGGCGAAATGCGGCGCCATTATCACACCGAACTCAAGCAGCGGCTGGTCGGCGAGATCGACAAGACGCTGACCGGCGAAACCACCGGGCGCATCGAGCAGGCGATCGCCGCCGCCTGATTCTTCACCATGGCAAATGCGGGCCGGGACTTGCCGATCGCGAAGGCGTCGGCGGGTTTCCGGCCCGCGCAATCTTCTGTCGCTTCGCCGACACTTGTCGTCGCAAATCAGCTTGTTGCGCAATCGCGAGACGCGTTAAGCATCTGCCAACTCAAGACGTGATAGGCAGGTCGCATGCGGATCAGAACATTAGCAACGACTGTCGGGGCGGCCCTGCTGGGAATGGCAGCGCCCGCCCTCGCCGAGACCGATTCGGTTCAGACCACGCCGCTCGAAGCGACCTTCGATGCGACGTTGGGCACGCAGGTCCGCCCGCTCCCGACCTATCAGGCGGTCTACGAGACCGGGTTCGAGCGCCGAATCGCCCAGCTTGCGGAGGGCAGCAACGGCCGGATCGGCGTGGCGGCGATCGACCTCACCACCGGGCAGCAGATCGCGATCCTGGGCGACCAGCGGTTCCCGCTCGCCAGCACCAGCAAGATCGCCATCGCCGCCACCTTCCTCGAAGGCGTCGAACAGGGGCGCTGGAGCCTGACCAGCGAATTCCCGCTGCTGTGGGCGCGCAAATCGGCGCGCTTTTCCTCGCCCGTCGCGCCGGTGAGCGAGGGCAAGCACATGAAGGCGATCGATCTGATCGAGATCATGATCACCCGCTCGAGCAATCCGGCGACCGACGCGCTGCTGCGGGTGGTCGGAGGTCCCGATGCGGTGAATTCCTGGATGCGCCGCAACGGCATGACCGAATTCAGCATCGACCGCGACATCGCCACGCTGGTGCGCGACGATGGCGAGTTCGACCCCGCGCATCATATCGACCGCCGCGACAGCGCCACTCCGGGCGAAATGGTCGAACTGCTGACCGGGCTCTATCAGGGCAAGTTCCTCACCGCCAAGAGCCGCCGCGTCATCTTGAGCGCGATGAGCCGGACCCGGACCGGCACGCGCCGCATCCCGGCGATGATGCCCGCCGGCGTGAGGGTGAGTCACAAGACCGGATCGCTCAACAACACCTCGAGCGATGTCGGTTTTCTCGAAATGCCCGATGGGCGCACCGTGGCGCTGGCGATCTATGTCACCGGCCAGGGTTCGCGCCCCGCGCGCGAAGCCAAGATCGCGGCGATCGCCCGCGCGATCCACGATGGCTACGATGCCCGCGCGAAGGTCTGGGCCAACGCGCAATACGGCGGCCAGTAAGTTGGCGCGGCGCTCGCGTCGGCTCCTCCATATCCGCACACGAAAAAGGGCGGCACCTCGCGGCGCCGCCCTTCGTTTCAATCCGTTAAAGGGATCGAATTAGTCGACCTGAGCTTCGGTGACGGTTTCGTCCTGAAGCTCGGCTTCGGCGCCGGCAGCAGCGGCGTCGGCTTCGGTCACGACTTCTTCAGCACCGGCTTCCATTTCGGCACCCATGGTGTCGACTTCGGCGCCCATGGCGTCCATGTTGGTCTCGGTGTCGGCCACGGCGCTTTCGGTGGTGACTTCGGCGCTGTCTTCGGTGGCTTCCGAGCAAGCGGCGAGGGTCAGAGCGGCGGCCGAAGCGGCGGCGACGAGAGCGATCTTACGCATAGATGAAATCCTTGATCAGAGAGTTCTGAAGCGGGCCTTTCAGGGCACCGCGCGAGGCCTCATTGCGACCTCACGGTCCTCAAATAATGGCGATAATGTGGCGGCGCAAGCGAATTCGACACATTACGGCCTTATTTGGCCGTGTTGGCCTAAACTTCCCTAAAGTTCCGTCCGCTCAAACCGCTCCCCAATCGGGCGACCCGCTGCTAGAGCCCGCGCCATGTCAGCAAAGCAGCATCTCTATCTGGTCGACGGGTCGGCCTATATCTTCCGGGCCTACCACCGCCTCCCTCCGCTCACCGATCCGCAGGGGACTCCAGTGGGCGCGGTCTATGGCTACACCACCATGCTGTGGAAGCTGGCGCAGGATCTCGACGACGCCGAGGGGCCGACGCATCTGGCGGTGATCCTCGACAAGGACAGCAAATCCTTCCGCAACGACATCTACCCCGCCTACAAGGCCAACCGGCCCGAACCGCCCGAGGATCTGCGCCCGCAATTCCCGCTGATCCGCGATGCGACCCGCGCCTTCAGCCTGCCCTGCATCGAGGAGCAGGGGCTCGAGGCAGACGATCTGATCGCCACCTATGCCCGCGTGGCGCAGGCGCAGGGCTGGGATGTCACCATCGTCTCCTCGGACAAGGATCTGATGCAGCTTGTGGGCGAGCGCGATGGCGCCCGGATCGACATGCTCGACACGATGAAGAGCCAGCGGATCTATATCGAGGAGGTCGAGGCCAAATTCGGCGTCGCCCCCGAACTGGTCGGCGACGTGCTCGCGCTGATGGGCGATTCGGTCGACAACATCCCCGGCATCTACGGCATCGGTCCCAAGACCGCGAGCAAGCTCATCGCCGAACACGGCTCGCTGACCGCAGCGCTCGATTCGGCTGAAGGCATGAAAGCCTCCAAGCTCAAGGAGCGGCTGATCGAGCACCGCGGCGATGCCGAGATGAGCCGCGTGCTGGTCACGCTGAGGGAGGATTGCGATCTGCCGCAGGCGCTCGACGAGTTCGCGCTCGATGGCGTGCCACCCGAGCCGCTTGCCGCCTTCCTCGAGAAGCACGGTTTCACCAGCCTGCTGCGCCGGCTCGGCGCGGGCAGCGGCAGCCCCGACCGGCCCAACAATCTCGACCGCGAGAAGGCGCAGACCATCGGCGCGCAGGGCGACGTGGAAGGCAATCGCCAGCCGCCCCCGGAATTCCCCGAATTCGACCGCGCGGCCTATGCCACCGTCACCACCCGCGCCTCGCTCGACGAGTGGATTAGCCGCGCCTTCGCCGCGCGGATCATCGCGGTCGATACCGAGACCAGCAGTCTCGACGCGATCCAGGCCGATCTGGTGGGGGTCAGCCTCGCGCTGGGTCCCAACGACGCCTGCTATATCCCGCTCGGCCACGGCGGCAGCGACATGTTCGCCGAGCGTCCCGAGCAGATCGACCGCGCCGAAGCGCTCGCCGCGCTCAAGCCGCTGCTCGAGAGCGAGGCGGTGCTCAAGGTCTTCCAGAACGCAAAGTACGATCTCAACGTGCTAGCCAAACACGACATCGCGGTCGCGCCGATCGACGACACGATGATCGTCAGCTTCGCGCTCGACGCTGGGCGCTCCGAACAGGGGATCGGCGGCGGCCACGGCATGGACGAGCTGGCCGAGCGCCACCTGGGGCACAAATGCCTGACCTTCAAGGAGCTGTGCGGCACCGGCAAGAAGGCGATCCCCTTCGGCGAGGTCCCGCTCGACAAAGCGACGCAGTATGCCGCCGAGGATGCCGACGTCACCTGGCGGCTGCACAGCCTGCTCAAGCCGCGGCTTGCGGTCGAGGGCGGCACCAAGGTCTACGAACGGGTGGACCGCCCGCTGATCCCGGTGGTGGCGCGGATGGAGCGCCGCGGCATCAAGGTCGATCGCGCTCAGCTGTCGCGCCTGTCGGATGAATTCGCCGGCGAGACCGCGCGGCTCGAGGGTGAGATCCACCAGCTGGCGGGCCGCGAATTCGCGGTCGGCAGTCCCAAGCAGCTGGGCGACGTGCTGTTCGAGGAAATGGGGCACCGCGGCGGGCGCAAGGGCAAGAGCGGGCAGTATTCGACCGATCAGGCGGTGCTCGAGCGGCTCTCCGCCGAGGGCGCGCCGATCGCCGCCAAGGTGCTCGAATGGCGCCAGCTGGCCAAGCTCAAATCGACCTACACCGACGCGCTGCAGCAGGCGATCAACCGGGACACCGGCCGGGTGCACACCAGCTACAGCCTCGTCGGCGCGCAGACCGGTCGGCTCTCCTCGACCGATCCCAATTTGCAAAACATCCCGATCCGCACCGCCATAGGGCGCCAGATCCGCGAAGCCTTCGTGCCCGAGGAAGGCCATGTCCTGCTCGCCGCCGACTATTCGCAGATCGAACTGCGGCTCGCCGCGCATATGGCCGATGTCGGCGCGCTGAAAGAGGCTTTCGCCGCGGGCGAGGACATCCACAACCGCACCGCGCTGGAAATGTTCGGCAGCGTCGACCGCGAGACCCGCGCGCGCGCCAAGACGATCAATTTCGCCATTCTCTACGGCATTTCGCGCTGGGGGCTGGCGGGCCGTCTCGGGGTCGAGCCCGACGAGGCGCAGGCGATGATCGACACCTATTTCCAGCGCTTTCCCGGGATCCAGCGCTATATTCTGGAAACGCTCGAACAGGTGCGCGGCTGTGGCTATTCGCAGACGCTGTTCGGGCGCAAGACCTGGTTCCCGCGGATCAACGCCAAGAACCAGGCCGAGCGTCAGGGCAGTGAGCGCGCGGCGATCAACGCCCCGATCCAGGGCACCAGCGCCGACATCATCAAGCGCGCGATGGTCCGGATGGAGCCCGCGCTCGAGGCGGCCGGCCTGGGCAGGGTCCGGATGCTGCTCCAAGTCCACGATGAACTCGTATTCGAAGTGCCCGAGGGCGATGTCGAGGCCGCCTCGCCGGTGATCGAGCGGGTGATGGCCGAGGCCGCCCTGCCCGCGGTCGAGCTGTCGGTCCCGCTGGGGATCGATATCGGCAGCGGCATGAGCTGGGATGCCGCGCATTGAAGCGCTACGTTGCCTTCGCCCGCCAGGATCGCACCTTTCGCTGGGCCAATGTCGCCCTGCTCGGGATCACCGCTGCGGCGATGTTCGGGCTGATCTTCTCGGTCTATCAGACCGTCGAGAGCGAGCGCGAGGAGCGCGAGCAGGTGCGGATGACCAACGAGGTGCTGACCGATCTGCGCAGCGTCAGCCAGGCGGTGCTCAATGCCGAGACCGGCCAGCGCGGCTATCTGATCACGCTCGATCGCCGCTATCTGGAATCCTATCTCGCCGGACGCGAGCAGATCGATCCCGCTCTCGCGCGCCTCGATGCCTCGCTCGCCGACGATGCCACCGCGCGGCAGCAGGAATTGTTCGACCGGATCGAGACGCTGACTGCGGCCAAGTTTGCCGAGCTCGATTCCTCGGTGCGGCTGCTCGACAACGGCCGGCTGATCGATGCGCGCCGCGCGGTGCTCTCGGACGCTGGGCACGAGACGATGGCTCGGCTGCGCCGTTCGATCAACGAGATGGAGCGGATCGAGCTCGAGCTGCTGGCGCGCGCCACGGCGGAGACCGCGCGCGCCGAGGCCCGCGTCCTGCCGCTGCTGGGCGGGCTGGTGCTGCTGCTGATCCTCGCCATGGTTTCGACCGCCCGGCTGGTGGCGCGCACCGCGCGCGCCGAGGCCGAAGCGGCGCAGGCGCTGGTGCTGGGCGAGGCGCGCGACCGTGCCGACCTGCTGGCACGCGAACTCAACCACCGGGTCAAGAACCTGTTCGCGGTGGTGCTGGCCATCGTCCAGCTGAGTGCGCGCGACAAACCCGAGGCCAAGCCGGTCACCGATGCCATCGGCGAACGCATCCGCGCGCTGCTGACCGCGCATGAGGTGTCGCAGGGCGAACTCGACCGTCCCGTGGCTTCGCTGCGCGCTCTGGTCGAGACCAGCCTCGCCCCCTATCGCTCCGAACGGCTGCAGGCCACGATCGAGGGCAGCGAAATCCTCCTCCCCGCCGCGCAGATCACGCCGCTCGGGCTGGTGCTGCACGAGCTCACCACCAATGCGGTGAAATACGGGGCCTGGTCTCAGGGCGGGACGATCGAGGTGCGCTGGGAGCGCCAGGGCAACGAGATCCGGATGGTCTGGCGCGAGCGCGGTGTCGCCGTGGAACAGCAGCCCGAGCGGCGCGGCTTCGGCAGCATGCTGATGATCAGCGCCGCGCGGCAGTTCGGCGGCTCGCTTGAACGCGACTTCCACGCCGACGGGCTCGAAGTGGTGATTGTGCTACCGATCAAGGACTAGCGCGCTGCGTCCGGTTGTCTTCGCGCAGGCGGGCCGCTAGGCGGCGTGATGTTCGAACGCTACGATCCGCGCAATTGGCAGCTTTCCTGGGAAGCAGTGGTCCACACTGCGATCGCTATCGGCGTCCCGGTGCTGATCGCGCTGATTCTCCACGCCGTCCTTTTCAAGATGCTGCGCCGCATCGCCCGCATGTCGAGCACCTGGCTCGACGATGTCATCCTCGATACGGTGCGCCGCCCTCTGCGCTGGGCGATGGCCGGCTGGGCGATCTCGATCGCTGTGCATGGCGACCCGCAGATCGAGGGCGGCTGGGAAACGATGATGAGCTATATCGCGCCCGCCCTGATGGGCTGGGTGCTCTATGCGCTGGTCAAGGGGGTCGCCGCCGGCCTCGAACGAGAAGCCGAGGTCGCCGCGGATCCGGTGGCGATGCGTACCCGGCGCACGCGCATCTCGATCCTCAGCCGGACGGTCGGTTTCGCGATCATACTGGTCACCATTTCGCTGATCATGCTGAACATTCCCGGTGTGCGCGATGTCGGGGTGACGCTGATGGCCTCGGCCGGCCTGGCTGCGCTCGCCGTCGGCGCAGCCGCGCAGCCGGCGCTCAAATCCTTGATCGCCGGGCTGCAGATGGCGCTCACCCAGCCACTGCGGCTGGGCGATATGGTCAAGGTCGATGGCGAGGTCGGACGGGTGGAAGAGATCCGCATGAGCTTCGTGACGGTGCGCATCTGGGACGAACGGGTGCTGGTTGTGCCGACGATCCGCTTCCTCGACGAGAGTTTCGAGAACTGGTCGCGGTTGAGCGAAAGGCTGACCGGGCCCGTCTATCTCCATCTCGATCCCGCGTCCGAGGTCCAGCCGATCCGCGAGGAGTTCGAGCGCTTCGTCACGGCGCACGACCTGTTCGACGGGCGCAATCTGGCGCTTTTGATGACCGAAGCGCACCCCGAAAGCATGGAACTGCGGCTATCGGTGAGCGCCGCCAGCATCGGCGACTTGTGGAACCTGCGCTGCGCCACGCGCGAGCACATGGTATCCTGGCTGCAGAAGCACATGCCCGACGCGCTGATCCGGCACCGGCTGGAAGTCCAGGCGGCGAACGAGCGCGCCAACGCCTGACGAGCGACGCCGGGCGGGACCCGTCCCCGCCCAGTGCGCCGTCAGTCGTGCTTGGCGTCGCGGGTGGAAGACACCATGCCCTCGTGGATAAAGCCGATCGGGATCCCCTCGGCCGCCCGTTTCTTGAGCTCGCCCTGCATCTTCTTGTATTCCTGCTCCATCTGCACCGTGACCGTGGCCCGCGAATCGCCCAGCGCTTCCTCGAAATCGATCGCCGAGACCTCACTGACGTCGTTGCCCACGCGGCGCAGCGCGTTAAGACCTGCCCGGCGCACGACATCCTCCAGATCGGCTCCGGTGAAGCGCTCGGTCTTGCCCGCGATCGTGGCCAGTTCGACATCCGCGGCCATCGGCATGTCGCGGGTGTGGATGCTCAGGATGTGCTCGCGGCCTTTCTTGTCCGGGGTGCCGACATAGACCAGCTCGTCGAAGCGGCCCGGTCGCAGCAGCGCCGGATCGACCAGCGTCGGGCGATTGGTGGCACCGATTACCACAACCGACTGCAGTTCCTCGAGCCCGTCCATCTCGGCCAGGATGGTGTTGACCACCCGGCCGGTGACCTGGGGCTCGCCGCTGCCGCTGCCGCGCGCAGGAACCAGCGAATCGATCTCGTCGATGAAGATGACGCAGGGCGCCACCGCGCGCGCGCGGCGGAACATCCGCGCGATCTGCTGTTCGCTCTCGCCGTACCATTTGGACAGCAGATCGCTCGACTTCATCGAGATGAAATTGGCTTCCGCTTCCTTGGCGACCGCCTTGGCGAGCAGCGTCTTGCCGGTGCCCGGCGGCCCGTAGAGCAGGAAGCCCTTGGCCGGGCGAATCCCGAGGCGGTGGAACGCCGCGGGGTTCTTCATCGGCAGTTCGATGCCCTCCTTGAGCTTGTCGACCGCTGCGGAGACGCCGCCGATATCGCTCCATGCGACATTGGGCACCTGGACCATGACCTCGCGCATGGCGCTGGGCTGGACTCGCTTGAGCGCCGAGATGAAATCCTCTCGGCTGACGTAGAGATCGTCGAGCACTTCGGGCGGTATGGTGCGCTCGTCGAGATCGAGCCGGGGCATGATCCGGCGCACCGCATCGATCGCCGCCTCGCGCGCCAGCGCAGCGATATCCGCGCCGACGAATCCGTGCGTCGTGCGCGCCAGCTCCATCAGATCGACCTTGTCGCCCAGCGGCATGCCGCGGGTGTGGATGCCGATGATCTCGCGGCGCCCGTTCTCGTCGGGGACCCCGATCACGATCTCGCGGTCGAAACGCCCCGGTCGCCGCAGCGCCTCGTCGATCGCATCGGGACGGTTGGTGGCCGCGATCACCACCACATTGGTCCGCGCCTCGAGCCCGTCCATCAGCGTGAGCAGCTGGGCGACCAGCCGCTTCTCGGCCTCGCCCGGCACGCGGTCGCGCTTGGGAGCGATCGAATCGATCTCGTCGATGAAGATGATCGCGGGCGCGTTGCGGCTGGCCTCCTCGAACACCTCGCGCAGGCGCTTCTCGCTCTCGCCATAGCCCGAGCCCATGATTTCGGGGCCGTTGATGATCGAGAAATAGGCGTCGCTCTCGTTGGCGACAGCCTGGGCCAGCCGCGTCTTGCCGGTGCCGGGCGGGCCGTGGAGCAGGACCCCCTTGGGCGGGTCGACGCCGAGCCGGGTGAACAGTTCGGGATACCGCAGCGGCAGTTCGACCATCTCGCGCAATTGCTTGATGGTGTCCTCCATCCCGCCGACGTCGTCGTAATTGACCGTCGCGCGGCCCCCGGCGGGTTCCTCGAACTCGGCGCGCAACTCGACCTCGGTGTTCTCGTCGATATGGACGATGCCCTTGGGCGCGGTCGAGACCACGGTGAGGCGGATCTGGGTGAGCGCATAGGCGGGCGCGTTGAACATCCGGCGCACTTCGGGCGGCATGTTCTGGACCGGCTGCTGCCCGGTGGTGGCGACCAGATCGCCCGCGACCAGCGGCTTCTGGAAGAAATTGCGTTTGAGCGCCTGGGTCGGCCCCTGCAGCCGCATCTCGCGGCTGGCGGGGGCGAACACCACCCGCGTGGCGGGGCGCGATTCGGCAACCGCGATATGGACATGCTCGCCCGAGCCGACCTCCGCATTGCCGCGCTGCAGCCCGTCGAGCCGGACCACGTCGAGCGACTGGTCCTCGTCGTAGGCGGGCATGGCGAGCGCTGCGGTCACGCGCTTGCCGGTGATCTGGACGACGTCGCCCTCGGTGATGCCAAGCGCCTGAAATGCGGTCCGCGGGATGCGGGCGATGCCCTGCCCGCTTTCCTCCTGCCGCGCCGCCGCGACCTGGAGCCGGACGGTCTTCTCGTCGATCGCTGCTTCCGCTTCTGCCATGCCCGGTCTCGTTCCTTTGCGTTCTGTCGACAAGGGGCAGATTGGGTGCGCCCTTCACAGATGCAACCGAGCAGGTGGCCGATGGGGTCCGAAAAGCTTGCGCGAGGAAGACCCGGCATGCGGCCCGCCAGCGGATCGCGGACAGAAAAAAGCCCGGCTGGATAAACCGGCCGGGCTTGGAAGTCTTGGGAGAGGATGCCTAAAAGGCAGGGAGACATATGCAGTTGCAGCAATTTTTGTGCAAGTGCGAAAAGAACATTGTTGGTTGCAAGAAGCGCAATAATCGGTTGCAAATGACGCCGCGCCAAGCGCCGTGATCGCCCCCGTGACAGCGCCCCCGCACCTCGCTAAGCCAGCGACATGAACAAGCTCTATCCCGATGCCGCCGCCGCCCTCGAGGGGTTGCTCAAGGACGACATGTTGATCGCCAGCGGGGGCTTTGGCCTGTGCGGCCTGCCCGAACGGCTGCTCGACGCGATTCGCGACAGCGGAGTGAAGAACCTCACCTTCGCCAGCAACAATGCCGGGATCGACAATGAGGGCATCGGCAAGCTGCTGCGGACGCGGCAGGTGCGCAAGATGATCTCCTCCTATGTCGGCGAGAACAAGGAGTTCGAGCGCCAGTTTCTCGCCGGCGAGCTCGAGGTCGAATTCTGCCCGCAGGGGACGCTGGCCGAGCGGATGCGCGCCGGCGGCGCAGGAATTCCCGGCTTCTACACGAAGACCGGCGTCGGCACCCAGGTGGCCGAAGGCAAAGAGGTGAAGAGCTTTGCCGGAGAGGACTACATCCTCGAGCATGGCATCTTCGCCGATCTCGCCATCGTCAAGGCATGGAAGGCCGACGAGACCGGCAATGTGGTGTTCCGCAAGACCGCGCGCAATTTCAACGTCCCCGCGGCGACCTGCGGCAAGATCTGCGTGGTCGAAGTCGAAGAGATCGTCCCCGCCGGAAGTCTCGATCCCGACTGCATCCACCTGCCCGGCGTCTATGTCCAGCGCCTGATCCTGGGCGCGCCCTACGACAAGCAGATCGAGTTCCGCACCGTACGCGAAAGGGAGGCGGCGTGATGCGCCTCTCTCGCGCAACCGCTGTCGCCACAAGCGCCGCGGCCTTGCTGCTCGCCGGTTGCGCCACCACTGCGAGCGAATACGCGGCGCCGATCAGCGAAGCGCCGCGTCCGGCGACACTGGCTGCCGAGGCGCCCGACAGTGTGCGCTGGCTCTATGGTTCGGGCGAAGCGGCAGGCGCCTCGATCCAGGCGTTCCGCGCGCTGTCCGATTATGCGATCACCAAAGCGCGCCAGCGCAGCGTTCCGCAATCGGTGCCGATGGGCCTGCCCGGGGCGAGCGGCGGGGTCGGCCAGCCGCCTTGTCAGGAGGACGACCGGATCAAGCCGCTGGCAGTGGTCTTCGACGTCGACGAGACGCTGCTCCTCAACCTCGGGGCCGAGTATCAGAAGATCATGTCGGGCGGCTCTTTCGATCCGGCGCTGTGGGACGAGTGGGAGCGCAGCGGTTCTCCGGGGGCTGCGCCGGTGCCCGGTGCCGTGACCGCCGTGAGAGCCTTGCGGGAGGCCGGAATTACGCCGGTCTTCAACACCAATCGCGAGGCCGCCAATGCCGAGCAGACCGAAGCGGCGATCGCGGCCATCGGGCTCGGCCCGGCAG
>TARA_R110002072_G_scaffold121684_5_pt1 | contig 11830 bp, 15 predicted proteins | sample TARA_R110002072 | Tara Oceans TARA_R110002072 (sample SAMEA4397118) | marine metagenome | biome: Polar Biome; feature: [SRF] surface water layer (ENVO:00010504); material: water (ENVO:00002006), including particulate matter (ENVO:01000060) such as... | depth 5 m | reverse complement strand
CAAAAATGACGAGGGCGCCTTCGATGCCGGCGCCAACGTCGCGGCGCCGGTGTGCGGCGCATCCCGTACCGAGAACCGCAGGTCAGAGCCCGTCTCAAAGCGTCAACGCATCCAGCACCGGGCAGTCGGGAACGTCTTTGCCCGAACACTGCGCGGCGGTTTCCGCCAGCACCCGTTCGATGCGTTGCAGGTCGGCGATCTTGGCGCGGACGCCGACCAGATGGGCCTCGGTCCGGTCCCGCACCTCGGCGCAGGTCTGGGTGCCGCCATCGGTGAGCGCCAGAAAGCCGCGCACTTCTTCCAGCGTAAAGCCAAGCTCGCGCATCCGCATGACGAACCGCAGCCGGGCAACGTGGCTTTCGTCATAGACACGGTGGCCGGCGGCGGTGCGCGGCGGGTCGGGCATCACGCCGATGTTCTCGTAATAGCGGATGGTTTCCAGATTACAGCCGGTTTCGCGCGCCAGACCGGCGCGCATCAGCGCCGTTCCCGTGTTTGTGATGCTCATCGCCGAAAAACTCCTTGCACCTGTAGTTGGTACAGATCGTAGATATGATACGAATCAAAGGCAAGAGAGGACCGGAATTTCCATGTCGATTTCGCAAGAGACGCTGTCAACCCAGCGTGAGAGTACCGGCGATACCGGCGGCCGGGTTGCCACGGCAGGCAGCCTGTTTGGCGCGCTGGCGATGACCTCGTGCTGCATCCTGCCGCTGGTGCTGGTGAGCCTGGGCGTGGGCGGTGTGTGGATCGCGCAGCTGACGGCGCTGTATGCCTACAAATGGTACACATTTACCTTTGCTGCCGGCTTCATCGCCTGGGGGTTCTGGAAGGTCCACCGCGCCGAAGCGGGCGAGTGCCGCGACGGTACGGTCTGTGCCCGGCCCGTGAACCGGCGGATCATGAAGGCGTCGCTGTGGCTTGCGACCGTTGTTACGGCGGTGGCGATCGTCTTTCCCTATGTCGCCCCCTATGTTCTGAGATTCTGAACGGAACGGAAACCAAAATGAAACATATTGTGACGGCTGCTGCGATCGTGACCGGGTTGTGGGCCTTCGCGGCGTCCGCGGCCGAACAAACCGCCAGGATCGCCGTCAGCGAACTGAGCTGTCCCTCATGCGTCTATATCGCCAGCACCGCCATGCGCGAGGTCCCGACCGTCAAGGTCGACGATTTCATCCAGGGGGAAGACTGGTGGGAGGGCACATTCGTGGTCACCTATGACGACGAATCCGCCACACCCGAGATGATCGCCGAAGCCGTAAGGGGCTACGGTTATCCGGCATCCGTCGTGACCGAAAGCGGATCGTGACGGCGATTATTCCGCATGAGACGGCCGCGGGCAATGAAAAAGAGAAGGCAGGACATGAGTGAAGACAAACTTCTCAGGCGCGGCCTGATCGGCAGCGTCATCGCCGCGATCTGCTGTTTTACCCCGTTTCTGGTGGTGATCGTAGCGGGTGTCGGGCTGTCCGCCATTGTGGGCTGGCTGGATTATGCGCTGTTCCCGCTGCTGTTTGCCTCATTGGGCGTTGTCGCGCACGCGCTCTGGCTTCAGGCCGGGCGGCATGGCCGTTGCCCGAAGAACCTGATCATCGCCCTGGTGATCGCGCTGTCCGTGCTGCTGATCTGGTTGGAGTTCCGCTATGCGCTGCGTCTTTCAATGGCCGCCGCGCTGGCGGTCGCGCTCTACGCCGTCTGGCTGCGCCGTGCCGCAGCGTCCAATCCTGTCACTGTAAAAACCGATCTGAACTGATCCAATGCAAAGAAAGACCCTGTCATGAAAGATGGCTCCGATACCCCGAAAAACCAAGGCTACGACCTGATCGTCATCGGCGCCGGCTCGGCCGGATTTTCCGCCGCGATCACCGCCGCCGACTTGGGCAAGCGCGTCGCGTTTGTCGGTGACGGCACCATTGGCGGCACCTGCGTCAATGTCGGCTGCGTGCCGTCCAAGTTCATGATCCGCGCGGCGGAGACCCAACATGGCGCGGCGGCGGCCAGCCGTTTCCCTGGCATTGTTGCAGAGGGCCGCGTCACGGACTGGCCGGCGCTGGTGCAGGCCAAGCGCGATCTTGTCGGTACGCTGCGCCAGAAGAAATACATCGATCTGCTGCCCGAGTATGAAAGCGTCACCTATATGCAGGGCGCGGCGCGGTTCGAAGACGGCGGTATCCGCGTCGGCGATGCCCTGTTGACCGCGCCCAAGGTGCTGATCGCCACTGGTGGACGCCCGTCCATCGCCCCGATCCCCGGGATCGAGACGGTCGAAACAGTGGACAGCACTGCGTTGCTTGAAATGGAGACGCTGCCCGAAAGCCTGACGGTGCTAGGTGGCGGCTATATCGGCGCGGAACTGGCGCAGGCGATGGCGCGGCTGGGCGTGAAGGTCTCGGTGATCTGCCGCTCGCGGCTGTTGCCGCAGGTCGAGCCGGAAGTGTCGCAGGCGTTGACCGAAGCCTTCGCAGCCGAGGGCATCGCGATGTATTGTGGTGTCACCTACGACGCTTGCCGCCAGGGCGCGGCGGGGGTCACGGTTTGCGTTGAAAAGGACGGCAAACCGCTGGAGATCACCTCCGAGAAGCTGTTTGTCGCCACCGGGCGGCGGCCCAACACAGACGGCATGGGACTGGCGGAGGCCGGAATCGAGTTGAACGTGCAGGGCGCCATCGTGGTGGGCGATGACATGCAGACCAGCAGTCCCGGCGTCTATGCCGCAGGCGATGTGACCGACCGCGACCAGTTCGTCTATATGGCCGCCTATGGCGCCAAGATCGCGGCAAAGAATGCCGTGGCGGGCGAAGCCAATCGCTATGACAATGCCACCATGCCCTGGGTGGTGTTCACCGACCCGCAGGTGGCGGGCGTGGGCCTTTCCGAAGCGCAGGCGCGCGAAGCGGGGCACGAGGTCAAGACTTCGGTGGTAACGCTCGACAACGTGCCGCGCGCGCTGGCGGCGCTGGACACGCGCGGGCTGATCAAGCTGGTAGCGGATGCCAAGACCGACCGGTTGCTGGGCGGACAGATCATCGCGCCCGAGGGGTCTGACAGCATCCAGACACTGGCGCTGTCGCTGAAGTTCGGGATGACCGCCAAAGCACTGGGCGAGACGATCTTTCCCTATCTGACCACGGTCGAGGGGCTGAAACTGGCGGCGCAGACCTTTGATATGGACGTGGCGAAACTGTCCTGCTGCGCGGGCTAGGAGGCGAGGATGGGCGACAGAGGCTGGTACTGGCTGATTGGAGCCAAGATCGCCTGTTGCGGGGCCTTGGTGCTGGTGCTGACCGGGGTGCTGTCGCTTGCCGCCATCGGCGCATTCCTGAGTGGTAACGCCCTGCCGCTGGCAGGCGGAGGTATTCTGCTGAGCCTTTTTCTGGCCAGGCGGTGGTTGCCGGTGCGGCACGCAGGCCATTCAAAATCGATGGGCGCCCGGAAATGACCCCGGCGCTTCTGTTCGCCTTCACCGCCGGGGCGGTCGCCACCGTGAACCCCTGCGGCTGGGCGCTTTTGCCGGCGTGGTTCGCCCGGCGGCTGAACGACGGCGGCGCAGCGGTGCCGTTTTTCGCGGCCCTGCGCGCAGGCGTTCTGGCGACCATCGGCTTTATCCTGATCTTCGGCCTTGCCGGAATTGCGCTGGCCCTGGGGGCGGCCTGGCTGGGGCCGCTGCTGCCCGGTGTCGGGCTCGGCGTCGGGGTGGTGCTGGCGGCGGTCGGCCTCGCCTCGTTGCTGGATCTGCGCTGGCGCGCCCTGCCGGGAGGCGGGATATGCCGGACGGTCAGCGATCGCCACGGCAGCCTGGTTTTTGGCATCGGCTATGGTCTTTTGTCGCTGTCCTGCACACTGCCGATCTTTCTGGCGGCGCTCGGCGTCTCGATGACCGGGACGCCGCTGGATCTGGCCGTGAACATGCTGGCCTATGCGTTGGGCATGGGCACGGTGCTGTCCTCGCTGGGGATCGCGGCTGCCACGGCGGGTGCCGGTTTTGGCCAACTGACGCCGCAAGGCGCTGTCATCGTGCGAAAGATTAGCGCCGCGCTGCTGCTGGTGGCGGCGGCTTATGTCATCTTCTACTGGGGTCGGGTCGTCTTTGGCGATGTCATGGCCGAAAGCCGGATCGTCAATACCGGAGAAATGGTGTCCGGGTCGCTGCGCGGCTGGCTTAGCAGAGATACCGGGCGCGCGATCACCGGCGTGGCGCTGGCGCTGGTGCTGGCGATTGGCGCATACAGCTTGCTGCGCACACGGCAACGGCGCGGGGAACCCCGGTCAGCCGTCGAACATTGGGAAAACCCACAATGACAAACACGAGAGGGATGGACGAGGCACAAGGCATGACTATGCCCGGACGCAATTCACACTTTGACTGGACCGTAGTCACCGATCCGCTTGTAACCACCGCGCTGAAGGCGCTTTTGGTCGGCCTGCGGAAAAGCGCACAGATTTACGCCGTTCTTGGATGCCGCAAAGTGCTCCTGAGCGTCGATGCAGGTCTTACCTGGAGAGTTCTGGGATCCCAGCGAGCGTGGGAGCCGGGTTGCGTGACCAATTCGACTGGCTATGCCGAACCAGACAATAGCTGAACACAACCTGGAACCCTTACCGGAGTTGCCGAAGCCGATTTCAAAACTTGGTTGACTGCTTCAGGTATAGTCCGGGGGATCGAACGACCAACAAGGAGTAAGCCGTCTCGATGGACATACCCGATCATGAGTCGGCCTCAATGAGCAGAGTACTCACCAAGGCCGCGGTTCAATCGCAGACCGTTGAGGGATTTCTCGAAGCCGCAGGGATGGTGCTTTGGTCGTCTCCGCTGCGTGTGGAGCGGATGTTCTTGAGCCTGCAAACTCTTCACCCCGCCTTTCGGGCAAGGACCTACCTGTGTAGGCAAGAAACACAAAGCGTCAGCGTGATTGAATGGCCACACGGTCTCAGGAATAGACCCGGATATTACCATTCGCCGGACTACCACGTTCATACCGCGGGTTCTGAACTCCGAGTGCCAAACCTACAGAAAATGGGTCAGCATTCCTGCGATCTCTACGGGAAACTGAAGGCGGAGGGTTACACCGGCTACCTGATGGCGCCGCTCGCCTTCAGCGACGGCGCCGTAAATACTCTCTCCATATCGACAAGGGCTCGGGATGGGTTCACTTCTGAGGCGCTCGATTGCTTTCGCGCCCTCACGGACCTCTTCGCCGTTATCGTTGAGCGATATGCCGCGCTCGAGACGAGGAACGCCGCGCTCGACACGTACCTCGGCCGCAGCGCTGCAGCTCAGATCCTGAGCGGCAACATCCGTTCGGGCCACGGCGAGGAGACAGATGCAGTTATACTTTTCGCGGATCTCCATGATTTCACGGGCCATTCGGCGAGACTAGATGCCACAGGGACGGTCCGCCTACTGAATGCCTATTTCGACTGCCTTGTTGGTCCAATCGAGGAGCACGGCGGTTACATCTTGAAATTCATCGGTGATGCCGTGCTCGCATTCTTCCCCATTCTGTCCGGTACCACCGAGCCGAAGCCATTCGACGCGATCCTGACAATAAGAAACCGTCTCGAGGACCTGAACCAAGCGCGTTCCACTTCGGGCGAACCGGCGCTCGGACATGGTCTCTGCGCTCATTTCGGCCGAGTGCTGTATGGCAACGTCGGATCGAGCGAACGGCTCGATTTCACGATCATCGGAGAATCTGTCAACGTTGCGGCACGGGGTGTCAGCACCGCGAAGATGCTGGAAACGGATTACGTCTTCACACACTCATTCATAAAACGGTTCAAGAACTCGATGTTTGTGCCGATCGGCCGCCATGATTTCAAGGGGATCGCAGAACCGCAGGAGTTGTTCACACTTGCGTCTGAGGAGGCCGGAGAAGCTGACAATGTGTCCAGGACAAACACGGGCGCTGTGCGCATAGGCGGGGCCAAAGCCTGGCGGGAGGGCGGGAAATGAGCCCAAACAAGCTATTCGGCAATACTTGGGTCACCAAAAACTCTATGGACCGCTACCCCAACTCCAAGCGTGCCCAGCAATGGCAACGCAAAGCAGTCATTATCAGCACTGAACATGGTATGTGGCGGCCTGATGCACGCGGGCTACACCTTCAAGAGAGAGGAAGCGTGGGTGATCCCTATGGAAACGGCCCAGGACTACACCCGCGCCCTGGGGCCTGAAAAGCAGAGCATATTCATTGCTGCTTCCGCTCGGCGTATAACGGCCCAATAACGGCCCGGAGCAGTGCTAAAACTAGCTTGCGCAAATGCTAAAAGAATTTTGCGCGCTACATTGTTGTCGCCGGTATGCGCCGGTATGCGCCGGTGTGCGGCGGCGGGCGGGCGGCAGCTGTGGTTGGAGCTGCATTCTATCGCTGACAAGCGATGGCGGTGAGGGTGGGATTCGAACCCACGATGAGCTATTCACCCATACACGCGTTCCAGGCGTGCGCCTTCAACCACTCGGCCACCTCACCGCTGTGAGGCGGGAACCTAGCGAAGACGCCCAGGGAAATCAACGGCGCAAAAGCGCCTTTTTCGGCTTTCTTGCCGCGCCGGTGCTTTTGCGTCATCGGCGCGCGCCCCCCGGTGCCGTGACGACGCCGGAGCGGCGCGACAATTTCCGCACCATCGCCTTGTTATTCCGTGGTTTTTTGATACCTTGCCGAGCGGGATCGGCAAGCGGTGAGGCCGCCCCCGACCCGGTCCGGCCGCTTGCTCTTTCACCCCCGACTTCCCAAAAGGGCGGCGGCTCCCTATCGTGCCGCGCCACTTCATCCTCGCGGAGGCTCCATGCGTCTTATTCTCCGACTCCTCGGCTTCCTGTTCGTCGCCGCCGCCTTGATGGTTCTCGGACTCGATGTCTGGCGCTGGCTGATGACCAAATCCTTCGCCTTTCGCCCCTTGGGTCAGGTTTGGTTCGATCTCAGCCCCGGCAGCCTCAACCTGGTGCAGGCGGTGATCGAGCGCTACATCTGGGAGCCGCTCTACAATCCGGTGCTGCTCACTCTTTTGCAGCAAAAGGCCAGCCTGGTGTTCGCCGTTCTGGGCCTGCTGCTGCTCTGGCTCGGTGGTTGGCGCAGACTGCGCCGACTCGGCCGATAAAAAGCTAACGAAAGCGATCTTCAATGCGCGCCCTGCTGTTCGAGAACTACAACGCCCCCATGACGGTGCAACAGGTGGCCGATCCCGCCCTCCCGGACGACGGCGTCCTGATCCAGGTGGGGGCCAGCGGAATCTGTCGCAGCGACTGGCATGCCTGGCAAGGCCACGACCCGATCAACAGCCTGCCCCACGTGCCCGGCCACGAGTTTGCCGGCGCGGTGACGGCGGTCGGCCCCGGGGTCCGCAAGTTCCGGGTCGGCCAGCGGGTGACCGCGCCCTTTTCGATCGGCTGCGGCGCCTGCGCCCAATGCCGTCGCGGCCGCCTGAACATCTGCGACGCGGGCATCACCCCGGGGTTTTCCACCTGGGGCTCGGCCGCCGAGCTGGTCGCGGTTCACCATGCCGACGTCAATCTGGCGGCCCTGCCCGCGGCGATTGACGACACCACGGCGGCCAGCCTGGGGTGCCGCTACATCACCGCTTTCCGGGCGGTGGTCGATCAGGGACGCCTGAGCGGTGGCGAGCGGGTGGTGGTGCACGGCTGCGGCGGCCTGGGCCTGGCCTGCGTCCAGATTGCCGCCAGCCTCGGGGCCGAGGTCTTTGCCGTCGACATTTCAACCGCCGCCCTGGCCTTGGCGAAAGACTTGGGCGCCAGTCACCTGATCGACGCCCGGGACCACGACGATCCCGGCGCGCTCGTTCGGGAGATGACCCGCGGCGGCGCCGAGCTGTCCCTCGACGCGCTGGGCAGCAGCATCACCTGCCGCAATTCCCTGCTCAGCCTGGGCAAGAAGGGCCGTCACATCCAAATCGGCTTGCTGGCGGCCGAAGGCGGCACCGCCGAACTGCCGGTGGAGTGGATGATCGGCCGCGAACTGGAATTTCTCGGCAGCCGCGGCATGCCGGCTTGGCGCTATGAGCGGCTCTTCGAGCTTATCCTGCGCGGCCGTTTGAACCCGGCGGCGTTGATCACCCGCCAGGTCAGCTTGGCGGCGGCGGCTGACGAATACGCCGCCATGGGCAGCTACAGCAACCCCGGCATCGCGGTGATCACCCGTTTTTGACGCCTCCACCCAAAAACTGCCGCCCAAAAAACTACCGCCCTGAACCTACCGCCCTGAAACTATTTCCCCGCGGAAGGGGCGCGCGCAACCTTCGGATAGAGCCGGCGCGCGGGACTTTCTATGCTGATGGCGAAACCCCGATGACAGGGAGCCCGGCCCCAGGCCGAAACGCACCCTCTCGACCCGCAAAAAAAAGTGTTAGGATGGAAGCCGATGACACTGCTGGATCGCGCCCGCCAAACCATGACCACCGGCCCAGACTCCTTGCCCCAGGCCCCCGCCGCCGCGCTTGACAACGGCAGCGGCACGGCCCGGGCCAAACAGGCGCCAGCCACCTCGCGAAGCCGCCAGCTTGAGGTGGTGGAGGCGGTCTGCGCCCTGCTCGACGTCCACGAAGGCGGGCCGTTGACCCTGGGCGCGCTGGCCGCGCAGGTGCGGGTCAGTCCTTGGCACCTTCAGCGGCTGTTCAAGCGGTTGGTCGGCATCTCGCCGCGCGACTATGCCGCCGCGCGCCGCGAAGAACGGTTTCGCGCCGAACTGCGCCACCATGGTCAGGTCGCGCAAGCGACCTACGGCGCGGGCTACGGATCATCCAGCCGAGTTTATGAGAAGGCCGCCCGCACCCTCGGCATGACCCCGGCCACCTACGCCAAGGGCGGCAAGGGCGCGCGCATCGCCTACGCCACCGCGCCCACCGACCTGGGTCTGCTGCTGGTCGCCACCACCGCCAAGGGCCTGTGCTTTTTGGCGCTGCACGACCTGGAGGCGATTCTCGTCGCCGAGCTGCATCAGGAATTTCCGGCCGCCCGTGAAATCCTGCGCGACGACCTGTCGATCCGGCCGGCCCTGGAGCAGGTGGCGGCCTACCTAAAGGGCAGCCGCCCCCACCTGGACTTGCCGCTGGATGTGCAGGCCACGGCGTTTCAGCGGCGGGTTTGGAATGAATTGCTGGCTATTCCCTACGGCGAAACCGCCAGCTATTCGGAAATCGCCGAACGACTGGGCATTCCCAAGGGTCAAAGGGCGGTCGGCCGGGCCTGCGCCACCAACCCGGTTTCCCTGGTCATCCCCTGCCATCGCGCGCTGCGCGACAGCGGCGGCCTGGGCGGATACCGCTGGGGTCTGAACCGCAAGGAACAGCTCCTGCACCTGGAGGCCGACCATCAGGCGACCTAAAGGCCGCCCTGTCGCAAGACCGGTTGGAACGCGCAACCCGTCTTGAGCGATGCAACCCATCTTGAACGATCTAACCCTAGTCGCGGTCCATCTTCAAGGCGGCCAGGAAGGCGGATTGCGGAATTTCGACATTGCCGATGTTGCGCATCCGTTTTTTGCCCTTTTTCTGCTTTTCCAGCAGCTTCTTCTTGCGCGAGATATCGCCGCCATAACACTTGGCCGTGACGTCCTTGCGCATCGCCGATACGGTCTCGCGGGCGATGATCTTGCCGCCGATGGCCGCCTGGATGGCGATCTTGAACAGCTGCCGCGGAATCAATTCGCGCAACTTCTCGCAGAGCATCCGCCCACGGGTTTCGGCCTGGGCCCGATGCACCACCAGCGAGAGGGAATCCACCGGTTCGGCGTTCACCAGCAAGGTGACCTTGACCAGGTCGCCTTGCTGGTAGCTGTCCAGGTGATAGTCGAAAGAGGCGTAGCCCCGGGTGACCGATTTCAGGCGGTCGTAGAAATCGAACACCACCTCATTCAGCGGCAGGCGGTAGACCACCATGGCGCGGGATCCGGCGTAGGTCAGCTCCAGCTGCACCCCGCGACGTTCCTGGCACAGGCTCAGCACCGCGCCCAGATAGTCATCCGGCACCAGAATGGTGGCCTTGATCCAGGGCTCCTCGATCGACTCGATATGCGTCGGATCGGGCATGTCGGTCGGGTTGTGCAACTCGACCATCGAGCCGTTGCGCAGGTGAATGCGATAGACCACCGACGGCGCGGTGGTGATGAGATCGAGATCGAACTCGCGCTCCAGGCGCTCCTGAACGATTTCCAAATGCAGCAGCCCCAGGAAGCCGCAGCGAAAGCCAAAGCCCAGCGCCGGGCTGACTTCCGGCTCGAACAGGAATGACGCGTCATTGAGCGCCAGACGGCCCAGCGATTCTCGCAGTTCCTCATAGTTGGCCGCGTCGGTCGGAAAGAGGCCGCAAAACACCACCGGCACCGAAGGCGAGTAGCCAGGCAGGGGTTCGGCGGTTTGATTGCGCTCGTCGGTCACCGTGTCGCCGACCTTGGCGTCGGCGATGACCTTCATGCCGGTGACCAGATAGCCCAGTTGGCCCGGGCCGAGCGCTGCCAGTTTCGTCTTGTGAGGCGTGTGCACGCCCACCTCGGTAATGTCGTAAACCGCGCGGGTCATCATCATCCGCACCTTGGTGCCCCGACGCACCTGCCCCTCCATCACCCGCACCAAGGTCACCACGCCCAGATAGGCGTCATACCAGGAGTCGACGATCAGCGCCTTGAGCGGCTTGTCGGCGTCGCCGGTCGGGGCGGGCAGGCGTTGAACAATCGCCTCCAGCACCTCCGCCACGCCCTTGCCGGTCTTGGCGGAAATCTCGATGGCGTTGGAGGTGTCCAGGCCAACCACTTCCTCAATCTGCGCCTTGATCCGCTCCGGTTCGGCGGCGGGCAGATCGACCTTGTTGAGCACCGGGATAATTTCGTGGTTGTTGTCGATCGCCATATAGACATTGGCCAGCGTCTGGGCTTCCACGCCCTGGCTCGCGTCGACCAGCAGCAAGGACCCCTCGCAGGCCTTCAGCGACCGGGAGACTTCGTAGGAAAAATCCACGTGCCCGGGGGTATCGATCAGATGCAACTGGTAGGTTTCGCCATCTCTTGCATGGTATTCCAACCGCACGGTCTGGGCCTTGATGGTGATGCCCCGCTCGCGTTCCAGATCCATGGAATCAAGCACCTGCTCCTTCATCTCACGGTCAGTCAAGCCGCCGCAGAACTGGATCATCCGATCGGCAAGCGTCGATTTTCCATGATCGATATGGGCGATAATCGCGAAGTTACGAATTTTTTTAAGGTCTGTGATCATCGTCGATTTAACTGCTGTCCCGGGAAGCCGTGGCCGGTCAGATCGGCTGGGCGTCCCCAGCTTATGACCACGAAAGCCGGACCATAGGGCCAGCGCGCCCTTTCCGCAATGACCGGCCGCGCTTGTCGGCGCCGGCGCGCTGTTTTCGCCAAGCCAGCCGGCGACGCGCGATCACAAAGTTGTCAAGAGTCGCCGCTTGACTCCGTATCATGGTACGGAAAGCAAGCTGGCCACTCGAGGAGAAAACGATGAACCACATGACCATCAGCAAAGCGGCCCGCGAGGCCGAAGTCGGCGTCGAAACCATCCGGTTTTATGAACGTAAGGGTCTGATCGACCAGCCGCCCAAGCCACGCGGCCCGGGCTTTCGCGAATACCCGATTGCAACCGTTCAGCGGATCGTTTTTATCCGCCAGGCGCAGGAGATTGGCTTTTCCCTTCGCGAGATCGAAGAGCTGCTGTCGCTGCGCGCCGACCCGACGGCCGATTGCAGCGACATGCGCGATCGCGCCGCCGCCAAGCTGAAAGAAGTGGATCGGAAGATTGCCCGGCTGAGCGACATCCGCGGCGCGCTGAAAGAACTGGTCGCGGCTTGCCCGGGGCGCGG
>TARA_R110002072_G_scaffold193350_1_pt1 | contig 11840 bp, 8 predicted proteins | sample TARA_R110002072 | Tara Oceans TARA_R110002072 (sample SAMEA4397118) | marine metagenome | biome: Polar Biome; feature: [SRF] surface water layer (ENVO:00010504); material: water (ENVO:00002006), including particulate matter (ENVO:01000060) such as... | depth 5 m | reverse complement strand
TTTGCTTTTCCAGATGTTTTTCCTAAAGCATATTTACGTTTTCTACCAAAACGTTCTGGCATTAAATCGTTAAAATATAAGTTGTGCTTGTTATCTCCATCTGCATGAATTCCTGCAGTTTGTGTAAAAACATTGGCACCAACAACTGGTTTATTTACAGGAATTCTAAATCCTGAAAATGTTTCTACCAACTTACTAACTTTGTGTAACGCTTTTTCATTGGTTGTGATATTTACATCAACCAAAAAGTCTTTAATAACAGCTAAAACACTAGCCATTGGTGCATTTCCTGCACGTTCACCCATTCCATTAATCGTTAAATGCAAACCATTTGCACCCGCTTTTACAGCTTCCATAACATTGGCAACTCCTAAATCGTAATCATTATGACCATGAAAATCGATATGAATTTCTGGGTATTTTGTACGGACTTCATCAATATATAAAAACGTTTCTTCTGGAGTTAAAATCCCTAACGTATCTGGCAATAAAATGCGTTCTATATTTTGAGTTACTAAAAAATCTAAATATTCAAAAACATAGGCTTTAGAATTTCGCATTCCATTGCTCCAATCTTCTAAATACACATTGGTTTTTATATCATTTTTCGCAGCTAAATCTATGGTAGCTTTAATGTCTGCAAAATGTTCAGTTGGTGTTTTTTTAAGTTGATGTGTTAAGTGATTTAATGAACCTTTGGTTAATAAATTCTGAACTTTTGCACCAGCATCTAACATCCAATCAATAGATTTTCCTCCATCAACAAACGTTAAAACCTCTATTTTATCGATATTATTATTTTCTGATGCCCAAGCAGTAATTTTTTTAACAGCTTGTAATTCGCCCTCAGAAACTCTAGCAGAAGCAATTTCTAAACGATCTACTTTTAATTCTTCTAACAGTAATTTTGCAATGGTTAGTTTTTCTGAAACCGAAAAAGACACGCCTGATGTTTGTTCTCCATCACGCAATGTTGTATCCATTATTTCAATCTTTCTCTTGGTCATTGTTTATGAAAAGTAATTGAGGTTTTTCATTTTGATTCTTATTATTAAAATTCTATTTATAATAAATTTTATGCTGTCTGTTCGAGCGCAGTCGAGAACTCAACTTAGGTCTCGACTGCGCTCGACCTGACATATTTAATTAAACAAAATTTTATATAAATATCAAACCTAAAAAGGTCTTGTTTCTGCGAAATCAACAATTTCTCCTTCAATATTTTTTAGATAATCAATATCATCAAAACCATTTAACATATTGTCTTTTTTGTAGGTATTAATATCAAAAGATTCACTTTCTCCTGTAGCTACTAACGTTACAGTTTGGCTTGGTAAATCAACCTTAATCTCTGTTTTTGGATCTGCCATAATTGCATCAAACAAGCTATCAGCAAAACCAGCAGAAACTTGCACAGGCAAAACCCCAACATTTAAACAGTTGTTCTTAAAAATATCTGCAAAAGCTGATGAAATTACACAACGTAATCCAAAATCATATACAGACCAAGCTGCATGTTCTCTAGACGAACCTGAACCGAAATTTCTACCACCTACCAAAATTTTAGAACCTGCATAAATTTCTTTGTTCAAAGGAAAATCTGCTTTTGGTGTTCCATCTTGGTTGTATCTCCAATCTCTAAAAAAGTTGGTATCAAAATCAACACGTTCTGTCGCTTTTAAAAATCGAGCAGGAATTATTTGATCTGTATCTACATTCTCAATTGGTAATGGATATGCTGTACTTGTTAGTGTTGTAAATTTATCGTATGCCATTTTATTTGGTATTCAGTCTGCCAGTATTCAGTTGGCAGTCATTATGTTATTAAAATATTATTATGCTTGTAAAGAATCAGTTTTTGACTGTAAACTGACACTGTAAACTGCAAACTATACAAGAAGCGTCCTAGGATCTGTAACAACTCCCTGAACTGCAGAAGCTGCTGCTACTAAAGGACTTGCCAATAAAGTTCTAGAACCTGGACCTTGTCTTCCTTCAAAATTTCTGTTAGATGTTGAAACCGATAATTTTCCTGCTGGAATTTTATCATCATTCATAGCCAAACAAGCAGAGCAACCTGGTTCTCTTAACACAAAACCTGCGTCTGTAATAATTTTATCTAAACCTTCTTCTTTAATTTGATCTACCACTTTATGAGATCCTGGCACTAACCAAGCTGTAACATGTGCTGCTTTTTGTCTTCCTTCTACAATAGAACAAAAACCTCTAAAATCTTCAATTCTACCATTTGTACAAGAACCTAAAAACACAAAATCAATCGGTTTGCCAATCATAGAATCGCCTTCATTAAAAGACATATAACCTAAAGATTTTTTGTAGGTTTCTACACCACCTTTTAAACTTTCTGCAATCGGAATCGATTTTGTTACACCCATTCCCATTCCTGGATTGGTTCCATAGGTAATCATTGGTTCAATGTCTGATGCTTGATAGGTAAATTCCTGATCAAAAACAGCATCGTCTTCTGTATATAAAGTTTGCCAATAATTCATGGCTTTATCCCAAGCTTCTCCTGTTGGAGTTTGAGAACGTCCTTTTAAATATTCGTACGTTTTTGCATCTGGAGCAATCATTCCTCCTCTTGCACCCATTTCTATCGATAAATTACACACTGTCATTCTACCTTCCATAGACATGTCTTCGAAAACTTCGCCTGCATATTCTACAAAATAACCAGTAGCTCCAGAAGTAGTTTGTTGTGCAATAATATACAAAGCAACATCTTTTGGAGTAACTCCTAAACCTAATTTACCAACTACATTAATACGCATTTTTTTAGGTTTTGGTTGCATAATACATTGTGTAGACAAAACCATTTCTACTTCACTAGTTCCAATTCCGAATGCAATTGCTCCAAAAGCACCATGAGTTGATGTGTGTGAATCTCCACAAACAATCGTTGCTCCAGGCAATGTAATTCCGTTTTCTGGACCAACAACATGTACAATTCCGTTGTTTTTATCACCTAAACCCCAATGTGAAATTCCATGCTTTTTAGCATTACTTTCTAAAGCATTTAACTGATTTGCAGACAATGGGTCTTCTACAGGCAAATGCTGATTGATGGTTGGTGTATTATGATCTGCTGTTGCAAACGTGCGTTCTGGATATAATACAGCGTTATTTCTGCTTTCTAATCCTAAAAAAGCAACAGGACTTGTTACTTCATGAATAAAATGACGGTCTATAAAAAACACATCTGGTCCGTCTTTTATGCTACGAACTACGTGAGAATCCCAAACTTTATCAAATAATGTCTTTGCCATTTTTGTATATTTTTTTTTCGATTTTAATATCAGCTACCAAAAATACCTTTTTTATGCGTTTTTAGGTGGATGGTTTTGGTTCTTGCATTATTTTCAACTGTTCATGATGAATCTATCTTTTTGATTATTAGATTTTTACACCGTTTTCAAATACGATGTCTATTTGTTTTAGGAAGTTTTGCATTTGCTGTTGATAAGTTCGGATAAGTGTTTTTAGAATTGATTTTGAATTTTGGTATATTTATAAAAAATAATTCTTCTGTTTGCTATGGAAGTGTTCTTAAAAATTCATATGAAAAAGAAACTACTTGATATATTATTAATTACAGCAAATAAAATTGAAAATCTTCACCTTAAATTATCAAAAGAAAAACAAACCGAAGTTAATTACACTTCTTTATCTCCAATCAATAATGGTGATGAAAAAGGTCATTATTCTAATGCTTTAAGATGGGCGATTAATAATCGCAAAAAAGAAGATATTAAAAACATTGCCTTAACTGGTCCTTATGGATCTGGAAAAAGTACAATCCTCAAAACTTTTAAAAAAAACTATAAAGAAAAAGATTTAAAGTTTTTAAATATTTCTTTAGCTTCATTTAAGGATGAAAAAACCAAACTTGATGAAAATGGAATGCCTATTGAAAAAGACAAAGAAGAACTCTTAAGACTTATAGAAACTAGTATTCTGCAACAAATATTTTATCACGAAAAAGATAAAAATATTCCAGATTCAAGGTTTAAAAAAATTAAAAGTTATAGTATTAGGCATTTAGTTTTTGTATCGTTAGGAATTCTTTTTTTTATTATAGCTCTCTTAAATTATTTTTATCCATTTTTTATAAAAAATGCCTTTAAAGATTATCCTTTAAATACTATAACTTATGAAATACTACATTATGGAAGTATACTTATTATTTTAGTTGGTATTTTCTTCTTAATATATAAATCTATAAGAATAATAAGTTCTATTACAATTAATAAACTTAAATTTCAAAGTGCAGAAATTGGAATTGGCGAAAGTCTTAATAAATCTATATTAAATCACCATTTAGATGAAATTCTTTATTTCTTTACTATAAGACCTTATAATGTCGTAATTATTGAAGATCTTGATCGTTTTGAAGAAACTGAAATTTTTACAAAACTTAGAGAAATTAACTTACTGCTGAATGAGTCTAAAAAAACTAAAAACAAAAATATTGTTTTCATTTATGCTGTTAGAGACGATATGTTTTCAGATAATGATAGAATAAAGTTTTTTGATTTTATTATCCCTGTAATTCCTGTAATTAATTCTTCCAATTCAGGTGAAATTATACTTTATAAAAAAAACAAATACAATTATAATTTGACAGATACTTTTATTGAGGATATATCTTTTTTTATAGATGATATGCGATTACTTCACAATATAACTAATGAGTTTTATTTATATAAAGTGAAACAATCTGAATCTCCTTTAAATGAAGATAAATTATTTGCAATGATTACTTATAAAAATATCTACCCAAATGATTTTGTTGCTTTGAGTAAAAATGAAGGTGAACTGTATAAAGTTCTAAACTCTAAATTAAATTATTCAAATCAAAAAATAAATCTTATTGAAGAAGAAATTTTATTATTAAAAAAAGAACTTAAAAATTTAGATTTAATAAATATCAAAAATATTAATGAACTTCGTTTATTATACGTAGTTAGAATAATGGATACTCTTGAAGGTTTTGATTCATTTGTAATTAATGATATACCCGTTTCTATTGACGAAGTATTAAAAGACAAAAACTTTGAATACTTGAAAAAAAATAATTTAAATTACAAGAAAAAAACATTTGATAGTTACTATGGCAGGAATAAAATTTCAAATTTAAACGTTGTTAATAATTTTGATGAGATTCAGAAATTAGTAAACTCTGAAAAAAAATATAATGAACGTGAAAAAGATATAATTGATTTTAATTCTGGTAAATCAAGCCCTCTAAAAATTCAAATTCAAAATTTAGAAAAAGAGAAAATTAAAGTTAGAAGCTTAAAAATCTCAACACTTTTACAATCAAATGAAGATATTGATTTGAAGTTAGATGAAAAGTTTGATGAACATTTTATAACAATATTGATTAGAAATGGATATATTTCAGAAGACTATCTTGATTATATTTCTTTGTTTCACGAAGGAAGTATAACAAGAAATGATCATCGATTTATTATTAACGTTAGAAATAAACAAAAATTAGAATTTGATTATAAACTGACTAAAATAGAAAAAATAGTTTCAAAAATAAATCCGATAGATTTTGACTCAAAATTCATCCTAAATTATGATTTGTTAGACTTTTTACTTAAAGAACCTATCATTTATAAAATTCAATTAGACTATGTTTTTAACAAATTAAAAGATGAATCTTCATTATCAGTTCAATTTATTGATAGTTTTATAGATCGTACTGAAAGTTTAAGTTTATTTATTAAAACACTTTGTAATTATTGGTTTAGTATTTGGAGATTTTATGAAAATGATTTGACTTATACTGAAGGGCCCTTAAAAGAAATGCTAGAATATATTATAGAATACGCAGATATTAAGGCTATCAATGAAATAGAAAAACAATCCAATTTAACAAAACATCTACTTAAGGATTCTAATATTTTAAATATTATTTCAAATAATGATAAATTAAGAAGTGTTATTACAGAATTGAAATTAAAATTTAATGATTTAGACTTTGAAAATTCTCCAGAAAGCTTATTAGATTTTATTTATCAAAACAATTATTATCAAATAAACAAAAAAATAATACCTAAATTTATAAAGAAATATGGTGAATTTGAGCAAATAAGCTATGATATATCAAATTACTCTTCTCTTAAAAATTCGAAAGCAATTAACCTAATTAATTATATAGAAGCAAATATCGATAACTACATTGAAAATCTATATTTAAAACTTGATTCAAATGTAAATGAAGAACAAAAAACTTATATAGAATTATTGAATAATCCCGAATTAAGTTTAAAACTCAAAAAAGACATCGTTAAAAAAGTATCTACCAAAATATCAGAAATTTCAATTATAGAAAATACAGATTTTGCATTTTTTATTATTGATAATAATAAAATAGAAGCTAATTGGGAAAATCTTTTATGTTCTTACAATAATTATGAAGGAGAAATATCAGAATCAACGATAAATTTTATTAATAGCATTCAAAACGCAAAGCAATTATCAAAAAGTATAATTCCAGAGGAAGTAAAAGGAGAAAATATCTTTGAAGTATTCATTAAAGACTTATTACTTAGAAATGACATTGATAATGAAGCTTACGACTTAATAACAAAATTAATTCCTTGGTGGTATAGTGATTTAAATTTAAATAATCTTGATGAAGAGAAAATCCATTCTTTAATACATAATAGAGTAATTAATCCAACAAAGAAAAGTTTTGATTACTTAAAGGAAAATTTTGATAATCTAAATATAAAATTGTTAGAAAAACATAAATCAAAATTTATAGAACTAATTGAAGAGCTTGTTTTAGATGAGAATGATTTAAGATTAATTTTAGAATCTAAAGCTTTAAATAACTTCGAAAAAAACAAATTTTTAAACGTCTGTACTTTAGATATTATTTTATCAAAATCTGAAAATATAAAGTTAATAAGTCAGCTTTTAATAAATGACGATTCATTTAAAGTAAATGAATCAATATTTGAAAATATTTTACAAAACAATAATATATCAATTTTAAATAGAATTAAAATTTACAATAAGAATCTATTTGATGTTAATGAACTAAGTATCGAAGAATTTTTAAAAAATTTAGATATTAATTATGGAAAAATTACAAACAAAAATAAAAAAGCAAAACTTGAGGATAATATTAATAACAGAGAATTATTAAACAATTTGATTAGAAATAACTATATATCAAGTTTTTCTAAAACTATTCTTGGCTCTTTAATAGTTAATCATAAAAGAAAATAAATTTATTTTAAACTAAATCCTATTTCACCCATCTTAAAAGCTCAAACCAAAACCATGTATATAAACTTACTCTCTTGTGATGCTCAAAGACCCGATAAAAGAGCCATTGCAAAATGCATTGCTGAAATTTCTGTAAATGTTAGTGATTCTTTAGCAAATGAATTCACCGAAATTTTGTTAGAAGGTGATGTTGTAGACATCGAACTAAATGATAAAAGTAAAGGTTCTGGTTTAAGAGCTTTGCGTAAATTAGAGATTGATTACGAAATTGTGGAATAGTTTTATGAGCTAAGGTTATTTATTCATTTACTTTTATTCCTCACAGTTTATCATGTTGAAAGTATCTCTCAGAAAAGAGAAAACCATTTTTTAATAAATTATTTTCTTAAAAAAATTATTATGAAATTTCTACATAATCATAAAGCAAAAGAACCTCAATATTTTAAAAAACTTTACATTTTCTGTAACAAAACCACTAAATTGGTCGTCTAAAATAGAGAATCTATTAAACATCAACTATGAAAAAACTAAGCTACCTTTTAATTTTATGCATTCTAATAAGCAGTTGTACTTCACAAAAAAACACGGAAGATTTTATCAATGCAACTTCTGGCAGGTATTTATTTAACGCTAATGAAGTTTTAGAAATTTATTTTGAGGAGGCAGAAATGCATGCAAAATGGCGTGGAAATGATAATATTGAGTTGTTAAAAGTAAGTGATAGTTCATTCTACATGAAAGAATTGAATGAAAAGATGATTTTTGTGAGCAACCCAACAATGCATATTGAACTGGCTCCCAAAACAGAACATGATGGAATTATATATCATTTTGATAAAATGGCTAAAGGTGAAAAAACACCAGATGAATATTTTAAAGCCAAAGAATATGAAAAAGCACTGACTGGGTATTTGAATATTCAGCAAAAAGATTCTTTAAATCCTACTATTAAAGAACGTACTTTAAATAAATTAGGCTATAATTATTTACGAAATAAAGAATATGACAATGCCATTGAAATTTTTAATATAAACAAAGCATTATATCCAAAAAGTTCTAATGTGTATGATGCTTTGGGTGATGGTTATTTAGCTAAAAAAGATACTACAAACGCTATCGTTTATTATCAAAAAACATTAGCTATAAATCCTGAAAACTCTAATGCTAAAAAGGCGTACAAAAAATTAACAGCGGAATAAATATGATTTTAGATACGCTAAAATATCCAATAGGTTTGGCTGATATTCCAGAGAATCTCACTCAAAAAAATCTGAAAGATTGGATTGCTATTTTGGAGGAATTCCCACAAAAATTAGAGTTTTTAGTTCATGAATTATCAGAAAACCAATTAGATACTCCTTATAGAGAATTTGGCTGGACAGTTAGGCAAGTTGTGCATCATTGTTATGATAGTCATCAAAATTCTTACATCCGTTTTAAATGGGCATTAACAGAAGACACTCCAATTATAAAGGCTTATGATGAAAAATTATGGGCCAATTTGCACGACTCAAAAACGGCTCCTATTTTTTTATCTATTGATGGCTTAAAATCCTTACATGCAAAATGGGTATATTTTTTAAAGGGTCTAAGTATGGAAGATTTAGAGGAATCTTTTATACATCCCTCAGGAAATAGCGTAGTAAATTTAAAAGAAAATATCGGAATTTATGCTTGGCATTGCAATCATCATTATGCACATATAGAAAATTTAATGATTCGTAAAGGTTGGAAATAACTTCTTGCTACTTTATAAAAAATTAGACGAAAATTTCACGGATTTTCACGGATGAAAATGCTTTGAAATTTATTTTTAAATTGGTAAATTTTAAAAGGGATTTTTCGCATTTATTAGTGTAAATATGTGAAATTCATATCAAAAAATATGTTTTATAGATTTCTTTAAAAATACTATCTTTCAACTTCAATTTTAAAGAACATGAAAAACGCTCAAGAATACTTTGATGAATATGCTGTAAGTCATCAAAATGAAACGAATCAAGCTATCCATTATATTTGTGTTCCACTTATTTTCTTTAGTGTAATTGGTTTGTTAATGAGTATTCCTGCTACTTTTTTAAGAGATACTTTTGGTTTGTACAATCCTTTGTTAGAAAATTGGGCTGTTGTTGTTGGCGTACTTATTTCTTTCTTTTATTTAAAATTAGGCTTTTGGCATTTTGTTGAAATGCTTTTTGTGATGCTACTTTGTATCATTCTTAATTTTTGGATTGGTAATAATTTTAATTTGCTCTATGTTTCCCTTGCCATTTTTGTGTTGGCTTGGATTGGTCAGTTTTATGGTCATAAAGTGGAAGGCGCAAAACCATCATTCTTAAAAGATTTAGAATTTTTATTAATTGGTCCACTTTGGGTGATTCAGAAATTGGGGAAAAAGAAGTAACAAGCTGGAAGTTGGAAGATGGAAGTTGGAAGTTGGAAGTTGGAAGTTGGAAGTTTAAAATAGTGTGATTATTTAATACAAGAAATACAGTTTTAAAGTAATAATTACAGTTAAAACTACAAATGCAAGACTGAGCTTGTCGAAGTCATTTTTATCCCAATTAAATTTATAATTACACAATCAATGAAACCAGCAATAACCTTCGAAGATTTTTTAAAAGTTGATATCAGAATAGGAACCATTATTGAAGTAAACGACTTTCCAAAAGCCAGAAAACCTGCATATCAACTTAAAATTGATTTTGGTGTTTTAGGGATTAAAAAATCGAGTGCACAAATTACAGATTTATATACGAAAGAAGATTTGCTAAATAAACAGGTTAGTGCAATCATCAACTTTAAACCAAGACAAATTGCCAATTTTATGAGCGAATGTTTGGTTTTAGGTATTTATAATACTGATGGAAATGTAGTTTTATTACAAGCGAATAAAAGCGCTAAAAATGGGGAGGAGATTTCTTAATTCTTTGGATTATTCAAAATCACCAAAGCTCCAATAATACCAGGAATCCAGCCACAAAGCGTTAGCAAAAATATAATTATAAAAGAACCACAACCTTTGTCGATCACAGAAAGTGGTGGAAAAAAGATGGCAAAAAATACTCTAAAAATACTCATGTATACATAGTTTGGTTATCAATAAGACGAATTACATCTAATTTTGTTACAGAAAAAATGCCATCAATTCACGAATTAAAAACTCAGGAATTAATGGCAAAAAAATTTATAAGTTTTAAAAACTTCTCGATACAATTTTGATGAAAAAATCAAAATCACTCGAAGTGACATTTTCTTAATAATAAAAAGACCTCACAGGTTTTAAAAACCTGTGAGGTCTAGTTTTATACTAATAATTTTCAATCAGCTTATTGACTGCCAACTGAAGAATGAAAAACTGCCCACTGAAAAATCTACATTTTATCTCCGAAGAAAATAGTATTCATTAACAACTTATTAGTTCCGAACCAAAAAGCTCTAAAGTTGGTATTGTCAGTAAAAATAATCACTCTACCTCTTCCAAAACGTTGTGCTTTAAAAGGAACAGTATTCGGAATTATTTTTGCATTTTCTTTAGATATATATCCACTTAATAATGGCTTTGCAGTATATTGAATTGGATTGTTATAACTGTTTTTATCTGCAGTAATAAACATGGTAGAGTTTCTAAAAAAAGCCAATTTATCATTCTTATAACCGAAGTTTACAGGGTGAGACCTATCAACCTTTGCTTCAAAAATTGCGCCTCCAATAACTTGTGCTCCAGATTGTAAAGAACGGTTTTCAAAAGAAACATTTTTAACTGAATCTCTTTTTCGGCTCTCAAAATTCAAACTAATCATTTTATTGCTTGCCAACCAACTTGCAGTATTTTTATATCCAACAATAATTCCTCCATTTTGTACCCAAGTTTTTAACTTTTCTACAGCAGCTTTTTCTAATCTACTACTTGGAATTATAATGTGGGTATATTTTGCAATGTCCATTCTATTAAAATCACGCGTATCTAAACGTGTTAAATGCATATTAAAACGTTGATCGAACAAATGCCAAATTTCTCCAGAATCGTTTCCTGTAACTCCATCTCCAACTAGCATCGCTACTTTTGGTTTGGTAATAGATGAAAAATTATTTGAGCCTAAATCAATTCCGTCATTTAAACCAGTTGTAACACCAGCAATTTTAACGTGACTTTCAGCTGCAACTGTGTTCAAAAATTGATACAATTCTGCTGCATTTAATTCTTGGTTTTGCACAGGAATAAAAATAGTTCCATAATCGTAAGAATTCCCACCATTTTTAAAGTTTTTCATAGATACTTTTGCACGCAAACCTTTTTGTAAAATTGTATTTAAAGCTTTTGGAGCGTAAAATTCATTCCAAGGCATTAAATAGCCATAATCACTTTTAAAAGAAACACTACCTGCATTCAGTTTTAAATCTGTGATTTCATTTCCTGCTTTTGAAATTGATACATTTTCGGCAAAATCAACACCAAAAGAATGGTTGAAAGTCCAAGCTGAAACGTCATAAAACAAGCTATCTTTAAACTTTGTTCTAACTTCAAACATCGCTTTTACCAAACGTTGGTTTTTCTGATTCATAGGAAC
>TARA_R110002072_G_scaffold234192_2_pt1 | contig 11860 bp, 9 predicted proteins | sample TARA_R110002072 | Tara Oceans TARA_R110002072 (sample SAMEA4397118) | marine metagenome | biome: Polar Biome; feature: [SRF] surface water layer (ENVO:00010504); material: water (ENVO:00002006), including particulate matter (ENVO:01000060) such as... | depth 5 m | reverse complement strand
TTATCTAAGGCAATAAACATTAAGGCTCTTGATTTACCTGATGCTGGTGGTGCTTTCAACAATAAATATTGTGCGGTTCTGCCTTCGTATGCCTTTTCTTGCATTTCCCGCATCCCAAAAGCATTGGTGCTTTTGCTTTTTCCTGTTTGGTCGTATTCTACGTGTACTAAATTTGGCATATCTTATTTTTTGACGGTCTTTTTTCTTTTTTTCTTCTGCTTGGCAAAAAGTGTATCCTTTTGCAACATTTCTTCATATTGCTTAAACAAATACTCCAAACGCTCTGTATCGTTTTTAAAAGGTTGCAAACGGTAACATTGCTCTATGGCGGTATCGAGTTCTTGATGGGCTTGTAGCAAACCTTTGGGCATTGTTGTTGGATTGTACAACTGTGCCATTGTTTTACTGGGGTGTTTGGCTCGCTCATCTAAAATGGCAAAAACATAAAGGTTTAAATTTTCCTTTTGCTTGGTGGTTATGTCTGGAAAAGGGAAGGTGTTGTAGCAAAGTGTATTTGTGTATTGAATCCGAGTTTCTAATCTGCCTGATGTAGAGTGAGTCCATACCATATGCATTCTTGAGGACACAACACCAAATAACCAAGGTTCGGCTTTATAAATAACTCTAGTGCCGTTTGAAGGAACATAGGAATCATCAAAATATCCAATTGGAATATATTTTCTTAACTCAGACGAAGTTTGAGGAACTAAAATAAACTCTCCTTTTTGGTGCTTATCTTCATCAAAAAAGTGGGGTGTTTCTGCTTTCTTTTGAGTAGCTCCTTTTTTGCTGTTCAGTCTAAATATTTCAACTTTTTCAAAGCGTTCATCAAGTGCTTTTATTTTATAGGCTTCCTTTACATTTTTATCTGTAATATGAATGCAGTATCTGCTTGTACCTTTTATAAACTCAGATGCACCAATGTATTTTTTGATGAACTTTTGTGCTTCTGGATGCTTTGAAAGTATTTCGTTTTTCTCGTCTTGTTCTAAAAGTAAATTGCCATTGTCGCCTGGTGAACTCCCTTTAATCATTGAAGGTAAATTGCTTAGAGGATTTGTTCTTGGCGAAACGTAAACGTTGGAAGTATTTGTCAAATAAGGACTTATATTTTTTACACTTTGTTTAAGGTTTTGATTGTAAAGAAATTTATCTGATGAATCAATGTTTCTAATTCCAATAATTACGACTGCTACTCCTGCATTTCCTTTGGCATTGTTGGTCCATTTGAAAGATTGGTGTGCAAAGTCAATTTCTTGTCCTTTGTTTAGAATAAGTGGCCAAAGTAAAGCCACTTGCTCGCCTTGGGTAATTGAGTTGGTAGTTACGAAAGCGTATTTTGCATTCTTGTTTTCAATGTACTGAGTAGCCTTATAAAACCAACAAGCGATATAATCTAGCTTTTTATAATTATTGATGCGAGAGAAGACAATTTTCATATCTTCCTTTTGATCTTCATCTTGTCTGCTGTACCCTAAATAAGGCGGATTGCCAATCACAAAAACTTCATCCTTGTTGGAAATAGGGCATACCTCATTCCAATCTCTTCTTGTAGCATTGCCTTGTTTGATTTGGCCTGCTTCTTTTAGCGGTAAAATGTCTTTTGATTTTCCGTAATCAAACAGCATTTCTTCAAATACACGGTTCATTTGGTGTTCTGCCAACCAAAGCGAAAGAATCGCCATTTCGTGGGCAAAGTCGTCTATCTCAATTCCGTAAAACTGTGAGAGATTTACAGAAGTCCATTTAAAGGTTGGGTTGGGTTCTAAATCGGTGATTTTTTGCAAAATCTTTATTTCCAACAAACGAATTTCCTTGTAAGTGATAATCAAGAAATTTCCGCTACCACAGGCAGGATCAAAGAATTTGATTTTCGAGATTCTTTGAATGAGTGCGTTGAGTTGTTTTACTGTGGTGGCATTTTCGTAGGCTTCATAGAGTTCATCCAAACACAAGGGTTTTATCAATTTTTTGATGTTTTCTACAGAAGTGTAGTGCATTCCCAAATCGCTACGGTAATCTGGAATTACCACAGCTTGAATCATTGAGCCAAAAATATCTGGATTGATATCTTTCCATTGTAATTCGCCTAACTCAATAAGCGTTTTTCTCGCTTTTGCAGTAAATTTTGGTGAGCTTATTTTTTGACCAAACAAGCCACCATTTACATAAGGAAATTTGGCTAAAAAGTCAGGGTATTCTTTTCCGCTTTTGCTGTCCAACCGGTCAAATAAATCATCTAAGAATGTATGCGTGTCCTTTCCGTTTTCTGCTGTATGTTGAGCTAAGGTGTTTGTGAAAATGCTGTCTTGCTCAAAAATTTCTGTGTCTTCTGCAAAGAAGCAAAACAACAAACGAGATAAGAAAATATTGAGGTGGTGAATACTTTCTTTTGAATTGTAGATGTTTGGATTTTCCTCAATCAACAAATCGTATAAAGAAGCCATTTTGTAGGAAGCGTTTCTGTCTGCTTCATTGTTGTTGCTTGCATTGTAAACCTCACTGCCTGCCAAAGGCAAAAAGAAATCGAAATAATTCGGCAGTTCTTTTGTAGCTATATCTAAGGGGCGACCTGTTTTCAAGTCTTTAGCAACAATTTGTTTGTAATCAGTAACAATGGCAAATCGTGGCTTATGTTTTAAGATTCGTTCTTCTTTTGTAATGGTGTCAATGCTGCTCAACAGTTTGTCGGTGGCTTCTACTTTAAAGAATATTTTCTTTTTGTAAAGTATTTCGCCATCAACCTTTGATAAGTTGTAATCTCCTTTTTTTAGTCGTGTTACAGAGGTTTTTGAAATGCCGTAGGCAACTAACAAGTCAAAGACAAATTCATCTTTCGAGAAGTTGTCAATCAGATTCTGAACGTTATGTTTTATTTCACTTGATTTCATTAGTTGTCTTGTTCAGGTTTGTTAGAAACTAGCAATTCTTTAATGTCTATGTCCAAAATCTTTGCTATTTCCATTAAGGTTTCCAAGCGTGGTTGCTGTCTGTTTTGGGCATAAGCGTTTACCATATTGTAGCTTTTCCCAAGTTGTTCAGCCAACCAAGTCTGTTTAATTCCTTTCTGTTCCAACACTTCCTTAATTCTGTTCATTGTCAGACGTTATTTTGTCAGCCGCTAATTTAGTCAGTTTATTTTAAATATCTCAAAAAACTGTGTATATAATGTAGATATTCTGTTCAGGTGCGGTGGGAAAGGGCAAGCTCTTTTGGTTTTTCAGCGTTGGCTTTGTGTTTCGGCAAAAACCAAATGTGCTTGACCGAGCGTAGGCTTTTTACACTGACGCACAACGACCCGGCTAAGAAACGTAGGGGAGTTTGAAGCTCTGTCCTTTCAATTTAGCACTTAGCCAAGCCAAATATTTTTATAATTATTTTTCTTTTTTCATTATCAAAACTTTGGTTTGGCGGTTTTCAATCAAAGCTCTGAACTTTCAATTTACAAGCAAACCCCCTATGTTTTTTTAGCCATTGTTGTACACTGGCATTTTCTTTTCCGCTGTATTGGAGCGTTGGCAAAGACATACTCTTTGACAAGTTTTGGCTCGTGCGGTTGGTATTTCGAGCGACTTGGCAATCCTTTACAACTGATATTTATATAATTCTGTTATTACTAAATAATATTCCTTTTCTAATTGTAAATATTTATCAAAGGAATTGTAAAAATAGTTAATTTCCATAAAGTATTGAATGGATGAAATCTCTCCCAATTTCAACGCTTTTTCCAATAATTCTGTATTGTTGATAGTTGCTAAAATTTGTTTGTATTCTGTTAACGTGCTATTCAGGTTTTGGTATTTCTCATAGAGTTGTTGTATTTCAGAATGATGCTGATTTTTATGTTCCTCAACTTTTACTTCACTAAATAAGGTTTGAGCTTTTTGAAATTTTACTGTATTCTTATTTTCCCAAAGAGGAATTGTAAGTCCTAAGTGTACACCTTGATATTGCTGTCCTAATATGGATTGATAACGGTATCCTGCTTCCATTTTTGGCAATGTCAAAGATTTAGTTAGTTCAACTTTTTTTTGATTTATTTTTCCTTCTTGTTGCAATGATTTCAACGTAGGGCTATTCAATTCTATCGAATCCATAAGTGTATTGAAATCGGGAATGTTCGGTAATATTTGGTAAATAGTATCGCTAAACTTGATAGGAATACCTCCGTTTAGTTCTATTAATCGTTGATTTAATTGAGTAATTTGACTTGAATTAAAACGCATATCGTTTTGCAGATTAATTAGCTGTAATTTAGCTTTGTTTGCATCTAAAATATTAGCTTGTCCTTTGGCTAATCTCTTTTGGTAATCGCTATTTAATTTCTCTGCATTCTGCAATCTTTTTTCAAATTCAATCTGCCTTTTATTGCAATAAACTAATTCTAAACAGGTTTTCTTTGCTTCCGAAAGAATATTCCGCTTTAGTGCGATGAGTTGAAAATCAGTCTGCACTATTTGTAGCTCTGCCACTTGTTTCTTCTTACTGTAAACAGTTGGGAAATCGAAAGATTGTACAGCCAAAAAGTCCGTTTGGTTTCCTGAACCTACAGGCGAACCATTTAAATATTCATATTCAACAGATGGATTTTGTAATGTAATGCCTGTTTTATATTGCATTTTTTTTGCTTCGCTATATTGTTGATTTGCTTTTATTGATTTATTGTTATTTTCTATTTCTAAAAGCACATTCTCAATATTGGTTTGAGCTTGAATACTAAAAGATAGTAACATTAAAAAGCAAGCAGTATATATTATTTTATAAATCATTTTTTTCAGTTTTAAAATTCGTAATGTAATAAACAACAGGCACGATAAATATATTTAGGAGTGTTGAACTCAACAATCCTCCGAGAATTACTTTTGCCATCGGGCTTTGTATTTCATTTCCTGGCAAATCGCCTGTTAATGCTAAAGGGATTAACGCTAAGGCGGTAGTCAATGCTGTCATTAGAATCGGATTTAATCTATCTAACGACCCATTTACAACGGTGTCATACAGATTGACGCCTTGTTCTCTTAATGCTTGGTATCGTGAAACCAATAATATTCCATTTCGAGTGGCTATTCCAAAAAGTGTGATAAATCCAATGATTGAAGGGATGCTAATAATGCCTGATGTAAACCAAATACTCAACACGCCACCAATCAGTGATAGTGGTAGATTGAGTAAAATAATACTTGCCATTTTCACATTTTTAAACTCTTGATAAAGCAAAAGAAAGATAATCAGCAAAGCCATTATGGAAGTAAAAAACAATATTTTCGATGCTTTTTCTTCACTTTCAAATTGTCCACCATACTGGATGTGATACCCTTCTGGAAGCTCAATGTTGTTGTTTATTCGCTCTTTAATTTGATTAACTACACTTCTTAAATCTGCTCCTGCAACATTGGCTGAAACTACAATCTTACGTTGCACGTTTTCTCTATTTATTGTGTTTGGTCCAGTTGTAGAAACTATATCAGCTACATAATGTAATGGTATTTTGAGTACAGTATTTTGCTTGTTTTCTGATGTGTTTGCATCAATAAGGGCATTCTTTATATTTTCAATTTTACCTCTATTTTCATCATTAAAACGCAATATTAAATCAAAACTTTTGTTGCTTTCAAAAACCTGAGACACCTTTTCTCCAGCAAAAGCCACATCAATAAATTGGGTAAATTGACCAATGGTAATTCCATATTTCGCCAACATATCTCGTTTTGCTTTTATCTGTATTTGTGGTATTTCAACTTGTTGCTCTACACTGATGTCAACCAGTCCTTCAATGCCTTCAATGTTGCTTTGAATTTGATTGGCGAGCGTAAACATTTTGTTTAAGTCTGAACCAAAAAGTTTAATGGCAATATTGGCTCTTGTACCTGAGAGCATATGGTCAATTCGATGACCAATAGGTTGCCCAATTGTAATATTAGCCTCGGAAACAGCACTTAATTTCTCCCGAATATCAGCCATAAACTCTTCTCTGCTGCGGTCTGTTAAAACAAATGGAGCATCAATCTCTGCTGCATTTACACCTTGTGCATGTTCGTCTAACTCTGCTCTTCCTGTTCTGCGGGAGGTAATAGATATTTCAGGAACTGACAACAAAATACTTTCTACCCTGCTGCCAATTTTGTTAGATTCTTCTAAGGATATTCCAGGCATACTAACCGCTGCTATAGTCAACGTACCTTCATTAAATTGAGGTAAGAAGCTTCTACCCAAGCCAAACATCAAAAAAGCTACCGCTAAAAAAAGTACAATAGATAAACCAATAACTAACTTTTTAACTTTCATTACTTTCGTTAAAGCCACCCGATAATGTTTGCCTAAGAAATTTTCTAACCAACTTCCATTTACTTGTTTTAATAGCATTTTGTTACTTTTTAACATAAAACTGCAAAGCACAGGAGTAAGTGTTACGGCAATAATTAATGAAGCAAAAAGGGAGACAATAAACGAAATTCCAAGTGGCTGTAACATTCTGCCTTCCATTCCGCTAAGGAAAAATAGGGGAATAAAAGCGACAATAATGATGAGCGTTGCATTAAAAATAGAAGAACGAATTTCTTTTGAACCTTCATAAACTACAACGAGCGTACTTTCTCTCTCTGCTTTTACTTTTTTAGCATTTTGTTTCAACCGTTTAAACACGTTTTCTACATCAATTACGGCATCATCAACCAAAGAACCAATGGCAATTGCCATTCCTCCTAAAGACATTGTGTTAATGGTTAGTCCTAAAAATTTAAGTGTAATTATTGAAACGATAAGGGAAAGTGGAATAGCTACAAGAGAAATTACGGTTGTTCTAAAGTTCATCAAGAACATGAACATTATGATAACCACAAAAATGGAACCCTCAATAAGTGCTTTTTGGATATTACTGATTGATGCTTGAATAAAATCTGCCTGACGAAATATTTTGGTATTGATTTTAATATCAGCAGGTAAAGTTTTACTAATTTCTAAAATTGCCTTATCAACTTTCTCTGTAAGTTCTAAAGTATTGGTATTGGGTTGTTTTGCTACGGTCATAATAATAGCAGGGTTCGCTTTTAATGAACCATCACCAATTTTCGGAATTGCTCCACCGATTTTGATTTCTGCAACATCCTCTATTTTTATAGGTACATTGTTAACCGTTTTAATTACCGTATTACCAATTTCTTCCGTATTGTTTGACCTTCCAATTCCTCTGATAATGTATTCACTGCCAAACTCGTTTAAAAATCCACCAGAAGAATTAAGATTACTTTCTTCACTTGCTTTTAGCAATTCGGATAAGGTAACATTGTAATACTTCATTTTTTGAGGCGAAGCCAATATTTGATATTGCTTGTATTCTCCACCAATTACGATAACATTGGAAACGCCACCTGTAGCCAACAATCTTGGACGAATATTCCAATCGGCAAGCGTTCTTAAATCCATCGGACTTGTAGTGTCTGATGATAAACTAATAAGCATAATCTCTCCCATAATGGATGATTGAGGAGCAAGCGTAGGATTACCAACACCTTGTGGTAACTTTTCGGCAATCGTAATTAGTTTTTCATTAACTATCTGTCGTGCTTTAAAAATATCCATTCCCCATTCAAACTCAACCCAAACGATTGAAATTCCTGCGGCAGATGATGACCTAACTCTACGTACATTGGTTGCTCCATTTACAGAAGTTTCTATCTGAAAGCTCACTAATTTTTCTACTTCTTCTGGAGCCATTCCGTGAGCTTCTGTCAGCACAACAACTGTTGGTGCAGTAAGGTCTGGAAACACATCCACTTCCATTTTAGAAGCGGTATAAATTCCTGCTATTAAAAGCAGTGCAGATGCTACTATAATCATCAAGCGATTATGTAGCGAATATTGTATGATTTTATTCAACATAATTTCTTGTTTTTAATGTTCGTGACCGTGAGCAGGCATTTTACCAGACATTGTTGCCAATTTGATTTGGTATGCACCTTTTGTAACTACTCTTTCATTTGCTTTTATACCTGACAAAATTTGCACATAAATGCCATCAGTTACACCCAATTTTAATTCCCTTTTTTGAAAACCTTCGCCTGATGTTTGTACATAAGCATAATAATTCCCTTGTTCTTCTAAAAGTGCAGAAGATGGAATTACTAAAGCGTCTTTAATCACCTTTGTTTTAAGATAAATTTCTATAAAAGAACCTGGTATTATTTCTCCTTTATTATCAATTTCAAAGTTTACAGGAATGTAATAAGCGTTGTTGTTGGTGTTTTTCCCGTAAGAAATTAGCTTTCCGTTTAAGCTATCTGTACTGTGAATTTTATCATCATAAGCCATTTTAAAGTTGGCAGATGAAATGCTATTGAGTTTTGAAAAATATTTTTGAGATACTTCCGCTTTTAATATTAGCTTTCGGTTTTGTGAAACACTTGCAATAGCTTGTCCGATTTCTACGTATTGTCCTTCGTTGACTAATAGATTTTTGATATACCCTTTTATCGGAGATGCGATTTTCTGACCATTTGCAGAGTAATTATTTGAAACAGTATTGAAAGTAGTTTGTGCATTTTCATATCGGAGTTTTATTTCCTGAAAATCTTTTTGTGAAATGATGTTGTCTTTCGCTAATTCTTTGGCTCTTTCAAAGTCGGTTTTGCTTTTTTCATAGTTGGCTTTTGCTTCTTTGTATTTGGTATCTAAGTTATCTTCGGTTAAGCCATTTCCTGAAATAGAAAATAATGTTTCGCTCGAATTAACAGCAGAACCAATCAATTTTTTATTGTTTCCGAATGTAATAATACCGTTGCTTTTGGCAGTTATAATCACTTCATCCCCTTGAGCAGGTAAAATTTGACCTGTAGTTTTAATTATTTCAGTAAATGGTTGTTTATTAACCTCTGTATTTGCAAATTCTATTTTCCAAGCCTGTTCCTTCAGATAAACAATTTCTTCTCCGATTGAATTTTCTTGCGGATTTTCAGATGCTGATTTTGTATTTGCAAAAACACTAATATTATCTAATGTGATTTTATCTGAAAAGTCTTTTGTTTTAATATCAAAAACTAGCTGATAGATCCCGGCATTTTCGGGCTTCAAAGAAAGTCTGAATATACCAGGCGATGAAGGACTGTCTGCATTATTTATCGGTTGTTTTTCTTTTCCAATCAAACTAACGGTTACCGAACCTTCTGTTACAGCCGTAAATTTTTCTCCTAAATGAGTAAAGTGAGCGGCAAACTTTGATGTTTTACCCACAATTAAGGGTTTAAATTCAACAAATAATTCAGATTTGTCAGTATAGATTGTGTAAGCAAGTGGTTCAAGTTCTGTATGAGAATGAGAACCATTCTCGTGTGAATGACCGTGTTCTTTATTGTCGTTTTTGCAAGCGGTAAATAATGTTGCAAATAATACGAACGATATAATTATTTTGTTCATTTTAAGGTGTTTTATTAATATGATTTTGAAAAATAGTAATCACTTCAATCCTAAAATATTAAGAATGAAAGATTCGGAATTGACAATAAAAACTCGAAAACCGAGACAGAATTATACTAAGGTCAAGTCCTGATTATACTGACAATGCAGGAGGACCTCTAAGAGAATGTGCGGAATAAAAAAGTTGTAGGGGAATTACAGAAATGTAATTAGGTTGTTTCCGCTTTGTTGTGATTGTTTTTGGTTGAATAACAAAATCTGTAATCAGAAAAAGTTGATCGAAACTCTGTGTCTTTTGAATGCCGTTGTCTGTGCTGAATATAAATTCAGTAGATGTAAAAAGATGCGAACCGTGAGAAAATAGACCTATTGGTTCATCATTTTCATTATGATGGTCTTTTTCTTTCTTGTCGTGATGGTGGTGGTGTTCGTGATTATTTATTTCCGAAACATCATCGTGATGATGATGAGGGATAATATTATGCACCAATACAAATGAAAATACGAAGAGTAGTATTAATGATATGTAATTATATTTCCTCATTTAAATTCAAAGATATTAAAATATAATGGATTTTATTTTTTTTCTTGTTTTTTTGAGGAGTTGGCAAAATTAAGCTCTTTTGGTTTTTTTAGGGTTGGGTTGTGTGTCGGCAAAAAACCAAATGTGCTTAATGTGCAGCTGGCTTTTTTTAGCTTGTGTACAACGTTTAGGCTAAAAATAAGCAAAAACGGTTTGGGTTGGTAGGTTTGTTGTTTTTAGGCAGTGTTATGTGTATCATTTTTTTGCAAGTCTTTGGATAGAATCAAACTCTTCTGCAATTATCAAGTATTCATTTGACCAATCATTACCCATACTATGTTCTTGAAGACTACTTGTTGGAGCAAATTCGACTGATAAATCTTCTATTACGTTCATATTTCCATTTTCAAATTCCACAATAAATTTGTCTAATGCTTCAATTAATTCGGCTGGTGTTTCATAATAGCAGTATGTCATATCGGAGTTATCTGATACATTCTTTTTCACTTGAGTGATTAAACTTATCAGCTGTGAGGAAAGAACTTTTGAGTATTGATATTTATCCTTCTTTCGAAATAGATTGAACATAGTTATTGATTTGTTCCTTAGTCTTTGATTTGTCGTCAAGTGTGTCCTCTATCATTTCATAAGCCATAAGAGATCTGGTTTCGGACAGTGCTTCTAGCTCTTTTTCTTCAAGAGTCCGCTCCAACCGAATCTCAGCTTTCTTGATAATTGATATAATCCAATTTTTATCTAGTTTGTCCATTTGGCTTGTTTGTCATTACACATAACGTAGTGATATATGTAATTAAACGGTTTAGTACATAATATCCTTTCATCTACTTGGCTTTCTCCTTAAAAGTAGCAATTTCTTTCATTTCAAGATAAAAAAGGGCAAAAAAAAGTACGCGTAAGTTGAAACTTACGCATACTCTATACTTTTAAAGTCTATTGAACTTCTAACAACTCTACATCAAAAATAAGCATAGAAAATGGCTGAATAGGTCCTCCTGGTTGAGGGTATGCACCATACGCTAATTCTTGTGGAATGTATAATCTGTATTTAGAACCTTGAGGCATTAGTTGCAATGCTTCCGTCCAACCAGGTATAACACCTGTCACTTGAAATGAAATCGGCTCGCCTCTATCTACTGAACTATCGAAAACATTTCCGTCCATCGTAGTACCGTGATAATGCACTTTCACACTATTCATAGTAGTTGGCATTGGCCCAGAACCTTTTTTCAAGATTTCGTATTGCAAACCAGTCGCGGTTGTCATTACTCCTTCTTTCAACTTGTTCTCAGCTAAGAAATTTTCACCTGCGATTCGATTTCCTTTCCATTGCTCCTCCATTTTCTGATCAATAAGAACTTTTATTCCTTCCGAAAATTCTTTATTGATTAAATCTTGATCTTCCATAGAAAGGCACGAAGTATCAGTTTCCATCATTGCATCATAAAATCCTTGAAACAAGATAGTCGTGTCTATGCCTTGTGCTTTTTCAAAACCATCCAATCTAGAATAGAGAGAAAAACTTATAAAACGGCCTATACATTCAGAACCATCGTTTAAAAAAGTGGTGTTAAAGTCTGTACCTGCAGGTCCCAATAATCCTTCGATTGATGGTCCACAAGTTGGCTCAATATTCTCAAAATTTTCTTTGAATCCAGCAAAGACTAGTTCTTTCTCTAATCTTGAAGCGTCAAAACTCTCACTACCAAAAAGGTCTCTCGCACTTGTAGTACCAAGTGTATAAGCTAACTTGTCCTCAAAAGAATCAAGTTCCAGTCCTTCTACTTCCTCTTCGCTTTCTCCACAAGAAGAAAACACTAAAAGTGCCGCTAAAAATACAAGTTGCTTCATTATGCTATTTCTAAAAGTTCAACATCAAAAATCAACGCCATGTATGGTTGAATAGGTCCA